>ENA-OWZT01000040-OWZT01000040.1-human-gut-metagenome-genome-assembly--contig:-NODE-40-length-83685-cov-7.65107_pt1 | contig 83685 bp, 72 predicted proteins | sample MGYA00249265_ERZ652125 | MGnify/ENA primary metagenome ERZ652125 (study PRJEB26925, sample SAMN05827236) | human gut metagenome | biome: ENVO:2100002; feature: ENVO:00000062; material: ENVO:00002003... | reverse complement strand
AAAGATGCTTTGCCAAGTATCTCTAGCAGTGCGCAAGTGACGATTGAATCAGCTAAACAAGTTGCTTCGACAACAGCTAAATGGTCCGAAAAATTAAACGAGTCCATCAACAAAGACCAATTAGAAAAAGATCGAGAATTAATTTTACAGACGATTGATGGGTTGCAGCAAAATATTCAGCAACAACAAAGTATGCTAGATGCCTTAATTGCGTTTCTAGAAAATATTGAAGGTTCAGCTGGAAATGATCAAATTCAAGGCGTGATTGGTCAGCTAAAAGCTGTGAAAAATCATTTGGCGAATTTATCTCAACTTTTAGATGGGGCAAAAAAAGCTGTTCAAGATAGTGATGTCGATGGATTGAAGGGATATCTTACTAACATAACTGAACTAGCTAATGAGATAGAAAGTTTACTGCAAGAGATTGATGTACCATCTATTACTAAAACCATCAACGACATTCTAACCAAACTAATCGAAACCATCACCACCGCCGAAGATGTCTTGAAAAAAGCCCAAGAAATCGATTTTGACTCGTTGCTGTCTTCCACCAAATCAGTGGTCAGCAATGCCGTGACGATTTTGGAAAAATACCAAAAAGAATTGCCTGCCATCAAGCAAGAATTGCACGATGCCAATACGATGCTGAATGGTCACATGGATGAAATCGTCAATGCCATCAACAAAGGAGCCGACCTATACAACAACGAATTGCCAGTTGTCGAAGAAAAATTAGGGTTGGCCGTAAACTTCTTGCAAAACGACTGGCCAACTATCAAATCAGAAATCAGCTCTACGATGGCAATGGTGGATGAAAAACTGCCAGAAGTTGAAAAAGCCTTGGATGCGGCTGTCGATTTGATCAATAACGATTGGCCGAGTATCAAAGCGGGCATCCACAAAGCCGCTGACGCGATCCGAGCAGGAGAAAATGAAGTCGATCTTGGAGAAGTCATCAAATTATTGAAACTTGATGCCACCGATGAAGCCGACTTCTTCAAACAACCAGTGGAATTAAAAAGCAATGAAATCTATCCAATCGCTAACAATGGTTCAGCTAGCACACCGTTTTATACCGCATTGTGTTTGTGGGTAGGGGCATTATTGTTGTCAAGTGTCGCTACAACGGAGTATCATTTAGAGAAGAAAGACAAAAAACGCTTTACACAACGTGAAACCTTTGTGGCACGAATGCTGACGTTCTTGACGATGGCAGTCGCCCAAAGTTTGATCGTGACCCTAGGAAATATGTTTTTATTAGGCGTTGATGTTCACAACCCAGTGTACAGTGTCTTCTTCGCACTACTCGTCGGACTCGCCTTTATGATGATCGTCTACGTACTGGCAGGACTGTTCGGCAACCTCGGGAAAGGGATCGCCATCATCATTCTGGTTCTCTCCATCTCAGGTGGGGGAGGAAACTACCCGATCCAAGTCTCTGGGAAGTTCTTCCAATTCATTAATCCGCTGCTGCCATTTACCCATGCAGTCAATCTGTTAAGAGAATCAGCCGGTGGGATCTATTGGCCAAATGCTATCCCGCAGTTGATCATTTTAACGATTTTGTTCCTGGTCTTTGGGATCGTTGGTACGTACGTGTATCCTTATCTAGTCAACTCTACGAAGAAACTAAGTGACATTTCCAAAGAAAGTCATTTCTTCCACTAAAATCTTAAAGCAGAAAGAGCATTTGTTCTTTCTGCTTTTGTGCCATCACGTGAAATTTCTAATAATCAAAAGAGGGAAAAAGGGTCGTTTTTTCATCTGATTTTCATTGACTTTTCGCGGTTACAAGAGTAGCATACAGTCTTGATAATTCAATATTTGTGAGGATATCGTTACAAGTTTAACGAAGGATTTTTTCATGAAAAGGAGTGTAGAAAAAGTGGAGTATTTGAAACGTTTGTTGGTCGGACGTCCATTGAAATCCGCAGAGAATGATGAACAAAAACTGAGCCGGACGGCGGCCCTTGCGTTGCTATCTTCTGATGCTTTGTCTTCGATTGCTTATGGGACAGAGCAGATCGTTGTCGTATTAGTGGCACTTTCCGCTGCTGCTATCTGGTATTCATTACCGATCGCTGCTTTTGTTATTATTCTTTTGATTTCATTGACCTTGTCTTACCGTCAGATCATTCATGCATACCCTCACGGTGGTGGGGCGTATGTAGTAAGTAGTGAAAATTTAGGGAAAAATGCGGGCCTGATTGCCGGCGGCTCACTGTTGATCGATTATATGCTGACAGTAGCAGTATCCGTCTCAGCAGGGGCGGAAGCCATCACTTCTGCTGTGCCAGCGTTGTTCGGCCATCAAGTGGCCATTTCTGTCGTGATCGTACTCTTGATCATGATGATGAATCTGCGAGGGCTGCGAGAATCAGCTAGCTTCTTGATGATTCCTGTCTACACCTTTATCGCAGTGATCACAGTCTTGATCGTGGTCGGCTTGTACAACATCGTAACTGGTGCGCAACCGTTGAATGCAACCGCACTGCCGGGAGCTGTGGTGCCTGGGGTATCCGTAGCCTTGATCTTACGGGCTTTCTCATCAGGTTCCTCTTCTTTGACGGGGGTCGAAGCGATCAGTAACGCGGTGCCATTTTTCAAAAAACCACGGGCGAAAAATGCAGCTGCGACCTTGACGATCATGGCTGCGATCTTAGGGTTCTTCTTCGTCGGTATCACTTTTATCAACTATTGGTACGGTATCGTACCAGAAGCAGAAGTGACCGTCCTATCTCAAATCGGCTCTGCTGTTTTTGGTCATGGGTTTATGTACTACGTTTTGCAATTTGCCACAGCGCTGATTTTAGCAGTTGCCGCAAATACTGGATTTTCCGCCTTCCCCGTGTTGGCGTATAACTTAGCCAAAGACAAATATATGCCACACATGTATCAAGACCGTGGGGATCGTCTCGGCTACTCAAACGGGATCATCACCTTAGCTGCTGGTTCCATCGTCCTATTGTTTATCTTCCAAGGATCGACCGAGCGTTTGATTCCGTTGTATTCCATCGGGGTATTCATTCCTTTTGCACTATCCCAAAGCGGAATGGTCGTCAAATGGAAAAAAGAAGGCAAAGGCTGGTTCTTTAAATCGATCGCCAACATCATTGGGGCTTTGATTTCTTTTGCGATCATTGCCATCTTGTTCGTGTATCGCTTAGGCGATATTTGGCCATTTTTCATTATCATGCCGATCCTCTTGTATATCTTTTACAAGATCCATGATCATTATAAAAAAGTCGCAGAACAGCTGCGATTGGAAAAACAAGAAGCACTGCATGTCTATGAAGGAAATACCGTGATCGTTCTCGTCGGAAATGTTACCCGAGTAAATATCGGCGCATTGAACTATGCCCAATCGATTGGTGATTATGTCGTGGCGATGCACGTCTCGTTGGATGAAGATGTGAAGAAAGAAAAAGAGATCGAACAAGAATTTAAGCAAAAATTCCCAGACGTGCGTTTCTCCGTCGTTCATTCTTCGTATCGTTCGATTGAAAATCCCATCTTGCGTTATGTGGATCTAGTCAGCCGCAATGCAGCCAAACACAATTACACAACGACCGTCATCATTCCACAGTTTGTCCCAAGACGTCGCTGGCAAAATATTTTGCACAACCAAACAAGCCTGCGCTTGCGTTTCAGACTCTCTTGGCGTGAGAACATCATTGTAAGTACGTACAGTTACCATTTGAAGAAATAACAAAAACGCTAGTTTAGCGACCTGATTCCCAAAAGAAATGTTTGGGTCAGCCGCTAAGACTAGCGTTTTTTTTAGCTATAAAACATTTTCAGTTTGATATCCTGATCGTAATTCCCAAACCCCTTGCCAAAGAGGGTACAACCGCCGACATGCTCGGCATCTTCTTTGACTTCCACTTTTAAGTGCCACGTATCTTCGTAGGCAGGTATATCCTTGATCGTAATGTCGGAAAGAGGAACACCTTCCATGTAGGTTCCGTGATCCATGATGCGGATCGTCTTCAATAACCCGTACTGATTGAGATTGTCTGGATACCAATCCGGTGTATACTTGCCGCGAATATCTGCAAAATCCCCTGGGCTAGTCCATGTACCAAGCTCCACACCATTTAAGCTGAAGGTGATGTCTGACGGCCAGTTGTTATTGGAAAAAGGAAATTCAGACGAAACTTCCATTGAAATCTCCATCATTTCCAGTTTTTCTTCTCTTGCTAAGAAGTTTGGCGATTGGTATTCAACAAATCCTTTCGTAAACCACAAGATGCGGGCATCCATTCGTCGAGGATCCATGAAAAACTTCGGTTCATCCACCATTCCCACAAAATCAGCTGAAGTAGCAAGCCCGCACGTTGGTTCTACCGAATAATTTGTATAATGACCAATCGGTATCGCCGTTTCTTTTGTATCAAAGGCATTAAAGATTTTCTCAGGAAAGTTGATATCGATATGATCCACTCTTAAACTGGAAATCTTTTTTTGCCCCACACGCTCTGTTTTGATGATTTTGGCTTCTTCTAATTTTTTGATGTGCATCGTAATGATGGCGCTGCTTAAGCCTAACTCTTGTGCCAACTCTTTGACATTCATCTTGTTTTTAGCCAGCAATTGAATGATTTTGATTCGCACGTTACTGGCAAGTGCCTCATAGACAGGCAATGCTTCTTGATTGATTTCTAATTGCATCGTGTCACCTCCGCTTAAACTGTTTGATTTACTTGAATGTTAACATATTTGCTAATTTGTGTAAATAGCGTTGTTTATTTCGCTAGTTATTAATATATTTATTAATTAATATAGATATTATCCTAAATAAATTAATCAAAATATTGTTGACAGCGATTACAAATCAAGTTATGATTTATTTGTAAATTGAAAGTGTTTGCAAACGCTAGAAATGAATAATGCAATTATAAATGCTGGGATAGCAAATAAGAGAAGGAGGATAGGCGTGTTCGGCTTCAAAGACCAAAATTCAATTTCTATGAAAGAGGGAAAAACATGAAGAAGAAACTTATTATTATTGGTGCTTTAGTTGCAGTCGTTGCAGTTGCCCTTATTGGTTTTAATCGTTATCAGGCAGCGGAAAAAGAAAAATACACGATTAATTTTTGGTCACCCCTTACTGGTGATGATGGCGCTTATATGGATCAGATCGTAAATGAATTCAATGAACAATCAGGTTCCGATTATACAATCAATCATGTGATCACGTCTGATATGTACACTAAATTAAGTACGGTTGTAAGTTCTAAAAGTGGGATTCCAGATTTGACTTTGATGCATTCTTATAAAGTAGAGGAATTTGTCAATTCCGATATTATTGATCCGGTTGATCGTCTGGTTTCTTATCAACCTGAGTTAGAAGAAAGCAATTATTTAGATACGGCGTGGAATGCAGGGAAAATCGGCGATACTCAATATACAATCCCATTAGATATTCATGCCAGTGCCATGTATTACAATCAAGATCTTTTAGAAAAATACAATGTCACTTCTTGGTTAGACGATAACATCGTGACGTTTGATGAAATGATGTCATTAGCAGGGCAGATGGAAGAAGGCGACTATGTCGTAAATAATGCGTTACTTTCTTGGGTTATCTTAGCGCAAATCCGTAACTTAGGCGGCGCGATTTCTGACGATGCTGGGAACCCGACGGTGAATACGCCAGAAATGAAAGAAGCGTTAGAAAGAATTAAAGCGTTAACAGATGCAGGCCTGATGACACCTTATGGAGAAGATGGGTATTTGATGTTCCAAGGCGGAAACGTACTCTTATCAACAGATGGTACTTGGACTTCCACCGCTCATGATGCGGTTGAGGGCTTGAATTGGGGTGTAACAAATATTTATTCAACTTCAGATGACATCGCAACCAACCGAGCAGCTTCTCATATGTTTGGCATGTTGAAGAGTGAAAGCAGAACAGAAGAAAAAGAAGAAGTAATCGCACAATTTTTAGAATTTGTTCGTACGAACTCGATCGAATGGGCAAAAGCCGGTCAAATCGTTGCAAGTAAAGATATTTTAGAAAGTGATGATTACCAACAATACCCACAATCATTCTTTACTTCTACACCAGAGGAAGAAGAAACACTTTACATCTTTGACTACGTTTATTTCTCTTATGTCTTAGAAGCATTAGATGTTTATAGTACAGATATCGCTTACGGTGAATTAGATATGGATGAAGGATTAGCAACGATGCAACAATATGTCGAAGATAAGATTGCAGAAGTAGCTAGATAAGTGAAGGGGGGATAATTCTATCCCCTTTTCCAATTTTTAGAAGGGAATGAAAGGAATGAAAAAAAAGAGCATTAACTGGGCATCGATCGCATTCATTGGACCACACATGGTACTCTTTATTATTTTTGTATGTATTCCAACGATCTATGGTATTTATGCTTCATTTACGCAATGGAATTTGATCTCTGATCCAGTCTGGGTCGGTTTTAACAACTATAAAACATTATTGTTTGATAGTTCCTCGACGTTCTATACCCAATTTTGGAATGGTTTGAAAAATACCTTTATTTTCGTTTTGATCATGGTGCCGTTACAAATCATCATTCCACTGATGATTGCAGCTGCATTGCAACATAAAAAAGTGAAGCTGAAAGGACTTTTTCAAGCAATTCTATATATTCCAGGTCTTATCTCTGTTTCAGCAGGTTCTTTGATTTGGTCATTGATTTTCCACTCTCGATTAGGTGCCGTCAATAATATTTTTGGGTTCGATTTCTCTTGGGCTTCGCGACAACCCTATGCTTGGATCTTAATTTTTGTTGTCAGCATTTGGGGAGCGATCGGTGGTAACATGATCATTTATCGCTCAGCTTTAGCGGGTGTCAATGAAGACCTTTATGAAGCGGCAGAGATCGACGGAGCGGGAGCATTCCAAAAATTCTTGAATGTGACCTTGCCATCTATTCGCTTTCCACTATTATATACGATCGTGATGACAACTGCTGGAGCATTTAATGTCTTTGCACAGCCTTTGATGATGACAGGTGGAGGTCCAAACCAAAGCACGACTGTATTGATGATGTATATCCGCTCACTGGCTTTTAGTCAAGGAGAATCAATTGCAGGAATGGCTTCGGCAATGGCAGTCATCTTAGGATTGATCATTATGTGTGTGTCCGTATTTCAATATTTTCTTTTAGATAGAAGCAATACTTAAGGGGGCAAAAAAATGAATACACAAAAGAAACATATACCTAGTATGGTCATCGCATATTTGTTTCTGATCGTTTTATGTATCATCTGGGTTATTCCATTGATTTTTAGCTTCGCCACTTCTTTTCGTTCTCAAACCGAAATCGTCTCCACTGGGTTTCGTTTATTACCCGTAAACTGGATATTAGATAACTATGTAGCGATTTTGACTAATACGTCTACTGCACCAATTATGCAGTGGTTATGGAATTCAATGTTTATCGCAGTCACGCACACTGTTTTAGTTGTGATCGTTGTTTCAGTGACCGCTTATGGCTATGGCAGAATGCGGTTTAAATACCGTGATCGTATCTTTTATCTTTTGATGGGGATCTCGATGTTTCCCGGTGTAGTGAATTTGATCCCGTCTTACAAAATCATTGAAACCTTCGGCTGGGTCAACTCTTCTCTTGCCATGATCATTCCAGGCTTAGCAGGAATGGGAAATATCTTTCTTGTGCGACAGTTTATGAAAGGTATCCCGCTTGAATTTGACGAGTCAGCACGAATGGATGGTGCAGATGAATTTACAATTTTTGCAGAGATCATCGTTCCTTTGATCAAACCTGTGTTGATCGTTGCAGGCCTCTTTTCTTTCACAGGTTCATGGAATGATTTCTTGTGGCCAGTGATCGTGTATACGGATGTTAGTAAAATGCCGATCACAGCCGGTTTGCTATTACTACAAGACATTTATGGCAACTACCGAATGATTGGTCAATTGATGGGCTCGGCATTGATTGCGATCATTCCCACCGTCATGCTGTTTCTATTTGCTCAAAAATACTTCATTGAATCTATGAACTTAAATGCAGGAATAAAAGGATAGTGAAGATCATGAATCGAAAATTGGAAAGAAATTTACTACGTGCCAGTGCGGTCTGGGATGTCTGTATTGGTCTTGTAACGATGTTTGGGTATTATCCTTGGTTTGAAGAACAAGGGATCGCAGCATTTCAAAATCAAAATCAGTATGAATACTTGCAGTCAAGTCTGGTAGGAATGATATCGAAGGTAGTTATGATCGTTGCGTTAGCGACGATTTTGATGGGAGTTATCAGTTGGATCAACGCGAAGAATATGCGAGACAAACAAATAAACAAAGGAACGATACGTTGGATGATCGCCTGTGTCATCATCCATTTGATCATCTATGATGTGATCGGTGTTGTCCTCTATTTACTAGCTACGACGATGTATATGTCTAAAAACAAAGCAATAAAAATACTAAAAACGGAAAACGGAATTATTTAAGAAGGTGTAGAATTTATGGCAGAAAATTATTTGGAACCGATTGTATTAGAACGAGCAGACCCATGGATATACAAGCATACCGATGGATATTATTACTTCACTGGATCAAAACCAGGGTATCAGGAAATCGAATTAAGACGCGCAAAAACCTTGAAAGGACTGGCTGACGGTGAAGTAAAAGTCATCTGGACGGCTCATGCCGAAGGCCCCATGAGTGAACTGATTTGGGCACCAGAGATTCATTTTATTCAAGGAAAATGGTACATCTATTTTGCTGCTGCAGATCATGGAGAAGTCAGAAATGATCAGCATCATCATCGGATGTTTGCGATCGAAAATGCGAATGAAGATCCCTTTGCAGGCGAGTGGGTAGAAAAAGGACAGATCAAGACGCAATTTGAGAGTTTCAGTTTAGATGCTACGGTATTTGAACACAGGAACCGATTGTATTATGTCTGGGCACAAGCAGATCCAAACATTCCAGGCAATTCCAATCTTTATTTATCAGAGATGGAAAATCCTTGGACATTGAAAGGAAAGCAGATTCTGCTGAGCATTCCTTATTATGAATGGGAAAAAATTGGCTTCAAAGTGAACGAGGCACCAGCTGCTTTGATTAGAAATGGAAAAGTGATCATTACTTATTCAGCCAGTGCGACGGATGAAAACTACGCGATGGGACTGTTGTGGGCAGATGAGGATAGTGATTTATTGAATGGGTATTCTTGGCATAAGTTGAAGGAACCAGTCTTTTCAAGTTCTGAACAAAATTCCCTATACGGACCAGGACATAACTCCTTTACAGTCGATGAGGAGGGGGAACAAGAGATCTTAGTGTATCATGCAAGACCAGAAAAAAATGATTACAGTAATCCTTTAGAAAATCCCAATCGACATGCGTATGTCCAACCGTTTACTTGGAAAAAAAATGGATTACCTGATTTTGGCGAACCCGGTGTAGTCAAAGGATAGATAAAAGAGAGGGAAAAAATGAATACAAAAAGAAAAATGCTCTGTTTAACCATGTCCGTTTTTTTTACTAGTTTATTTCTTGCTGGCTGTCAAACAGGAGATGCTGCTGAGCAACTTTCACAAAAGGAGTGGGAAACAACGACAAAAAATCGAGTGTCGATTCATGACCCATCGATTACTTCTATTCATGTTGGTGACCAAGAGCTGTTTTACGTATTTGGTTCGCATCTCGCCCAAGCGAAAACAGAAGATTTACAAACTTGGGAAGTGCCTTTCACTCACGAATATGAATCAATGGAAGACAATATGATCTATGGTAACACAAAAGAAAATCTAGCTGAGACTTTTGAATGGGCAGGCTATGATGATGCCGATTCACAAGGTGGTTACAGCCTTTGGGCACCAGATGTCATTTGGAATGCTGATTATGAATGGTCAAATGGAGACAAAGGAGCCTACATGCTCTACTACTCAGCTAGTTCTACTTGGCGGCGTTCAGCGATTGGATTGGCCGTAGCTAAAACGATCGAAGGACCCTATAGCTATGCGGATACCGTGATCTATTCTGGCTTTACAGAAAAAGATTCGACAGATGGTAGTGAACGCAATACCAACTATCAAAATACCCATTTGGCCAAATTGATCAAAGAGGGGAAAATCAGTGGGTTCAGTGAAAACTGGGCGATCGAAGATGGTCTGACGTATAACACCGATTATGCGCCAAACGCCATTGATCCAGCATTGTTTTATGATGAAGAAGGGAAACTATGGATGACCTATGGTTCTTGGTCTGGCGGTATCTTTTTATTGGAAGTTGATCCAGCCACTGGAAAACCAATGTATCCTGGGGAAGATAGCACGACGGAAGATGGGCGTATCATTGATCGCTATTTCGGGATCAAACTTTTTGGCGGCTATCATCAATCAGGAGAAGGTCCCTATATTGTATATGATGAGGAAACCGATTATTATTACCTATTCGTCACTTACGGTGGTTTAGCAGCAAAAGGTGGTTACAATATGCGACTGTTTCGCGCTGAAAAACCAGAAGGACCTTACCTTGATGCCCAAGGAAATAGCCCAATCTTAGAACAAGGGGACCAAAATTCAAACTACGGCATCAAATTGATTGGAAACTACCAATTCTCGTTTCAACAAATAGGGTATCGAGCAGCGGGACACAATTCGGCGATCATCGATGAGAATGGTCAGTGGTCCTTGGTGTACCATACGCGCTTTAACAATGGAACCGAAGCCCATGAAGTGCGGGTCAACAGAATGTATATGAATGAGGAAGGCTGGCCAGTTCCAGCACCCTACGAGTATCGAGGCAATGAACAAGTAGCGGATGCTTTGACAGAAGATGACATTATCGGGCGCTATGAAATCATTAACCATGGTACCGACAATGGAACGACCATGCTAAAAACGCAGACGATCGAGCTTCAAAAAGATGGAAGCGTTACTGGTGACCTGACCGGAACTTGGACGTACGATGCGGGATACTTGGCATTGACTTTTGAAGAAGCGACCTTCAAAGGAATTTTATTAACTCAGGAAATAACAGAGTTTGAGCAGCAAAAATTAACGTTCTCAACGATTGGCGATAATAATGAGTCCATTTGGGGAATCAAAGAATAGGAGTATAACAATGACGATTAATATTCAAAACACAAAATCAGGAACAACGATTAGCAAATATATCTACGGTCATTTTGCAGAGCATCTAGGCCGTTGTATCTATGAAGGATTATACGTTGGAGAAGATTCGCAGATCCCAAATAAAAATGGGATGCGGATCGATGTGGTTGAAGCACTGAAAAACATTCAAATCCCTGTGCTGCGTTGGCCAGGCGGCTGCTTCGCCGATGAATACCATTGGAAAGACGGAATTGGACCTAAAGAAAACCGCAAAACGATGGTCAACACTCACTGGGGCGGCGTGACTGAAAACAATCATTTCGGGACCCATGAATTTTTTGAATTGATCAAGCAGCTGGAATGTGACGCGTATGTCAACGGCAATGTCGGCAGCGGAACGGTGCAAGAAATGTCGGAATGGGTGGAATACATCACGATGGATGGCATTTCTCCGATGGCTGATCTTCGCAGAGAAAATGGCCATGAAGAAGCGTGGGAAATGAAATTTTTTGGCGTAGGAAACGAAAACTGGGGCTGCGGCGGCAATATGCGGCCAGAGTATTATGCGGATCTGTATCGCCGTTATCAAACCTATGTCCGCCAATACGGCGACAAAAAAATCTACAAAGTTGCTGGCGGAGCGAATGTCGCAGACTATCATTGGACAGAAACGCTGATGAAAAACGCCCATTGGTTGATGGACGGCCTAAGCTTGCACTACTACGTTCATCCGCAGGGCTGGGAAGAAAAAGGTAGCGCCTTGGAATTTGATGAGGCAGAGTGGCAAGTGACCTGTGAAAAAGCAGCCTACACGGATGAATTATTGACCCGCCACAGCGCGATCATGGACCAGTATGACCCAGAACAGCGTGTGGGAATCATTGTTGATGAATGGGGCACTTGGTTCTCAGCGGAACCTGGGACCAATCCTGGCTTCTTATACCAACAAAATACGATCCGTGATGCCATGGTCGCAGCGATCACCTTGAATATTTTCCATAAACATGCTAAGCGAGTGCATATGGCAAATATCGCACAAACCGTCAATGTCCTGCAAGCGATGATTTTGACAGATGGCGAACAAATGGTGAAAACCCCAAGCTATCATGTCTTTGATTTGTACAAAGTCCATCAAGATGCTGAAACCATTGATAGCCATGGAACCAGCAGCGATACCATTACGTATACGATTTCGAAAAAAGAAGATACGATCCATCTATCGGTTTGTAATTTTGCTACCCAAGGCACGGAAGAATTATCTTTCTCCCTTGAAACAGCGGTCAATGAAGTGAAAGAAGCTCGTTATATCGTGGGGGACAAAATGAACGCACACAATGATTTTGATCATCCTGAAGATGTGGTGATCCAAGACTTCACCGCTTACGATGTTGAAGAGAACAAAGTCAGCTTGCGGGTGCCAGCAATGAGTGTTCTCACGATCTCATTGACAGTCTGAACCCATGACTTGTAAAGGATGCGAAGTGAAAGATGCTGCTGCAGCAGCACAGGAAGACATTGAATCCTTGATTGCAGAACAACTTTCTTTAGAAAGCGACTTGGCTTCGCCGGAGATCGTCAGTAGGAGAATCGCTGTTTGTGAGACCTGTCCACTGCGATTGAATCATACCTGTACAAAATGCGGCTGCTTTTATCGGTTTCGCGCAAATTTAGCTAAGAAAAACTGTCCTGCAGGAATGTGGGAACAAACAGGACAGCTCGTCAAGTAGCTGTCCTGTTTTTATAAAATAGCATAAATCAATTAGGAGATGAGGGAAGACATGACAGCGATCAATGGGGTTCATGATCCTACGATTATTGAACATGAAGGCACCTTTTATTTATATTCAACGGACACCCAACAGCCCAAAACGGCAGGTGTACCAATTCGTCGTTCAAAAGATTTGATCCATTGGGAATTTGAGAAACAGGCATTGTCAGAAATGCCTGAACCAGCAGTAAAATGGAGCAAAGCTCAAGGACTATGGGCACCGGAAGTTATCCGCTACAAGGACGAATTCCGTATGTATTATTCTGCTTCAACATTCGGCAGTACCACTTCTTTTATTGGCTTAGCTACAGCATCAGATCCTTTGGGCCCTTGGGAAGATCAAGGAGAGGTTGTTAAAACCAATGTTACTCTTGCACAGCATAACGCGATCGATGCCAATATTGCTTTTGACCGCTCGGGTGAACAGTGGTTTGTCTATGGTTCTTTCTTTGGCGGAATCTATATTGCTCCATTGAACAAAGAAACTGGAAAACTTCAAGAAAAGAGCTATGGTCAACGGATTGCTTTTCGTCCGAAAACAGTTGATACTGCTATTGAAGGCCCATTTATCTATTATCATCCTGAAACCGATTATTATTATTTGTTTGTTTCTTTCGACTCCCTTAACGATTCGTATAATATCCGTGTCGCCCGAGCAAAAGAAATTACAGGGCCATATCTGGACTGGCATGGTACGGCCATGACGGATCAAGAAAAGACGCCAACCGAAGTAGGAACCAAACTGTTAGGCAGTTATCAGTTCTCAGAAGAACCAGTTGTATACGCTCCTGGTCATAACTCGATCTTTACGCAATCCAATAAAGAAAGCTTCGTTGTGCATCATGCACGGAGAAAACCATTCAGTGACCAATTCCATTTACAAATACGTAAACTCTATTGGCTGGAATCAGGCTGGCCAGTAATCTCTGCTTCAATCTATCAAGGAAGTGTTTCACGAATGCCAGAGCAGGAAACTCTGTTAGGAAAGTGGGAAATCATCCAATTTGATCATGAATCTCAAGTTATATCTTCTCAACTGCAAGAAATAACAGCATTAAAAAAAGAAGGACGAAGTTACTTGTGGGGAGAAAACGAATTTGTCCCATATTATGAGTACACCGACCAAAAAGAAAGGTTGTTTTTATCTGGAATCAATGATCAAGGCGTTGCGTTTCTTGGTCGAAAAGTGTACGAAGAATAAAAAACAAGCAGCACAATGAGTAGGTTACATTGTGCTGCTTGTAAACGTATGCTGCTGCCCTTTTTACTAAATACTGCCTTTTAATAATCTGACACCATGAGTAGGAACCTCAGCATCGGCAATTGTTTGTTCTTTTTGTTGCCATAACTCAGTGCCGCTTTTAATTGGTAGTAAAGCAGCGATCGATTTTGGGATGGTTTGCGTTTGATCAGAAACATTGAAAATGGCATAGTAGACGGCTGTGTCGCTCAACGCCTCCCAAATGATCCACTCTTGATCACGATAGAACTCTTTTTTCGTATGGATTCTTCGATACATTTCTAAGACTTCAGTATTCGTCAATAAACGTAAGGTAAAGGGATCAATGTCTGGTAAAGTACCACCAAACATCAATGGAGATTGGAAGATCGTCCATAAACTCATCAATAAGTATTGCTCGTCTTCCGTAAATCGTGTCCAGCTGTCACCACCGCCACCATCAACTGCCCGAATGCCGATATGACCCAACGGCAACATATCACAGTCAGGCCAGTTACCTGGACGGACGAAAGGTGCCCACTCTGCTGCTCGGTCAAACATGGCGTAAAGGGCGTCCCAATGATCCCAAAAGTCATCCGTCAAGCGCCACATATTGGCATGATTTTGAAAGAAACTACCATTTTTGAGGGCAGCTGGTCCGGGAGACAAAGAAAGGACGATCTCTCGACCGGATCGATCGATCGCACGGCGAATCGCTTTGATTTCTGCTTTATGGGCATCACCGTAAATTTTCGAATCACCGATATCATCCACCTTTATAAAGTCAACACCCCAAGAAGCATATAATTCGAGCAAAGAATCATAATAAAGCTGTCCTTCAGGCAATGAAACATCGACCCCATACATATCGGAATTCCAAGGGCAGATTGAATTCATAGCAATGTCCCGTGCCCGTTTATCCGTTCCTTTGATCGGCGTATTTTGATGAACTGCTTGTCGTGGAATGCCGCGCATGATATGGATACCAAACTTCAGCCCTTTTTGATGCAGATAGTCACCAAGTTTTTTGAAACCAGCGCCATCTTTTGCTGAAGGAAAACGGTTCTCAGCAGGAATCAAGCGAGAATAGTCGTCCATACACAACGGATAAAAATCATTGTACCTTGTAGACTTTGCTTCTGGTTCGCTCCATTGAATATCCACGACGACATACTCCCAACCATAAGCTTTCAAATGCTCTGCCATAAAATCAGCATGGGCGATCACTTCTGCCTCGGTCACAGAAGCGCCATAGCAGTCCCAAGAATTCCATCCCATTGGGGGTGTTTGTGCAAAATGTAAAAAAGACATTGATTTCCTCCTAGTACGTTTTTCTTATAGTATAGTAAGCAATAAAAAAGAGAGGGAAAGTTTTGTCTACTAGAAATAAAAAAGAAAGAAATCGTCAACGAATGAAAAAGGAGTTGATCAATGGTGTTTCCACAAGAAACAAACTATGCGAAGATTACAGCATACTATAGTGTTGCCCTTGAGCGTTTTTCCATGGATCCACATCAACACCCAGCGTGTGAGATCATGTTTGTGACCAAAGGGAAGTGTAAGATAAAGGTGCAAGATCAAGTAATTGTTCTGGAAAGAAATGATTTCGTTTTCATAAACGCGTTTGTGGAACACGCCTTACTCGTTGAAGGAGATTCCTGCACCTTACTGAATATTGAATTTCTTCTGAGTGAGACACCGTCCGGCCTTTGTGTTCGTGATGTTTTTGCATACATCAAAGGAAATGTACAATTGAATGAGCCTTACGCGAAAAGTCGCGATGTCCGCCAATTTGGACAAGCGATCAAGTCATTGCTGCAGCTGTTAATGATCGATGATACTCAAGAGCAACCGTCTGCTGAACGGCAATTTACGATCGAGCTCTTGTTTAAGCGGATGTTGATGGAATTAGCCTTTTCATTACGTACGAAAGAAACCAAACGGGGCAATTGCTATGTGAACGCTGCGGTCAACTATATTCAACAGCATTTTGATGAAGATATTCAAGTCTCCCAAATCGCAGCGGCTGTGGGGATTACGAAAGCCTACTTGCATAAACTCTTTCATGAGCAACTGGGAGTGACGGTCAACCATTTTCTCACCAGTGAGCGTCTGAAGCAGGCAGCATTTTTACTAAGCAATAGTCAGCTGCCAATCGTCGAAATTGCCGCTCAAGCAGGATTCAACAGTAGGCAGCACTTTACCAATACCTTTAAACAGAAAAAAGGCATGAGTCCTAAAGCCTACCAGCTCTTATATAAGCAAACGATCAAAGAGGAGGCAGGGCAACATATCACAGGAGAGGATCCGGCCTTTTTATTAATGAAGTAAATATGAAACGAATGATCAAGCATAAAAAAGGAAAAGAATAGGAGAACGAAATGAAAGAATTCTCATTAAACAAGATCCAGCTCACGGACGAGTTTTGGCAAGGATACCAAGAGCTTGTTCGCAAAGAAACGATTCCTTACCAATACCAAGTCCTAAATGATGAAATCGATGTAGATGTTCAAGCAGAACGGGAAGATCCTAATTTGCCAGCTGGGAAAAGCCATGCCTTGGCGAATTTTTGCATCGCTGCAGGGCAAATGGAAGGAGAACATTTTGGCTGGTTTTTCCAAGATAGCGATGTCTACAAATGGATCGAGTCGGCTGGGTATAGCTTGTTGAATACCAGCGATCCGCAATTGGAAAAGACAGTAGATGAAGTGATTGACTTAGTTGCTGCGGCGCAAGAAGCGGATGGCTACTTAAATACCTTCTTTCAATTGACCCGACCGAAGTTAAAATACCGTCAGTTGTATTTCAGTCATGAACTTTATTGTGCGGGGCATCTAGTCGAAGCGGCTATCGCTTATGATCAAGCAACAGGCAAGGATAAATTACTGACCGTGGCAGAGAAAAATATCGCCAATATTTGCACGCATTTTGGGCGGGAGCCTGGAAAAATTCAAGGTGCTGATGGCCATCAAGAGATCGAATTGGCTCTGGTGCGTTTGTATGAATACACCGGTAAACAAACCTATTTAACATTAGCTGATTTCTTTCTTGAGGTACGTGGGGAAGATCCTGCCTTTTACGAAAAAGAAATTTTGAAAAACCAAACGGATGGCTTATCGGATGGAACGCCAAGGGTAGACCTCACCTATTTACAAGCCTACGATCAACCTAAAAAGCAGCATGAAGCCAAAGGTCATGCGGTACGAATGCTATATATGGCAAGCGGGATGGCAAAAGTCGCCCAGCATACCCAAGATCAAGCATTAAGCGACGCTTGCGAAGCGATCTGGGAAGACATCGCCTGTAAGAAAATGTATGTGACCGGTGGCGTCGGCTCAACCGTTCACGGGGAAGCCTTTGTCGGTCCCTATGATTTGCCAAATGATACGATGTATTGTGAAACTTGTGCAGCCATTGCATTGGTCCAATTTTCTTTTGAGCTGTTCAAACTAACCAATGAACCAAAATATTTAGCGACGATGGAACGAGCGTTGTATAATAGCGTCCTTTCTGGTGCGGCAATTGACGGTAAACACTTTTTCTACGTGAATCCTTTGGAGGTCAATCCCCAACGAGATCAAGAAAATCCTGGCAAAGGTCACGTCAAAGCCCAACGACCCGATTGGCTCGGTTGTGCGTGTTGTCCGCCCAATTTTGCACGGATGGTCGCTTCGCTGCAGCGCTTGGTTTACACTTGCGATCAAGAGAAGCTTTACGTGAATTTATTTGTAGCAAGCCGTTTAGAAGAACCTGACCAATTTACGTTTGAACAAACGGGCGGGTTTCCTTTTACAGAGGACCTCACGATTCGCTATCAAGGCATTCCAAAGACGCTCATCATCCACAAACCTAACGGACTAAGTAAGTTTCAAATCGATAGTGAACACGAATGGCAGGAGACGAACGAGGCAATCATCTTTGAGGCAGTCGAAAACGTGACGGCCAATATCCGTTTTGAACAACCATTGCAAATCTTGCGTGCGAATCCTCAAGTTATTCAAGACATCAATCAAGTCGCATTGCAACGTGGCCCATTCGTGTATTGCATAGAAGAAGCCGACAATGGTCAAGCACTCTGGCGTTGCCGCATCGACCCACAGGCGCTGGAGGCGACCTTTTCGAAAGAGGATACGTTGTTGCCAACTACTTTACGCTTGGCGATCAAAGGCTACCAAAGCGAAGAATGGTCGGGAACAACCCTTTACGAAGAACGAGCGGAAACGGTCATACCTCGTACGTGGCAACTGATCCCATACCATTTATGGGGCAATCGGGGCATAGGCGAAATGCGCGTTTGGCTGCCGCTCGTTGGAAAGGAGTAAGAAGTAAGCAGGGCCAAAGAGCTTCCCTAAAAGGAGGCTCTTTTTTTCTATGTAAAAATAACGGGGAAAGTTCGCTGTATATGAGTACGTTATTGTATTTTTGATGTACTCAATCAGGTACGCTATAATTATATCAAGAAAAGGAGGAGTGGCAATGGCTAAAACAACGATGAATCCTAGCACTGCTCGTAAAAATTTTTATCAGTTATTGAAAGATGTAAATGAAAAGCATACTGAAATTGAGATTATTAGTGATCGAAGTGGAAACAATGCGGTGTTGATTGGGCTAGAAGACTGGAGAGCGATTCAAGAAACCCTTTTTCTTGAGCAAACAGGTACTCTAGAAAAGGTACGAGACTGCGAAAAAGACGACAGTGGCTTTACGGATATCGATGATATTGATTGGCAAGCTCTTTGATGAGGAGCGATACGGTCACAATCAAAAACTCTGCGAAAGTGGATCTAAGGAAAATCAAACAATCGAATTAAAAAAAACAGTTTGAAGAAGTGATTCAGGCCTTGAAGGAAGATCCATATATGCCCACGCAGTCTTTTGAAAAGCTGAGACCTACACATGAAGGCAGATATTCACGTAGGCTGAGTAGGCAACATCGAGTGGTTTACAAAGTTGATGAGAAAAATAAAGTTGTGGAAATTTATTCTGCATGGACACATTATGAATGAAGTGTGAAGAGCTGATTTTTTAGCTAGTTGACCAAGAGCTTCCCAAAAAGGAGGCTCTTTTTTTTTCTAAACTCAACCTTCTTGGATTTGTTGCATGATTTCTTTAATTTGTTCCTATATTCCGGCCTTTGAAAGCGTTATCGTTTTAGTGTAGGAATGTTGGCGGGTTTATGTAAAACAAGGAGGAAGAAGTGTGACAAGGAAAATCAGTAAAGTTGGCGCATCTTTGTTGGTATTAGCAGCGGCAACGGCAATCGGCGGTTGCACCCAAAGTGAGGCGAAGACAACTGGAAAAGTCGTTTACCAAGAAACAGCCAAAAGTACGTTGGAAAAAGCGATGGACAATCAACCGGAGTCGTCTTATTGGTTCCCAGAGGATTTGTTGGCATGGTCTTTTGAAAAAGATCCAGATGCGAAATACAATACCAGCGTTGTTCCATTAGCGCAGCGGGCAGCTAAAGAGACGTTGCCGAAGATGAATGACACGCAAACGGCAGAAACCAAAGTCGTGGCGCTTTCGATCATGAATAGCAGTACGAGCGGCAATGCACCACGTGGGATCAATACCTTTGATGCCAATGTCTTTTCTTATTGGCAATACATTGATCAATTGGTTTATTGGGGCGGCTCTTCTGGCGAAGGGATCATCGTACCACCAAGTCCTGATGTGACAGATGCTGCTCATAGGAATGGCGTGCCGGTTTTAGGAACGATCTTCTTTCCGCAAACTGCCCATGGTGGGAAACTGGAATGGCTAGATACGTTTTTAGCTAAGGATGAGGACGGCAACTTTCCGATCGTAGAAAAAATGATCGAAGTTGCCAATACGTATGGCTTTGATGGCTGGTTCATCAATCAAGAAACCGATACGGCGGTCACTAGTTTTGATGATGCAGCGGAAGGTGTCGAACAATCGGGGGCTGATGGTAAAGGACTAAATGAAAGCCACGCCAAAGCGATGCAAGAATTGATCGCCCAATTCAAAGAACAAGCCGACGAGCATTTAGAGATCATGTGGTATGATTCCATGACGAGTGATGGGAAAATGGATTGGCAAAACGCTTTGACGGATAAGAACAAAGCCTATTTGGTGGATGCAGAGATGAACCCATTGGCAGATAGTATGTTCTTGAATTTCTGGTGGACCACTGACAAACTGGCGGACAAAGAGCTGTTGAAGGCCTCCAATGAAAAAGCCCGTGAAATCGGTGTCGATCCTTACGATCTTTTTGCTGGGATCGATGTACAAGAAAATGGCTATTCAACGCCTGTGCGCTGGGATCTGTTTACGGATGAAAAAGGCGTTCCTTATACCTCATTGGGCCTGTATGTACCTAGCTGGACCTATTCTTCTGCTAGTACGCCGGATGATTTCCAAAGCAAAGAGAATGCTTTTTGGGTCAATAACACGGGCGATCCTCGGGAAAGCCAGCTGCCAGAAGCGACAGAGTGGCCTGGGATCTCCACCTATGCCCTGGAACAGACCGCTATCACAGAGCTGCCTTTTGTGACGAATTTTAGTCTGGGGAATGGCTACAACTATTTTATCGAGGGAGAAAAAGTGTCCAGCCGCAATTGGAACAACCGAAGCTTGCAAGCTGTTTTGCCGACCTATCGTTGGGTCTTTGACCATGGAAAAGACAATGATTTGGCTGTATCAATCAATTATGCGGATGCCTATAATGGCGGAAATGCACTGAAACTACGTGGACAGATGACAAAAGGCAGTACCAGTCACATGGCATTGTATCAGACAGCATTTCCTGTGACGAAAAAGACGAAGTTGACGACGACTGTCAAAGCAACGGTACCGACAGCTCTTGATTTGGTCGTGACTTTAGCTGATGGTTCAACACAAACGATCAAAGGAGACAAAGAGGTCGCAACAGACTGGACGACGATCACTTACTCATTGAAAGACATCAAAGGGGAAGTGACAGCGATCGGTTATGACATAACCACGAAAGAAACCAGTGATGTCTATGAGTTGAATCTAGGGCAATTAACGATCGGAGATCAGAAAGCGGAGAAATTCGCTGCCGAAGCATTGACGGTTGAGGATGTGCTCTTTGATGAAGAAGAGGGCAACTATGCGGGTGTCCGTTTAACGTGGGAAGCTGCCAAGGACAAGACAGCTGCGGTTTATGAGGTCTACCAATTGAACGATGACGGCTCACGCTCTTTCTTAGCAGCTACGCCAGCAACCAACCACTATTTGAATGCCGTTGAACGACCAAAAGGGACGAAAACCAAGTTCGCGGTGGTGGCAGTGGATCGCTATGGCAATCGCGGCAAGCTATCCGATACGGTGGAGATCACTTGGCCGAACAATCAGTTGCCAAAAGCAGCCTTTACAGCCTCTAAAACTTTAGCGGCACCGGGGGAAACGATCACCTTCACGAATACCTCATCTGCGAATGCCGAAGCATTTGAATGGACGTTTGAAGGCGGCGATATCACCAGCAGTACAGAAGAAAATCCCCAAGTGACCTATTCGGAACCAGGTACCTACAAAGTCACGCTTGTTGCCAAAAACGAAGCAGGAGAGACCCCTCTGGAAATGGCGGGATTGATCACGATTTCTGCTGATGCGCCGAAAGAGTTGCTGCTGCTTTCAAAAGATGCCGAAGCAACTGCTTCATCGTTTGTCAATGATGCCGAAGCACCAGCTTTTGCCCTCGATGGTGATTTGAGTACGAAGTGGTGTGCGACAGGCAATGCGCCTCATGAGTTGATGATCGATCTCGGTCGACCACAAACGGTCAGTGAAGTACGCCTCGCTCATGCGGAGGCTGGTGGAGAAGGCCCAGACATGAATACGCGGGCGTATACGGTGCTCGTCAGTGAAGATGGCAAAGACTATGAGCCAGTTTCACGAACGTTGAAAAATGAAGCCGGCAATAGCACCAATACGTTTGCCGTCAAGAACGTGCAATATGTAAAAATCAGTATCGATAAACCAACACAAGGAGCAGATTCGGCAGCCCGAATCTATGAAGTCGAAGTATACGGAATGGATAAATAGCGAAAAAGAGCAGGGCGTTAAACCTAAGAAGGGAAGCGTCTGAAGCATGCTTTTCTGAAAAATGACCAAACCCAAAAAGCCGTTGCGACCAATAAATGGTCACAACGGCTTTTGCTTTTTGCAAATAAGTTTAGCGTGACGTACGGCTGGCTGGATCTAAGCGGCGTTCAATAAAGCTCAACCCAAGATCCGTAATGATCGCCATCAAGGCAGTTGGTAAAGCACCGGCTAAGATGATCGATGCACCATCCGTCGCATTGGTTCCACGGATGATGATGTCCCCCAGTCCACCAGCACCAACGAAAGCCCCAATAGCGGTGATACCGATCGCCACGACTAAGGCGTTTCGAATCCCTGCCATGATCACCGAAACAGACAATGGCAATTCGATCATATACAATCGTTGCCAGCTAGTCATCCCCATCCCTTTGCCGACATCTAACGTATTGCGGTCGACTTGGCGCATGCCGGTATAGGTATTTTTGATGATCGGTAACAAAGAATAAAGGAAAATCGTTAAAATCACGACATTCACACCTAAGCCCATGCCGATCATTAAAATCGAGATCATCGCTAAAGATGGAATCGTCTGGATGATATTGGCGAAACGAATCACCCAATCTGCCAAACGCATTTTTTTAGAAATCAAGATCCCGATTGGAATGCCGACGATCGAGGCAAAAAGTACCCCGTAGATTGAAATCAAGAAGTGACGAATGAACTGGGCAAAAACATAGCCGCCATTTTCTTGAAAATAGAAAAGAAATTGTTGGAATAAATTCATGTCTGCCATTTCGTCACTCTCCTTCGAAGTAATTATTTTCTTCTAAGAAACGTTCGGCAACTACCGTTGGTTCTAGAAGGTCATTATCCACTTGGTAATTCAATTCTTGCATTTTTTCGGTATCAATTTTGCCTGCTAATTTGTTCAGGGCATCGCCGATTTCAGGTGTTTCTTTCAATAATTTGTCATCGACGATCGGTGCGGCATCATAAGGCGGGAAGAAGTTTAGATCATCTTCTAGCATCACGAGATCGTAACTGCCGATCCGGCCGTCGGTTGAGTATCCTAAAACGATATCCATTTTTCCGTTATCAACAGCATCATAAACGAGACCGATCTGCATCGGTAGGATATTTTGGAAAGAGAACCCATAGGCTTTCTGGAAGCCATCGTACCCATCACCGACCCGTGTGATCCACGCGGTATCGACCCCTGCGACCAATTGATCTGCGACATCTTTCAAGTCACTGACTTTTTCCAATCCGTATTTTTCGGCAGTGTCTTTCCTGACAAGAAAGACATATGTGTTATCAAAGCCGTAAGAAGGGAACCAAGTCTGTTGGTACCGTTGCTCAAATTCTGATTTGACTTTGTCAAAGGCGGCTTGCGGATCAGATTCTGGTTCCAACCCTAACGTCGTGGTCAAGTCAGTTCCTGTGTAGCGGGCAGCTGAGATCGACGCATCGCCATTCATCATTGCTTGGTGATTGATGGTCGTTGTTGCTAAGTTGTTAATGACGGTTGTGTTTTTATCCGTATAGTGTTCGACCATACCGGCAACCACCGCGCCAAGAATTTGGGCTTCGGAAGTGATCCCACCTGTGATCGCCACGGTATTCTCATCAGAAGTCGAGGCTAAACCGGGAAAGGAACAGCCGGACAGTAAAGCGACACTTAAGGAAAACAACAGCGCTAATTTTGAAGTTTTTTTCATTACGCATCCCCCCTTAAGGCAGCTGGTGTCAGTTTGTTTTCTAACAAACCCAGCAACCAGTCAGCTAATAAAGCAAAGATCGTCACTGGAATCGTCCCAGCAAAAATCAAAGGCGGTTGGTAGTTGTTTAGTCCGCTAAAGATCAAATCACCAAGTCCACCGGCACCAATGTAAGAAGCCAAGGTAGCCCAGGCTAAAACATACACGGCCGATAAGCGGATCCCTGCCATGATCGTTGGGATCGCTAGGGGTAATTCCACACTAATGATCGACTGTAAGTTGGTCATTCCCATCCCTTTGGCAACATCGCGGTAATTCCAATCGACTTTTTTCATTCCAATGTAGGTATTTCGCAAAATCGGCAACAAGGAATAAATGAAAAGAGCGACGATAGCAGGAACTTTTCCGACACCTAAAATCGGGATCATCAATGCCAATAGTGCCAAAGAAGGCACGGTTTGCAGCGCACTGGTGATGCCGATCACGATCGTTGCTGCTTTGGGGAAACGGGTCAAGATCACACCGATCGGTACAGCAACAAGAATCCCTAAGAGCAAAGCCGCAAAAGAGATATACAAATGTTCGAGACTTTTGGTGACCAATTGGCCGCCATATTCATTAAAGAAGCTTTGCATGCGCTAGACCTCCTCAGTTTCTTCAGGTTTCGCCGACTCAATGGCTTCCATGATCGATGGCTCATCGCCCCAAATCACGTCATAAACGATATCAACTAAGGAAGCACGGGTCAAAATCCCGACTAAATGTTTGTCGGCATCTACTACTGGGACATATTTTAAGCCGCGTTTTAGGATGCGTTGCAAGGTATCCCGCAACAAGGCGGTTTCGCGAACGAAAAAGACATCTTTGTTCAAGATATCGCCGACACTAGTAACTTTGCCACGGTTGCGGTCGATGGATTCGACATCGATGTAGCCTTTTAGCACGTTGCTATTGTCGGTAACAAGCAAGGTATCGACCCGTTTTTCCCGCATCAAGTGAATCGCTTCTTGTATGGATTTTTCTGGTGTGATAGCGATCGGGGTATTTAACATTACGTCTTTGACTGGCGTCGTGTCAGGTTTTGCTTGTAACAAGCGGTCTTCACCGATCAATTCTTCCACAAACGGTGTTGCTGGGTGTTGCAGAATATTTTCTGGTGTATCAAATTGAATGACTTTTCCTTCACTCATGATCACGATACGGCTAGCAAGCTTCAATGCTTCGTCCATATCATGGGTAACGAAGACGACGGTTTTTCCAAGCCGTTCTTGCAAGTCTTTAACCAAATCTTGTAAGGAGTCACGAGTGATTGGGTCTAGTGCGCCAAAAGGCTCATCCATTAAAATGACATCTTGGTCAGCTGCCAAGGCACGGACAACACCGATCCGTTGCTGTTGCCCTCCAGACAATTCGTTGGGGTAACGGTCGAGCATTTCTCGTGGCAATTCCACTAAGTCGATCATGCGCTCGGCAGTTTTGTTGCGTTCTTCTTGGCTGACTTTTAACAATTTTTGAACCAATGTGATGTTTTCCCGAATCGTCATGTGAGGCATCAAACCGATGCTTTGGATCACATAGCCGATTTGACGGCGTAACTCCACTGGGTTGATCTCTGTAACGCTTTTTCCATTGATCAAGATTTTTCCTTTAGAAGGATCCGTCATACGGTTGATCATCCGCATACAAGTCGTCTTTCCGCTACCACTTGTCCCGATGAAGCAAATGAATTCGCCTTTTTCAAAGGAAAGATTCACATCTTCAACAGCGACTTTACCACCTTTGTAAATTTTGGATACCTGCTGAAACTCAATCATGATGTCACCTCTATTTTTATTTAAGCAATCTGAATAATGGCTTATAATCTGTACTAAGTATGCCGAAAAGTCACGTGTTATTCAAATAATCTGCCCATTTTTTCATAATTGTATAGACAAAACTGAAAATAGCGCCATAAGCAAGTCCAAATTAAGGAGCGATGCATAGAGAAAAGAAGCAGCGGAAATATGTCGTTATTTTTCATTGGGAAAAAGGAGACTTTTTTGCAGAATGCCTTGGCAGCAGTCTCTTTATTTTTTTCTAAGAAAGGGCAGAATAAAAAGCTGTTTTTTCAATTTTTATAAAAACATGCTAGAATAGAGAAGAATTTAGGGAAAGAGAGGAACAACATGCTTACAACTGAAGATTTTGATTTTGAATTACCGGAAGAACTGATCGCCCAAACGCCATTAAGCGATCGCTCAAGTTCCCGTTTATTAGTGGTTGACCGTGAGACTGGCAAATTTGAGGACAAGCACTTCTATAACATCATTGATGAATTGGCACCAGGGGATGCCTTGGTGATGAATGATACACGGGTATTACCAGCTCGTATCTATGGCGAAAAACAAGAAACAGGTGCCCATTTGGAAATCCTTTTACTGAACAATATTGAAGGGGATACGTGGGAAACCTTGATCAAGCCAGCCAAAAGAGCCAAAGTCGGCACGAAGATCACCTTTGGCGACGGACGATTAGAGGCAGTGGTGGAAGAAGAGCTCGATCACGGCGGCCGGATCATTCGTTTTCAATACAAAGGAATCTTTTTAGAGATTCTGGAATCACTTGGCGAAATGCCGTTACCGCCTTACATCAAAGAACGGCTAGAAGACCCAGACCGCTATCAAACGGTTTATGCCAAAGAAAACGGCTCAGCTGCTGCACCAACTGCCGGCTTGCATTTTACCCCAGAATTGCTAGAGCAGATCGCAGCGAAAGGCGTCAAGCTGGTTTATCTGACTTTGCACGTTGGTTTAGGAACGTTTCGTCCAGTCAGTGTCGATAATATCGCTGATCATGAGATGCACAGCGAATTTTACCGTTTGACAGAAGAAGCTGCCGCTCAATTGAACGAGGTTCGGGCAAATGGCGGCAAGATCGTTGCAGTCGGAACGACTTCGATCCGTACGTTAGAAACCATTGGGACTAAGTTTGATGGGCAAATCAAAGCCGATAGTGGGTGGACGAGTATTTTTATCACGCCAGGCTATCAGTTTAAAATCGTGGAAGCTTTTTCTACCAACTTCCATTTACCAAAATCAACCTTAGTGATGTTAGTCAGTGCCTTTGCAGGACGCGACCTAACACTTTCTGCCTACCAACATGCCATCGATGAGCGGTATCGCTTCTTTAGCTTTGGCGATGCGATGTTCTTAAAATAAACAAAAAACTGAGCGACGTAAGCGGCTCTTTAAGTTGAAACAATTTCTCAACTTTTAGAACTGCTTTTTTGTCGCCCAGCTTACTACTAGAGGAAGGTATAAGTGGTGGTCGCTTTTTGTGGTCCATGCAAAGCAATGTTTCTCGAAAATTTGTTTTCATTTACAAACTTACACATGTTTCGTGTATTCCGATACAAAATGAGACGTATCATTTTTCGATATGGAAATGTTCGATCCTTGTTACGTTTTTCTTCTTGTTACTTTACACGTTTGGTACTAGGTGAAACTTGTACGTTCAACAACTTTTAGTAGATTGAGTTTGCGATATTTACGAAAACCACCAACAGAGTTGCTACCTTCCTTACACGTATACTATAACACGAAAAGGAAGCGTTCGCAAAAGAAAAAGGTCGTTTTCCTCAAAAAAAAGACCGGCGAACCGATCTTTTAAGCAAGTGCTCGTTTAGGCAGATTGTCATAAAACGCTGCTTTGGTTGCACTGATATATGGCGTCAGCCATAAGTAGCCGATTCCTGCAGTCATGATGGCCAAAATGTGCCAGCCGATGAAGCTCAGATCAAGGATGAACAGTTGACCTTTGTAGCCTCTCATTAAATGACGGCTACCTGTGATGCAGCTGAGAAAATCTGGCCGCATGCCCGTTTCTTCATAGGTATCATAAAAGACAAAATATGCTTGAGAATAAGAATAAGCTTTAATGATCCCAGGAATGATAAACAGGAATGTCCACAACGTCGTGAAGATAGTCGACAAAATATAAACGACGATGATCCCTAACACGAAAGCTCCACTGAAGCCACGAAAGACATCAGAAAAGGGTTGGATCGACTGTTTTTTACCGCGTAAAAGATCAAGGAAAGTCCAAGAGATCCCAGCACCGAATAAGGCAGAAAATAGACCGCTGATCAAACCGCCGCCGCCACTGCCACCACTGCCGCCAGCGGAATTGACTGCATCGGTAGAACCAAGATCATTGAACATACCGCTTTGATACAATGGAATAACAGTAAGGACGATAATGACGAATGCGATAGCGATCGAGATCAAAGTCGGTACAATACACATCAAAACACTGTCTTTCCAGCGTCCTCGCAGCATTGCTTTTGCTTCTGCTTTTAGTTCTCTATTTGATTTCATTTCAAAAAACCTCCCTTCAATATAAATAACATGATAGCAAACTTTCGCTAAATCTTCAAAAAAAAGTAATAGATGTTTCGCATGACTAGGAGAAAATACTCTTAGTTTCTTTAAACTTCCTTGCAAAATGTAAGGGCAACCCTTATCATAGATAGCGTTGCACAGTTAATCGAGTATAGAGAGAAAGTAGGGAAATGAATGACGGAACCAGCCATTCGTTATCGTCTGATAAAGAAAGAAAAGCATACCGGTGCCCGTTTAGGCGAATTGATCACGCCTCACGGAACCTTTCCAACGCCAATGTTCATGCCAGTCGGCACATTAGCAACGGTCAAAACCCTTGCCCCTGAAGAGTTGAAAGAAATGGGTGCAGGCGTCATTTTAAGCAATACCTATCACTTGTGGTTGCGTCCAGGAGAAGACATTGTTGCAGAAGCAGGCGGCTTACATAAATTTATGAATTGGGATCAACCGATCTTAACAGATTCTGGTGGTTTTCAGGTCTTTTCATTAGCCGAAATGCGTAACATCGTCGAAGAAGGTGTCCATTTCAAAAACCATTTGAATGGGTCGAAAATGTTTTTATCTCCTGAAAAAGCGATTGATATCCAAAACAAATTAGGGTCAGATATCATGATGAGTTTTGATGAGTGTCCGCCATTTGATGAAAGCTATGACTACGTCAAAAAATCGGTGGAACGGACGTCTCGCTGGGCGGAGCGTGGCTTGAAAGCCCATGCCAATCCAGATCGTCAAGGCTTGTTTGGGATCATTCAAGGTGCAGGCTTTGAAGACTTGCGCAAGCAAAGTGCCCAAGACTTGATCAGTATGGACTTCCCAGGGTATTCCATCGGAGGCCTGTCAGTTGGCGAACCAAAAGCGGAAATGAATCGCGTGTTGGAATTTACGACTCCTTGGATTCCAGAAAATAAACCACGTTACCTGATGGGCGTTGGGGCAGCTGATTCCTTGATCGATGGCGTAATTCGCGGTGTCGATATGTTCGACTGCGTTTTACCAACACGGATCGCAAGAAACGGTACCTGTATGACTTCAAAAGGTCGTTTAGTCGTGAAAAATGCGCAATATGCCCGTGACTTTCGACCAATTGACGAGAAGTGTGATTGCTATACATGTAAAAACTATTCTCGTGCGTACATCCGCCACTTGATCAAATGTGATGAAACCTTTGGTATGCGTTTGACGTCTTACCACAATGTCTACTTCTTATTGAATCTGATGAAAAATGTCCGTCAAGCCATCATGGATGACAACTTGTTGGAGTTCCGTGAGCATTTTATTGAAGAGTATGGGTTCAACAAGGAAAATGCGAGGAATTTCTAACATTCTCTACTAAAATGGTGGGAATAATAGAGGAATTCTGATAAAGTATCTTATAGGAAAGAAAATAAATCGAGGTGAAAAAAATGGCACAATCTTTACCAATGCTCTTTATGCTGGTTGCTTTAGTGGCAATGTGGTTCTTTATGAGTCGTTCACAAAAGAAACAACAGCAAGAGCGTAAAAATCTTTTAGAAAATATGAAAGCTGGCGATGAAGTCGTAACCATCGGCGGACTCCACGGCGTTCTTTCTGAAGTCAACACAGAAAAAAGCACCGTGATCATCGACTGTGAAGGAATTTTCTTAGAGTTTGATCGTTCAGCGATCCGCACAGTGAAACCTGGAACTGTTGCATCCGTTGAAACACAAATCGAACCAGCTGATGTCGAAGACGCAACGAGCATCCAAGACGAAACCAAAGAATAAGCACAAACGCACCGTCGCTTTCTCAGAAGCGATGGTGCATTTTTTTAGTAGTCGGACAGTTTCAAAAATAAAACAAGCACCGCAGCAAAACAGAGATCGCTCGTTTTGCTGCGGTGCTTTGATTGCCTTCGTTACTCGATGGGAATCAGTTTCTTTGACGCTTGTTTGCCTTGGTCTTTTGGCAACGTCAATTTCAAAATTCCTTCAGCGTAAGAGGCTTTTATTTCATCCTCTTTGACGTTTTCTAACAGGTATTGTCGCCGAACGCTTGTTAAGCTGCGCTCGCTGCGAACCAGACGTCCTTTTTCATCTTCAGTCGCATGATCCGTCTGGTGTTGTCCCGTAATCGTTAGAACCCCATTTTCATAGGTTACTTGAATATTTTCCTTAGGGATGCCAGGCAGTTCTGCTTCAACGAGAAATTCCTTGTCATTCTCGTGAATATCGGTTTTGATCAGGTTCGATGGAAAACCATCAAAAAAACTGCGGCCAAAATCTTCAAAGAAATCAAAAGGTGTCATACTGTATGAATCTGAGCGGCGTGGCACAATCTCATGTGTCATAAGAATCATCCTTTCTTTATTCTTTTGTTTTTACACTTTTTATTTTATTCATTTTTTAGCGAATTTCAAGTGATTTACTCGCTTTAAAAAAATCTTAAAAAACCTTTGATACCAACGTTTTTCTCCTTGATGTTGGCGTGTTTTTACATTGCTTCGTTCCTGTTTTCCCCCTCATTTCGCCTGCTTTTTCTGCGTGACAGTATATACTTAATGATATATACTAAAAGCGAAGTGGAGGAGGAAAAACATGGCACGTTATAGAAAACGAATGCTTGTTGCTTTGATCTATGCATTGCTGTCGTCGATTGCCCTAAATCTCTTTTGGCTGCCGGGAAATATTTATGCGAGTGGGATCACTGGTTTGTCGCAATTGTTGTCGCAGCTTTTAGATGAGCAGTTGAATCTGCAGCTTTCGATCCCGCTTTTGGTGCTTTTTTTTAATGCGCCATTGTTAGCGGTTGCTTGGGTCAAAATCGATCGAGAATTTACCATCATGACGGTTTGTACCGTCGTCCTGTCTTCTGTTATGATGAAGGTGGTACCGGTCATTGTTTTAACGACCGATCCGGTGATCTGTGCCGTGTTTGGCGGATTGCTGCACGGGGTGTCGGTGGGCTTGACATTGAACGACGATTTTTCAACGGGTGGGCTTGACATTTTAGGGATTTTAGTGAAAAAAGCCACTGGTAGAAGTATCGGCAGTTTCTTTATCGGCTTCAATGTCAGTTTGCAGCTAGCAGCTGGGCTGATCTTTGGCTGGCCTTATGCTTTTTATAGTGCCATTTCCTTCTTCATCAGTGGGCGGATGGTCGACTACGTCAACCTGAAGCAGCGGCGTGTGCAGCTGCTGGTCGTTACAGAAAAAGCAGAACCCGTCATTACGACGTTGCAATGTGCCTTGCAGCGAGGCATCACGGTCATCAACGATGTCGAAGGTGGATTTGATCATCAACAGAAAAAACTATTATTACTTGTCATTTCCCATAGAGAACTCAAGACTGTCGAAGGCATGATCCAAGGAATCGATGAACAAGCGTTTGTCAGTGTTTCTTCTGGCGTCAGTGCCAATCGATCGTTTTATGAATGGTAGCAAAGTGAAAGAAAGTAGGAGAGACGTTGAAAAAACAAGCAGTATTTCAAGAAGTTGCCCAGCAGATTGCGCAACGGGTTCATGAAGGTACGTATGTGACGAGCCAAAAGCTTCCTTCCGATTATGATTTAGCAGAGGAATTTCAGTGCAGCCGTTTAACGGTGCGCAAAGCCATCGATCTATTGATTGGCCAGAATTTGTTAGTGAAAGAAAAAGGCAAAGGAACCTATGTCATGAAGCAGCCCAAGATCCAAAGCGGCTCTGGCGGGCTCCAAAGTTTTACCGAGACCGCCAAAATCCAAGGGAAAAAGACCCGTACGGAAGTTTTGCATATCGAAACCGTCAAAGAGCTCCCGATAGAGATTGGTCAGCTGTTTGGCGATTACGCCAAGGAACCGATCGTTTATTTGGTGCGCTTGCGTTACTTTGATGATGAGCCGATGACGGTGGAAAATCTTTACGTACTGAAACGCTATCTGCAAGAAGACACCGCAGAACTCACGAAAGCTCAATTAGAGTCGTCTTTGTATCAAGTCATTGAAGCCAACATCGAAATTGGTTATTCCCATCAAGAGGTGGAAGCTGTGAAAAGTCCTGCCGATATTGCGAAACTTTTACAGGTGCCTCAAGAGGAACCGATGCTTTTGGTCCATTCGATGACCTATTCCGCATCAGCCAAACCGATCTTATACGATATATCCTATTACCGAGCAGACAAATATACCTTCAAAAATACATTAGTGCGTCAAAAATAAAATCAATCCTTTAGAGGTGAAGACAATGGATCCACTCACAGCAAGTATTGAAGCCAATTGGTCAGAATTTCTCACGCTTTTGAGCGAGGTGATGCAGATCGCAAGCGTCAAAGGTGAGCCGGCGCCTCATGCGCCTTATGGCACAGGACCACGAGAAGTGTTAGCATACGTCATGGAAAAAAGCGCAGCATACGGGTTTCAAACAACGGTCATCGATGATGCGATCGGCTATGCCCACTGGGGACCAACGGATACCGACTATATCGGTGTGTTAGGACACTTGGATGTCGTCTCGGCAGGTTCTGGCTGGAGCTACCCACCGTTTGCACTAACTGAAAAAGACGGCAACTTTTATGGCCGAGGGATCTTAGATAACAAAGGCCCGATCATCAGCTGTTTGTTTGCCATGAAAGTATTGAAAGACCTTGGTCATCAACCGCAATTACCGCTGCGGATCATTTTCGGTACAGATGAAGAAAGCGGCATGTCGGATATCCCGCATTATCTAGCGGTTGAGCAGCCACCGCGTTTTGGTTTTACGCCAGACTGCAAGTATCCAGTGGTTTACGGCGAACGGGGTGTCGTCAATGTGCAACTTGATTTTCCATTGCCCGTCCAAGAACAGCAGCTGTTAGCTGCGTTTTCTGGCGATCAATTCCGCGATCATGTGCCAGACCACCTATCGGTAACCGTAGGCAGCCAGTCCTTTGAAGCACTAGGCAAACGCTCCCCTAGCAATGCCCCTGAGCTAGGGGACAATGCCATTACAAAACTTGCGCAGCAAGCGGCACCGCAACTGGCGGCGACACCGTCATTGCAAGCAGCTTTGCAGTGGATCACCCAAAGTTTTCACCAGCAGCACTATGGCGAAGGCCTTGATTTGGTACTAGAAGATGCCGACTCAGGAAAATTGATCTTGACCCCTGTGGTTCTCCAAAAATCCGCCAGTGGACTAGCGTTAGAAGTGGCCTTTCGCTATCCTGTATCGGTAACGGAGGAACAAGTGCTCGCTGGGGTGCAAAAGGCATTGCCAAAAGGGGCAAGCCTTACGATCCTTCGCAGCATTCCAGGGTTCTGCCGATCAAAAGATGCCCCCGAAATACAAAAGCTATCGACGATCTATCACCAAGTAACGGGCAATGATCCAACCCCCGTGACCACTACAGGAGCAACCTATGCCCGCAAGATGCCAAACATCCTTGCTTTTGGTCCGTCTTTTCCAGGGCAAAAAGGGATCGCTCATAATCAAGATGAGTACATGGCGGTTGCCGATCTACGGACGAATCTTGAAATTTATTTGCGCAGTTTACAAGCACTGACAAAATAAGCGAAGACACGAACGAAGAAGAGTTTTTCCAATTTTTTTGAGAAACTCTTTTTTTAGTATAGACATAGTAGTATATACCGTATAGAATATACTTGAAAGCGCTATGAAAAATGGAGGGATATTTATGTGGGGAATGATTGCTACATGGCGGATGGCACACGATGGCGTGCTCGCTGCTAAAGCAATATTAGAGCAACAAGGCTCCTGCCAAGATGCAGTAGAAACAGCCATTAAAGCAGTGGAAGATTATCCATTTTATAAATCGGTGGGGTATGGCGGACTGCCCAACGAAGAAGGTGTGTTGGAAATGGACGCTGCCTTCATGGATGGTGATACCTTCAAAATTGGTGCCGTCGCTGGGATCGTCGATGTGGAAAATCCTATTTCCGTGGCACGCAGCCTAAGTGAGGAAAAATTCAATAGTTTTCGGATCGGCCAAGGAGCGGTCGCTTATGCGCTTGCCGAAGGATTCCAGCCCAAAGAGATGCTGACACCGCGAGCCAAAACCATTTGGGAAAAGCGCAAAGCAGAGATCGCTGCTAACAACCTCGATCCCTATGACGGCCACGATACAGTGGGAGTAGTTGCGCTGGATGAACATCAAAGCATGGCAGCAGGAACCTCTAGTTCTGGTTTATTTATGAAAAAAAGCGGTCGTGTCGGCGATTCACCTTTATCTGGATCTGGTTTTTATGTGGATAGTGAAATCGGCGGTGCCGCTGCCACAGGGTTAGGGGAAGACTTGATGAAAGGCTGCCTTTCCTACGAGATCGTCCGTTTGATGGGAGAAGGCCTAGCACCGCAAGAAGCATGTGATCAAGCCGTTTACGACTTTGAAGCGCGATTGAAGAAGCGCTACGGCAAAGCCGGCGCCTTCTCGCTGATCGCCTTAGATAAACAGGGTCGCTGGGGGGTGGCAACCAATGTAGAATTTACCTTTAGTGTCGCAACCACCAATCAAGCGCCAGCTATTTTTATGGCAACGCCAGGACCTGAGCAGACAACCGTGATCGAACCCATCACACAAGAATGGTTGGAGGCTTATGAAGAACGGATCAAAGCGCCGGTCTAACAACCGCGATTGAGAAAAACAAACATTGGAGGAATGGATATGGCAACGAAAAAAATCTATTTGTTTTGTGAAGCTGGAATGTCAACGAGTATCATGGTCAATAAAATGATGGAAGTCGTCAAAAAGCACAACATGCCTTTGACGATCGAAGCATTCCCTGCAATCCATGCAGAAGAAAAAGTCGAACAAGAAAAACCAGTCGCTATTTTGTTAGGTCCACAAGTACGACACTTAGATAGCAAAATGAAAGCAACTTTCGAGCCAATGGGGATTCCAGTCGGCACGATCGCGACAGAAGCATACGGCATGATGGATGGCGAACGAGCGTTGAAAGATGCCTTAAGCTTGATCAAAAAAGCCAAAGCAAAGTAATAAAAGTGTTGGAGTAACAGGGGACTACGTGTTATCTGCCAGATAGCACGCAGATGGGAGGAAGAAAAATGCAGAAATTTTTAAACTGGTTAGAAAAAGTGTTAACACCGATGGCAAAGACGATCGGTGAAAACAAATACTTGATTGCGATTCGTGATGGTTTCTTATTATCCACACCGTTGTTGATCGTGGGTTCACTCTTTTTAGTCTTGACCAATTTTCCGATTCCAAATTGGAACGAGATGATGAGCAGTTTGCTGGGAGACAACTGGGCAACGATGTTGAATATGCCAGCAACAGCCAGCTTTGACATTATGACGATTTTAGCCGTTGGTGGGATCGGGTATAGTTTGGCAAAACAGTTTAAAGTTGATGCCATGCAAGCAGCCATTATTTCACTCGTTTCTTTTTTTATCGTGACACCATTTACGACCGTTTTCACACCAGAAGGCTCTACGGAAGTATATGAAGTTGGCAGCCTGCCATTACGATGGATGGGTTCTAGCGGTTTGTTCTTAGGGATGGTCGTTGCCTTGATTTCCACCAGAATGTTTGTTGCGTTATTACGCAAAGGGTGGACGATCAAAATGCCTGACGGTGTTCCCCCAACTGTGGTGAAATCCTTTGAGGCATTGATCCCCAGCTTTGTGATCGTGACGGTTTTTATGATCGCCAACTGGTTAGCCAACTTGACGTCTTATGGCAATCTGCAAGAGATCCTCTTTAAGTTCTTACAGACACCGTTGTTAAGTTTAGGAAATACTTTAGGTGCCATGATCATAGCCTACCTATTTTTGCATTTTTTCTGGTTCTTTGGGATCAATGGTTCCAGTGTGGTCGGCGCTGTCTTCAACCCTATCTTACGGGCATTATCTATTGAAAACTTAGATGCTTTCAAGAATGGCGCAGAAATTCCTAACATCATCACCGGTCAATTTCAAGACATGTTCGCGACCTTTGGTGGGGGCGGTTCGACGTTATCTTTGATTTTAGTCATGATCTTAGTCTGTAAAAGCCAACGGGTCAAAAAACTATCACAGTTATCGTTGATTCCAGGTATTTTCGGGATCAATGAACCCATCATCTTTGGGTTACCGATCGTCTTGAATCCAGTTCTGCTGATTCCTTTTGCTTTAGTGCCAACGATCAATATTATTATCTCTTACTTCTGTATGGATCTTGGGTTAGTCAACTATACCAATGGAATTCAACTGCCATGGACCACACCACCGATTATTTCTGGTTTCTTAGTCAGTGGTTGGCAAGCGTCCGTGTTACAAGTCTTGTTGATCCTCTTAGGAATGGCTATTTATTATCCGTTTATCAAAGTCTTAGATAATCAATATCTAAAAGAAGAAGCGGATGCCGTTGAACAAGAAGAAGAGGAAATCAATTTTGATGATTTCGATTTTGATGATCTATAAGAAAAGAGGCACCGCTCATGAAAAAAATAATTTTGATTCTCAATCATGTCACTGCAGGAATGGGAAGTGATGAAAATGCTCAGTTGCCGCCAAGCGGCAAAAAAGCTGCCCTTGGTCCAGGTCGAACCTTGAATCCACTTTTTCAAGAGCAAGACGCACAAATCGTTGCAACGCTTTATTGTGGTGACCAATATTATCACGAGCATCAAGAAGAAGTGAACAAAAAATTTGTAGGGTTTGCTAAAAAATTTGCCGCCGATGCCGTTCTTTGCGGACCTGCGATGCATTATCCTAATTTTGGCGAAATGGCAGCAGGATTGACGAAAGTATTCAATGCGCAAGGAATTCCAGGGGCTGCAGCGATGTCAGAGGAAAACCCAGCAGTGTCAATCTATGCCAAAGACATCTATATCTTGAAGATGCCGAAAAAAGGCGGAATCGGATTGAATGATTCCTACAAAAAGATGGCGCACGTTGTTTCCCAGCTTGCCCACAGAAAGCCTCTAACAGAAGCAGACCAAGAAGATTTGTTTTAAAGAGAAAGACGATCAGCGCTGGCTGGTCGTTTTTTTGCCCTCAAAGGTCACTTTGAGCAATGTAAAATACTAGAGGGAAGAGATCGTTTTTAAATGTGAGCAGTAATCCAGTGTAATTTATAGATTGTTCAATCAAACACATGACATTTTTCTTAAGAAAAATCGAAACTTTTGTCCACTTCTTTTCTTGAAAAGGCTTTGTAAACGGTTAAATATCGGAAAATAAAATAAACTGTGAAAAAAATCACAAAAACTATTTACAAACAAAAAAAGATGTTGTATGATCTGTATGTGAAGTAGTTAACAAACAAAACATGTTTAAAAACTAGGAGGACATACAATGGCTAAGACATTGGAAAAAGAAGTGACAATCGACGTACAAGCAATGATCGACGATTTAGCAACGAAGGCAAATGTGGCGTTAAAAGAAATGGAAAACTTTGATCAAGAAAAAGTGGACCACATTGTTCATGAAATGGCAATGGCAGCATTAGACAAACATATGCCTTTAGCTAAAATGGCAGTAGAAGAAACTGGCCGTGGTATCTATGAAGATAAAGCGATCAAAAACATGTACGCTTCAGAATATATTTGGAACAGTATCAAACATGACAAAACAGTCGGCGTGATCAATGAAGACAAACAAAAAGGCTTGATCGAAATCGCTGAACCAGTTGGTGTCGTTTGTGGGGTAACACCAACAACCAACCCAACATCTACAACGATCTTTAAAGCAATGATCGCTTTGAAAACACGTAACCCGATCGTTTTTGCTTTCCACCCATCTGCACAAAAATGTTCAGCAGAAGCTGCACGTATCGTTCGTGATGCAGCCATCGCTGCTGGGGCACCTGAAAACTGTGTGCAATGGATCGAGCATCCATCAATCGAAGCGACTGGCTTATTGATGAACCACCCAGGAATTGCGATCGTATTAGCAACTGGTGGCGCTGGCATGGTCAAAGCAGCATACTCAACTGGTAAACCTGCATTAGGTGTTGGACCAGGGAACGTACCTGCATATATCGAAAAAACAGCGAAAGTGAAACGAGCAGTCAATGACTTGATCGTATCAAAAACTTTTGATAACGGAATGATCTGTGCCTCTGAACAAGCAGTGATCGTTGATAAAGAAGTCTATGCCTCTGTGAAAGCAGAATTTGAAGCACATCAAGTATATGTTGTAAAAGCAAAAGAATTACAAAAACTTGAAGATGCCGTTATGAACGAAGGAAAATATGCCGTAAATCCAGCAATCGTTGGACATTCAGCAATGGAAATCGCGAAATTAGCAGGCATCAACGTACCAGAAGGAACAAAATTATTGATCGCTGAACTTGACGGTGTCGGTGCTGATTACCCACTATCAAGAGAAAAACTTTCTCCAGTTTTAGCAATGATCAAAGCAAACAACACAGAAGACGCGTTCGAAAAATGTGAAGCAATGCTTGATTTAGGCGGACTAGGCCATACAGCGGTGATCCACACTGAAAACGAAGACTTGCAATTAGCATTCGGCCTACGCATGAAAGCTTGCCGTATCTTAGTTAACACACCATCTGCAGAAGGTGGCATCGGAAATATCTACAACGAAATGATTCCATCATTGACACTTGGTTGTGGTTCATACGGGAAAAACTCTGTATCACGAAATGTTTCTGCCGTGAACTTGATCAACGTGAAAACTGTAGCGAAACGGAGAAATAATATGCAATGGTTTAAATTGCCACCAAAAATCTTCTTTGAAAAGAACTCTCTAATGTACTTGGAGAAAATGGAAAACGTTGAACGTGTCATGATCGTTTGTGACCCTGGTATGGTTCAATTCGGCTATTGCGATACAGTTCGTGAAGTACTTGCTCGTCGTAAGAATGACGTGAAAATCGAAGTCTTCTCTGACGTAGAACCAAACCCATCAACAAACACCGTTTACGCTGGAACAAAAATGATGGTTGATTTCAAACCAGATACAGTGATCGCCCTTGGTGGTGGATCAGCAATGGATGCTGCCAAAGGCATGTGGATGTTCTATGAGCACCCAGATACTTCATTCTTCGGCGCGAAACAAAAATTCTTAGATATCCGTAAACGGACATACAAGATCGACAAACCAGAAAAAACGCAATTCGTTTGTATCCCAACAACGTCTGGTACTGGTTCTGAAGTAACCCCATTTGCGGTTATCACTGACAGTGAAACACACGTGAAGTACCCATTAGCTGATTACGCATTGACACCAGATGTAGCAATCGTTGACCCTCAATTCGTAATGTCAGTACCTGCGTCTGTTACAGCAGACACTGGAATGGACGTCTTGACTCATGCGATCGAATCTTATGTGTCCGTAATGGCATCTGATTACACTCGTGGATTGAGCTTACAAGCAATCAAGTTAGTCTTTGACTACTTAGAAAAATCAGTGAAAACACCTGATATGGAATCTCGCGAAAAAATGCATAATGCCTCAACAATGGCAGGTATGGCCTTCGCCAATGCATTCCTAGGTATTTGTCACTCAGTAGCCCACAAAATCGGTGGTGAATATGGTATTCCTCACGGACGTACAAATGCGATTCTTTTACCGCACATCATCCGTTACAATGCCAAAGACCCACAAAAACATGCAATGTTCCCTAAATATGACTTCTTCCGTGCCGATACAGATTACGCAGACATTGCGAAATTCTTAGGCCTTAAAGGCAAAACAACGGCTGAATTGGTTGAAGCATTGGCAACAGCTGTTTACGAATTAGGACAATCTGTGGGTATCGACATGAGCTTGAAAGCGCAAGGCGTCACTCAACAAACACTAGATACAACAGTTGATCGCATGGCTGAATTGGCTTACGAAGACCAATGTACAACAGCAAATCCAAAAGAACCACTAATCTCTGAATTGAAACAAATCATCGTTGATGCCTATAACGGCTAAACAGTGAATCAAGAACACCCTGCGGTATCTTAGCTGCCGCAGGGTGTTCTTTTGTCGTCTCTTTTTTTGAAAAACAAGCTGGCATTTGCCGCCTTTTTGCCCAGATCAGATAAGAATCCGAAAAATAGCAATTGAACAGGGGGGATCATAAAAAAGGAGTGGATTTCTCCACTCCGTAAAAATCTCGTTTTTTCAGGATGTCACCAAGGCTGCTGCTTTTTTTGCTCAAACAGATACGCTCGTTACTTGCTGACGTTTTTCTTCAAGCGTAGCATCTGGAAGCTTTGTTTTTCCAAGACGACACGCAAAATGCCGTCATTCAATTCCGCTGTTTTTCCATTGACGGGCACAACGTTGTTCGGGGTTGCTTCGGTATTGGCGGCATGCAAGTCTGGGTGGTGCAAGACTTGATGGGTAGCGATTTGCAATGAATCATATTGACGCAAGTCGCAAGTGAATTCATTGGCATCCTGCAAATCCTTATTTACTAAGAAAAAGGTTAAATAGTCATCTTCGTTTTCGATCGCAATGGCATCCACATAAGAAGCTTTTCCGTGGCTGCTATCGAAATCAGCTCCTCGAAGGATACTATGCAACACGTGACCGCGACCATAGTTGCTGATCATTTCATAGGGATAAAAAATCGTTTGTTTCCAAGCGTCAGTATCGGAAGTCATGATCGGTGCGATCACGTTGACCAGCTGTGCCATGCAGGCGATTTTAACGCGATCTGCGTGATGAAGCATCGTGATCATCATGCTTGCGACGAGTAACGCATCTTCAAAGTGATAGACGTCTTCTAATTGTGGTGGGTGTTGACTCCAAGGTTCAATTTTTTGATCCTGTTCATTTGAGTGATACCAGACGTTCCATTCGTCGAAGGAAATATTGATCGTCTTCTTGCTTCGGCGTTTGGCTTTCACTGCATCACAGATTGCTGCGACTTGACTGATGAACTGATCCATTGCGACATTGCTTGCTAGATAATCTTGGCTATCGCCGTTACGGTTGCCATAATATTGGTGCATGGAAATGTAGTCGACTTGATCGTAACAATGACTTAATACTGTATCTTCCCACATGCCAAAGGTCGGCATCGTGAGAGAAGAACTACCACAAGCGACGGTTTCGATCGTTGGGTCCACCAGACGCATCGCTTTGCCAGCTTCTTCTGCGAGACGGCCGTATTCATCGGCTGTCTTATGTCCTTCTTGCCAAGGACCGTCCATTTCATTGCCTAGACACCAAAGCTTGATGTCATGAGGATCGGCCACCCCATGGGCACGACGGAGGTCACTATAATAGCTGCCGCCTTTTAAATTGGTGTATTCGATCAAGTTTTTCGCTGCTTCGATTCCTCGTGTCCCAAGATTGATCGCCATCATCGGTGCCGTATTGACTTGTTTGGTCCAATCCATAAATTCGTTTAAGCCGAACTGATTGCTTTCGATTACCCGCCAGGCCAAATCGATTTTTGCTGGCCGTTGCTCTTTAGGGCCGACGCTATCTTCCCATTTATACCCAGAGACGAAATTGCCTCCTGGGTAACGGACGATCGGCACATTCAACTGCTTGATCAAGGCAGCGACATCTTGACGAAAGCCTTGCTCATCGGCAAAAGGACTTTCTGGTTGATAGATCCCTTCGTACACACAGCGCCCTAAGTGCTCCACAAAAGAGCCGTAGATCCGTTCGTCGACTGGTGCCAAAATAAAGTGTTTGTCTAAATACATCGTAGTTTTCTTCAATGTTGCAACCCCTTTCTTTTCTTTCATTGTAGCGATAGTCCATGAAAATAAACATTACATTCTGTCTTATTCTATTGACGTTTTGTCCGTTTTCTTTATACTAAAGGCAAGTAGGAAGGAGTGAGAAGTTGAACGTAACCTATTCAGGATTTCAAATGCACAATGCTGTTTCCGATCATATTTATCGACCCTCTGGCTTAAAGCATTATCTTTTCGTGTTGACGTTGTCTCCAATGGTTTTCACTTTTGAAGATGGTCATCAAGAAACTAGTGAAAAAGGTAGCTGCATTCTTTTTCCTCCAACCGTCTATCAAGATTATCGTGGCAAAGAAGATTTTTTTAATAGCTTTGTTGAGTTTCAAACGGATCAGGTGATCGAAGAAACCTATGCGATCCCTTGTAACCAACTGTTCCAGCCGAAAAATATTCAACAAATCAACAAATTGATCCAAAAGATCAATCATGAATCCTTGTTGCCACAACGGCACACGGAAGAATTGATCGCGGCGTATATGACAAACCTATTGGTCTTACTTGAACGCAATTTTGAAGAAAGCATCCCGCAACCACAAAACGAACACTATCAACTGTTTCAAGCGATGCGGTTGAAAATGTTAGTCAATTGCGAACAGCAATGGGATTTTTACCAGTTTAGCCGAGAGCTTTCCATCGGTAAAAGCCAATTCTATAAGCTCTATCAACAATTTTTTCATACCACGCCCAAAGAAGATTTATTGCAAGCTCGGTTTCAAAAGTTTTTTTATTTACGCAGCAACGAAACACTAACGATTCGAGAGGCGGCGTTTCAATCAGGGTTCCAAAATATCAACCATTTTAATCGGCTCTTTGCGAAGCGCTATGGCTGTGCACCGACAAAGTACCAACAGGAGCAATAGGCAGGTCTGATCGGTAAAAACGCAGAAAAAAGTCCGACGAATTCTTGACGGATGAAAGAGAAAACGGGACAATGTCATTAGGAGGTGGCGTATGGATACAGAAACGATCGTAAGCGAACTTTCTAAACGTTCAAACGAATTGGAAGCGCTACAAAGAAAATTGAGTCAAAGCCAATTAATGAACAATGAAGCGGCACAAACGTTCATTTTTGACTTAAAGGATTATTTAGATAGCTTAAAGCTCGTAACGGATTTAGTACCGTCAGCGGCCACTACAACAGTGGAAGTTGACCAGTTGTCGTACGTCTTAGGTGAACAAAATCAAAGCATCCAGCAGCTGCTGGTTATTTTGGAAGAAGCCGAAGCAAATGACGACCAGTGCTTTTTCGGCAAAAGTGCGGGAGAAGTGCGGCGGATGATTGGCAGTCTGTCTGGGATCCTGGAACTAAACGGTCTGTTGCTGCAAGACAATCGTGGCTTTCAGCAAGTCGTGAAGGAAACTGGACCGCTTCAGGTGACTGAAACAAAGGAAGTCTCTGAGAAAAAAGGATTTCTCCAAAAGCTTTTCGGGAAATAAGCACTGATCGTCGATCAAAACATGAATCACTTGTACCAAAAAAACGGCACTTCACAATACGTGAAGCACCGTTTTGTGGTACAAGTTTTTTTTTGCTTTTTGCCAATAGAGACGGAGGGATCAGAAGGTACCGACGCTGAAACGTTAGATCGAAATCGAACTTCTGGGGGGACATTCTTCAATCCCGTAAATCAGAAAGGTGTTTTCGGTAGCTTTTCTACTAGCATTTGCCAGTAATTTTTTGCTAGTAGCTAAGCTGAATGGTTTTTTTCTGATCCCCTTGGCTCATTGCTACTTTGTCCGCTGTGATAGTGACATCAAAAGATGGAATCTGATCAGAAAAGGCATTGCCTAAACACGCAACGAGCCATTCCTGTTGTCCGGCGAGAACGGTTTTGCTTATTTGAGGGATGACTGTTCGACTATAAAGTAGATTCGTGTTGGGTTCTGGCATCAAGAGGGTACCTTCTTGATGCGTCGGGAAGCTTTTGATACCGACACAGCCAACCGAGCTTTGATAAAAGGTGCCTTCTTTGCTAGAAAGCGCAGCACCATCAGCTGGTGCTGCAAAGCTGCCATTGACCAGTTGCAACCTTCGATCCGTTTGAATCCGATGGTAACGCAGATGCCAAGGATACATCGGAATCACAAAGGTTTCGATGACGACCTGCTCGTAGGGGCGCCAGCGACTATAGACGTAGTCATCTTCAATCGCAAAGGCTTCGTAACCAAAAGCTGTTTTAAAATCCGTCTGCCCCTCTGAGATCGCCAATGTATTATCATAGGCACCTTGTTTCAATAAAACGGTTGCTTTCGGTACGCTAAACCCAAACGTTGTCGAATAGACAAACTTTTCGTATTTGGCATTGCCGTGAGCATGTTCGTGGGAATGTTGCCCCGCAGTGAAAGCTTGCAATTCTGTGCCTTCTTGGTTATGCACCAAAAGCATCCGACTATGCGGATTGCGCACCGGTGTGGCAAAGGTTGGCACCTGCTCCTCAAGCGTCCAAAATTCAGCATCCGCTGGGATGGCCAATACACAGAAATTTTTGAAAGCCCAATAAGGCGATCCTGGTGCGTTATAGCCTTCAGCCATATTTAGGTTGGGGTAGGCATAGCCAATACTTAAAAAGCCTTCTTGCGTAAAGATTGGTTGGCGAAACCAGTAACGCATGTTTTGTAACAGTAAATATTTTCCTTCATTTTTTGTGAAGCCTTCATATTCTATATCGGCGAAAGCACCGACAGCAAAGAAACTTGATTGCGCAAACCGATACGTTAGACTACGACCAAAAGGCAATGCCGCACCGGTTTTCGTGAACCACTGTTTAAAGGATTGCGCAAACGTAGCGGCTCTTTGACGGTAGCTAAACTGATACGGGCATTGGGAACGACAAGTAAGAACACTGTAAAGGAGTCCGTAGTATTGCATCCCAAAAGGAATATAATAGTCGATTTGGTTTTCATAGCCATCAAAATACCAGCCGTCTGCTAAGTAATACCTCTCGATCTCTTCTTGATCAGCCAAAAGGGTGGTTTCAACAAAAGGCAATGCTGCCATTTCAAAGAAGGTATTAACTAAAATCCGAAAGAAGAGCCAATTGGTTTTAGGGATCGTGTGCTGATTGATCTGATTGAGCCAATCAAAGAGATTTGTTTGCTCTCTTGGTGTGAGGAGATCCCAAAAGACGGGTTTGGTAAAAATCAAATAGCTAGCAAGGGCACCCATTTCCACAAACAATTGGTCGTAGTCATGCAGTTTTCCCCAGTACTCCTGAGAGGTCGGGGTGGTGCCTGCAACGATCCCGGCATTGGCTTGTTGAAAAAGTTTTGGGTAACGAAGGCACGCTTCTTCTTGGCTGAACAATGGGCCCAATCCCCAGAGTGTCCGTAAAAAGCCTTCGACGTCACTCTTTTCCTGAGTGTACACTGCTCCTGAATTTCCTAGGTGGACCCTCCCGGGAGTTCCTTGTTGTGCCATACATTCGTATACGGGAGTGACCAGATCAACAAGGGCCTCTTCTAGATCGGTTTTGGTTCGAAGAGGGTTCTTACTTAATGCTTCTTGGAAGTTTCTCATGCAAACAGCTCCTTTTATTTGTTATTTTACTTTATTTAGTAAAATAAAGAAATGGAAACTGTTACATTTCTCGATTTAAAGTAAAAAATAGTAAAAAATCGCTGGAAACAGTTACATTTTTTTGTCGACATCGCTATAATGGAGAAAATACGAGAGGAGCTACATGCAATGACCCAGATTTCCTTAACGATTTATGACCAAAAGCATCAAGTAAAAAAAGGCAAACGAACACCTGAAAGTGAACCTACCCTTCTTCAAGCGTCGGCGGAAGACTTTGTCACGTTGGCATCCCAAGAGTATTGTTACGAGGACGGAGATAAAATCGTTGTCTCGCTCTCACGCAGTGGACAATTTGTGTGGGTCACACTCGATGAAACGCTGGCGACTACTTTGGTGTACATCAAAGGCAACGAGTGGATCTACCCCGTACATCTTAGTGAAAATGCCAAAGAAGCCGCACCAGAAGGCCGTTTTGCTGGGAAAAGCCATTATTTGAGTGTGCGGGTAGCAACAAAAGAAGAACTAGCGGCTTACCGCAACGTCGCCTTAAACCCTCATGATCAAAAAGAATTCTTGGGTGCCTATCCGCATGCCCATGCCAATGTTGAAACAAGAGATGATGCGACGTTTTTCGCTTGTAACGCCATTGATGGTATTTTTGCCAATACGTCTCATGGCAATTATCCCTATGGCTCATGGGGGATCAATCAACAAGCAGATGCCGCTTTGACGATCGACTTTGGTCATGAGGTCCGCATCGACCAATGTGCGCTTACGTTACGAGCGGATTTTCCCCATGATAGCTATTGGCAACAAGTCACGTTGGCGTTTTCCGACGGGAGTCAAGAAATCTTGCAGACGGTCAAAAGCAGCCAGCCTCAACGGTTTTCTTTCCAGCCGCGAACGGTCACTTGGGTGAAATTGCATGAGCTGATCCAAAATGACGATCCCTCACCATTTCCAGCGTTGACCCAAATCGAAGTCTTCGGACGCTCCATTCAGGAGGAAAACGCGTGAATCCAGCAGATGTAAAAGAAGAAATTTTACAGGCGGCACAGGCTTATCTTGAGACTGGTGAGATTCCCTATTTGCCTTATCAAGGCTATCAAGAGTATCTCGAATCGGGGAATCGTGTTGCCTTCGAATCCCATTATTTTGCCCGCCGACGGATGTTGGTGGTTTTAGGACTTGCTTATGAAATGGAGCGTAAGGCAGCGATCAAAGTGCTGTTGGAGCAAGTGATTTGGGAAATCTGCAATGAATATACATGGTGTCTGCCAGCGCATCTGCCGATTGTCGATGGTCAGTTTTCTTCGCAAGCGCGCCACACAGTCGATCTTTTTGCAGCTGAAACTGGGCAATCCTTAGCAGAGTTGTTTATGTTGGTTGGGGGAGACCTTTCACCAGTCATCACAGAGCGAGTGTTGTATGAGATCGATCAACGGCTTTTTTTACCCTTCGAGGAGCAAACCTGGGAGTGGGAGACAAAAGAGAACAATTGGTCCGCAGTTATTGGTGGCTGTCTTGGAATGACGGCGCTCTATGTATTGCCGAGAAAAAGCGAGCGACAATTGCGGATGATCAAACGATTGGATACTGCGATGCAAAGCTATCTCAACAGCTTTGGCGAAGATGGTGCTTGTGTAGAAGGCGTCGGTTACTGGGCGTATGGGTTTGGTTATTTTCTGTATTATGCGCAATTGTTGGCAGAAGTATTGCAAGAAGATACCTACCTAAAGCAGCCTAAAACCAGAAAAATTGCCGCTTTTCCTTATTACACGATGATTTCTCCAGGGCATTACATTCCTTTTTCTGATTATTCGGCGATCGAACTGCCTAGCGGCTTGGTCAGTTATTGCTACGAGCATTTGGGCGTGGCGGTTCCCCAATTATCGGGGGTCAGTCCGTTAGATTTTGATCCTTGCTACCGGTTTGCCCACAGCTATCGAAATTTGTATTGGCATAACGAAGCGATCACACGAGAAACGAATGCCTCGTTTCATCACTATTTTGAACAAGCACAGTGGTTCATGGCAAAAGATGTGCAACAGGATCTTTTTTTTGCTGCCAAAGGGGGGAGCAATCAAGAAAGCCACAATCATCTCGATGTCGGTCATTTTGTATTAGGAACGACAGAGGAGTTGTTTCTGACGGACCTTGGTGCAGGGGAGTACACCAAAGAGTATTTTGACGAGAACACGCGCTATCACTACTTTCCCGCAGCCGCAATCAGTCATTCGCTGCCAATCATCAACCAGCACACCCAACGCCCAACAGCCGAGGAAGCAACGGTGCTACAGGTTAATGACCAGCAATTTGACTTAGACCTCAGTGTGTTCTATCCGAAAGCAGCGGTCACTGAATACCAGCGGCGCTTCGTGGTCTCGCAGCAACAAGTAACGATCGAAGACCATTTTGTCTTTGACGAGCACCAACCAAAGAATCTGGTGGTGGAAAACTTTATTACGAACATAACACCAATGGTGCAAGATAAGACCGTTCAACTAATGACAAAAAAAGCACGCTGTGTTCTTCGTTTTACCAGTGATAAGATCCAAATACAGCCAGTCACTTATCAAGACCACCATGGTGTACAGGCACAAGCGTATTTGATCCAAGCCGAATACGCGCTTGAGCAGACAGGGGAAATCAAAACGACCATTAAAATAAAAAAAGGGTGAGAAGGATGCGGTGCTTCCTTGCAATGACGTTGATCAATGCAAGAAGACACCGCAGCTTCTCAGCCTTCTTTTGGTTTTGCGGTAGATTGACGAATCACCAGCTGTGTACTTAAAAAGATGCGTCTGGCGATCCCAGGATTTTCGATGCGGTTATAGAGTAGCTCTAACCCCGTTTCACCCATCTCTTCAGTAAATGCTTGGACTGAAGAAAGGGGTGGGGAGACATAGCGGGACACCGAAATATCGTTGATGCCCATAACACTGATGTCTTCAGGAATCTTGATTCCATGAGCCGTTAGCGTATGAATGACCCCGATCGCAAAGGCATCATTGGCTGCCAAAATCGCAGTCGGCAAGCGGTCTTGCCACAAAGCCAAAGCCTGCTCCGTTAATTCTTCCCCCGTTTGGACATCCAACCGACTATTTTCTTTCACGATGAAATAATCCTCATCAAACAGCTGATAATGCTGCATCATATCGACATAGGTGTTGACCGTTGGCGTTTTGTACCGCCGATACCCATACATATTTTGACTTTCCTCGGCGCCGATAAAGGCGATTTTTTGATGACCAAGTCCCATCAAGTGAGAAAGAGCCAACTCGGTTGCTTGCGTAAAATCGGTATTGACAGAATCGTAGTCATCCAGGGGAAAGTTACTGCCAATCACACAGAGGTTGGGGTGTAGCTCATGGAGTTTCTTGACCCGCTCTTCTGTAAACTTGCCGATTGCCAGTAAGCCGTCGACGGACTGGATCACTGACTCATCAAGGTTGGAGATTTTTAACAGATCACAACCCAGTTCGGCGGCGCGTTTTTCCACACCCAAACGAATCGACATATAGTAAATGTCTTCTAATTCTTCATCATCCATCCGCCACTGAACGATCCCGATTGATTTGTTGTGTTTTTTTGGTACATCCACTGGTAGTTCACGCTGCTTTTGCTTGTTTTTGTATTTCGTATAATTTAGTTTTTCAGCTGCCTCAAAAATCTTTCGTTTGGTTTCTTCGGTCACTGAAAGACTAGGATCGTAGTTCAGAACCCGTGATACGGTTGATATTGATACCTCAGCTATGGTCGCTATGTCGGTAATCGTAGCCATAGAATCCCTCCTCCAATGCTTCTCCTCTTCAGTATATTTCTTTTTAGTAAAAAAACCAAGAGAGAAATTGCCCTCAAGTAAAAATTTTACTTTTTTTAGGAAAAACTATTGATTATTTTCCTAAAAAAAAGTATGATTTGAAATGAAGAAAGCGTTTTAAAAATGAGGGTGGCATGAATGAAGTGGATTAATTCGTTATTTATCCTGGGTCTACTTATGGGGTTGACTGCTTGTTCTCCAAATGAAACAACGCAGACGCAAGCATTTTCCCAAAGCAGCGAAAAGCAATTAAAAGAACGAGCGCTTTGTTATTCTGACGAAGATTTTTCGCAAGGTGTCGTCCCGTTGCATGAATTCGTGAAGCTATCTGGCACCATCGTAAAGAGTGATGCGAAAACAGCAGACATTGAGAAAGGGGATCGATTTATTCTAGAAACAGCGGCTGGACAGTACCAAGTATTCAATGAGCAAAGTCAACAACTGAAACTGCAAGATGTGGTGACGGTCTACGGAGAATATTATGGTTTTATTAAAGCGACATTGATTGAAAGGAAGGATGCGGATGCAATCACAGAAGCTGCAGCAATTGAAAAAGAATAAATTTGAAAGTTATGAAGATGTAGCAGCCGGCTTCAAAACGATCATGGATCAACTCAAACCCGCTTTTGCAAGCAGTCGTCCCGGTCATTTGGCTTTAGGCAGCCATGGGACTGTCTATGAGAAAGAGGTACAGGAACTTGAAGCGTTCTTGCGACCGCTTTGGGGACTCGCGCCTTATCTAACCCAGCAAGAAGATTCATTCATGGAAACCTATCTCTCAGGAATTATTGCGGGTACAGATCCAGAGAGTCCCGATTATTGGGGTGTTGTGGAAGACTTTGACCAACGAATCGTGGAAATGGCTTCGCTAAGTACCTTTTTACTATTAAACAAGGAAAAAACGTGGGATGTTTTATCCCAACGCCAAAAAGATAATCTCCATGCGTGGCTGATCCAAGTCAATCAACGAGAAATTCCCGCAAACAATTGGCATTTCTTTCGGGTTCTCGTCAATGTAGCCATGAAGCGTTGTGGCAGCAGCTTTTCCCAAGAAAAGATCGATGCTGACTTGGCATTGATCGAGACCTTTTATTTAGGGGAAGGATGGTACTGTGACGGAGTAGCCACTCAAATCGATTACTATGTATCTTTTGCGATCCACTACTATAGTCTTCTGTACTGTCGATTTGTCCCTGAGGATCTTAAAAGGGGAAGGAAGTTCAAACAACGAGCCACCGAGTTTGCTCAAACCTTCAAGCATTGGTTTGCAGCAGGTGGAGCTGCCGTTCCTTTTGGTCGAAGTTTGACGTATCGCTTTGCGCAAGTTTCTTTCTTCAGCGCATTGGTTTTTGCGGATGTTGAAGCATTGCCATGGGGAGAGATCAAAGGGTTGATCAGTCGTCACCTACATCAGTGGATGCAGCAAGACATTTTTACTTCCGAAGGGATACTGACGGTCGGCTATTCGTACCAGAATCTGATCTTTGCCGAAGGCTACAATGCACCAGGTTCACCTTATTGGGCGTTAAAAACCTTTCTTTTGTTAGCGGTACCAAAGGAGCGTCCCTATTGGCAAGCCACCCCGACATCATTAGCGATCACTGAAAGAACACTGGCTCATCCCATCAGTAAGAACTTTTATCAACACAATCAAGACTTGACCCATGCCTTGATGTTTCCTGCAGGACAATGTATCAACTATCAAAGTCATGCCAGCAGCAAATATAGCAAATTTGTCTACTCAACGACGTTTGGCAATAGCGTGCCCAAGAGCAATTATTGGTTTTATGAAGGAAATTATGACAACACATTGGCTTTGTCAGAAGATGACCATTACTTTCGCACCAAAAGATTGGATCGCCAGTATCAGCTTTTACCTGATCGGATCATTCATGAATGGAATCCATGGGAAGACGTCCAGATAAAAACAACAATCATTCCACTGATAGGCAGTCACCTTCGCATTCATGAGATCAATTCTCAGCGCGCCCTTTCTTTCTATGAGGGTGGGTTTTCATCACCGAAAGAGGCAACTGCCATCACTGAAAAAACCGCAAGCAGCGCTGCGGTACGAACATCGATCGGCTATTCGAAAATCGAGGCAATCGCTGGCTATGAAACGAGCGATGTCTTACGAACGGAGCCAAATACGAACCTCTTGTATCCTGCAACGTGGCTGCCGTATCTAACTGCTCAACGACAAGCGGGAAAGCACCTGTTCGTTTCCCTCGTCACCGGCTTGCTTCCACAAGAACAAGAACAAGCAGTGACCGTCGAAGTGACAACAAACAACATTACGATCAATCAATCCGGACATATGATCCAGATTGAGCGAATAGGAGGAAAAAATGGAAACCAGCTATGACGTACAGCTATCACAATGGATAGCCGAGCAAATCGACTTCACCATTAATCAAGTAAGAAAGAATACTAAGACCTTTGACACGTTGGTCCCACCTGCAGCAAGTGAACAGCTTGTCTATCGACCAGAAGCCAACCATGATTGGACGGCGAGTTTTTGGACTGGCATGTTGTTTTTGAGTAAAGAACTGACGGGATCAACAGAATTTGATGAAACCATCGAAAAACAACTGCACTCTTTCCAAGAACGATTGGACCAAAGAATTGGACTAGAAACCCATGATATCGGATTTTTGTATAGTTTGACTGCGATTGCCGACTATCGAGTGAACGGACGGGAATCTTCGAAAAAACTCGCGATTGCCGCCGCCGATCTATTGATGGCCCGTTACTCACCCAAAGCCCAGATCATTCAAGCGTGGGGCAATCTCGATGATCCGCAACAACGGGGGCGCATCATTATTGATTGCTTGATGAATTTGCCGCTATTGTATTTTGCTTCCCAAATGACGGGGGATGAATCCTACAAACAAGCAGCCTATGCTCATGCCAAGCAGACCCAGAAATACATCGTGCGAGACAACGCCACGACGTATCACACCTATTACTTCGACGTTGAAACTGGAGCGGCGATCGGCGGCAATACCCAACAAGGCTATGCTGATGATTCCTGCTGGGCGAGAGGGCAAGCGTGGGGAATCTACGGATTTACGCTGAGTTACCTTTACACCGGTGATACCAGTTTCTTGAAGACTGCTCAAGACCTTGCGGATTACTTTATTGCTGAATTACCGGCGGACAAGGTCAGTTATTGGGATTTAGTGTTTAACGATGGTAGTCAGGAAGAAAGGGATAGTTCGGCCGCCGCCATCGCAGTCTGTGGCTTGCTAGAACTGGCGAAACATTTACCGATCACGCAGCCAAACCAAGCCGCCTATCAGGAAAACGCCTTGGCGATCTTGGCGTCGTTAGCCCAAAACTATACAACGATCGACCATCCCGAATCAAACGGACTATTGATGCATGGGGTTTATGACAAGAATTCCCTCAAAGGGGTCGATGAATGCATGATCTGGGGCGATTATTATTACATGGAAGCGCTGATGCGGGTGTCACAAAGTTGGTATTCCTATTGGTAGTTTTAGGGGCGACCCTTTAAAAAAATGTTTAATGGAGGAATGAACATGCACTTTTTGAAAAAAGGTTTATTAGCAGCAACGATGTTTGGGACGATCGCAGCCTTGGCAGCGTGTGGAGGCGGAGCGACAGATGATTCCGCTGCTTCTGAAGATGGCGACATCAAATTGACCGTAACCACTTGGAATTACGATACGACACCTGAATTCGAAAAACTATTCCGTGCCTTTGAAGAAGCGAATCCGGGCATTACCGTTGAACCTGTCGATATTGCTTCAGATGATTATGATACCAAACTGACGACGATGCTCTCTTCAGGAGATACGACAGATATTTTGACCATGAAAAATTTACTTTCTTACTCTAATTATGCGTTGCGGGACCAATTGGTGGATCTCACCGACCATATCGGATCATTGGATATTGCCCCAGCGCAAGAAAGCTATGACATGTATGACGTAGAAGGCAAAACCTATGCACAACCGTATCGGACGGATTTTTGGGTCTTGTATTATAACAAAAAAATGTTCGATGAGGCAGGCTTAGACTATCCATCAAACATCACCTGGGACGAATATGAGGAGCTTGCCAAGCAGCTAACAAAACCAGACGAACAAATTTATGGTGCGTATCAACACACATGGCGTTCCACTACCCAAGCGATTGCAGCTGCCCAAAATGGCGCCAACTTGATCGATCCTCAATACGACTACTTGGAAGCGTACTATGATCGTGCATTGCGGATGCAAGACGAAAAAGCGCAAATGGACTTTGGGACAGCAAAATCAACGAAAGTTACGTATCAATCACAATTTGAAAATGAAAAAGCAGCCATGATGTACATGGGAACTTGGTATATGGGTGCATTGATGACCAATATCGACGATGGCAAGACAGATGTCGAGTGGGGCATTGCGGAAATGCCGCAAAATGAAAAAGGGGAAGTAACGACATTTGGTTCTCCGACTGCTTTTGCCATCAATAAAAATTCAAAACATCAAGAAGCTGCACAAAAATTCTTAGACTTTTGTTCTGGTGAAGAAGGTGCCAAAGTATTAGCAGAAGTCGGTGTCGTTCCTTCGTATAAGACTGACGCCATTGATGAACTTTACTTCTCCCGGGAAGGCATGCCCGCCGATGAAGTATCGAAAAAAGCCTTCAATCCAGAAACCGTCGCGATCGAGTTTCCTGTCGATGAAAATGGACCAGCGATCGACAAAATCTTGCAAGAAGAACATGACTTGATTCTTGTAGGGGACGAAACACCAAAAGAAGGCATTGCGAATATGGAAAAAAGGGTGAAATCTGAAACCGAATAGTCCTAACGAGAGAAGGGACTTGGGCAAAAAAGTTCCTTCTCTTTATTAATGAAAGGGGGCCTGCTGGCAAGCAGCAGGAGACAAATATGGAAATAACCTCAAAATCAAAAGCAGCCAATAAGTTGAAACGCAAAAATACGCTAACCGCGCTGTCTTTTATTGCACCGAACTTTATCGGCTTTTTCTTATTTACCTTAGTGCCAGTTGTGTTCTCATTGATTCTGGCTTTCATGGAATGGGATTCCTTTAGTTCGCCTGAATTTGTGGGAATGAAAAATTTCAGCAAAATGCTAGGGGACGACACCTTTTGGATCTCGTTAAAGAACACCTTTCTCTATACAATTGGCGTCGTTCCATTGACGTTAGTATGTTCCTTAGGCTTAGCGATTTTATTGAATAAAAAAGTACGTGGAATGAAGTTTTTCCGTACTGCCTTCTTCTTTCCTTATGTCACCTCGTTAGTTGCGATCGCTGTCGTGTGGAACATGTTGTTTCACCCAACGATGGGACCAATCAATCAGTTTTTGAAATTTTTTATTGAAAATCCTCCTGGTTGGACCTCCAGCTCTGATTGGGCTTTGACGGCGATCATCATAGTCAGCGTCTGGCGTGGCATGGGGTATTACATGATCTTATACTTGGCAGGGTTACAAAGTGTGCCAAAGGAATTGTATGAAGCGGCTTCGATCGATGGGGCCAACAAGTGGCAGCAGTTTCGCAACGTGACGTTGCCGTCCTTACGACCAACGACCTTCTTTGTTTCGATCATGCTGGTTATCAACTGTTTCAAGATCTTCGATTTAGTCCAAGTCATGACTGCCGGCGGACCCGGTCGAGCCACCAATGTCTTGGTGTATCAAATTTACAACGAAGCGTTTGTGAAATTTAATTTTGGTTACGCATCTGCGATCGCCATGGTCTTGTTCGTGATCGTTTTGGGCATCACCGTGATCCAGTTTAAGTGGAACCAAAGACAAGAACGGGTGTAAGGAGGGAGTACAGATGGAAAATACACTGAGTAAAAAGAATGTTCAAGCCAAACCAAAACAAAAAGCTAAGCTGTCGATCGGCAGTGTCTCCTTGATTCTCTTATTAACATTTCTCGCGTTAGTGACACTGATCCCGTTTCTCTGGATGATTTCTGCTTCTTTTAAGACCAATAACGATGTTTTCAGCGTACCGATCCAATGGATTCCAAAAAGTTGGCACCCAGAAAACTATACGGTGATCTGGGATCGCATTCCTTTGCTGACTTTTTTCAAGAACACAGCATTTTTGAGCATCATCATTACCTTGATCCAATTGTTTACCTCTAGCTTTGCGGCCTATGGGTTTTCGAAGATGCATTTCAAAGGACGCGACCTGTTGTTTCTGACATACATCGGTACGATTGCGATTCCTTGGCAATCCTATATGATTCCTCAGTTCATCATGATGCGCCAGTTTGGGCTGACAGACACGCTTTGGTCTTTGGTCCTCTTACAAGCCTTCAGTGCCTTTGGCGTCTTTTTGTTGAAACAATACTATAGTAGTATTCCTGATTCACTGTGTGAAAGTGCCCGGATCGATGGTTTGAGTGAGTGGGGGATCTATCGAAAAATCATTCTACCACTGACGAAGCCCGCTTTAGCGAGTCTGACCATAATCACCTTCGTCAATACGTGGAACGATTATATGGGACCATTTATCTACCTTTCCTCAACCGAAAACAAAACCATTCAGTTAGGGTTGAAAATGTTTGTCGGCTTATATGATGCCGAGTACGCCCTGATCATGGCAGCATCTGTGGTCTCCATTTTGCCAGTAGCGATCGTCTTTTTAGCAATGCAAAAATACTTCGTAGAAGGAATCGCTACTTCGGGAATGAAAAATTGAGGTGATCAATCATGTTTACCAAACCTACCTTTGAAAACAATCTTTACATGCGGATCTTCCGCTGGCTATATATTGGCTTTGCCCTGAATATCAGTTTTTGGGTCGTGAATACACCCTACACCCTCACGGCAATGTTCTTGGCAGTCGATCCTAGAAACCTCCTTTGGTTTGCATTGGCACTCTTGCTGATTGGTCCAAGCATGATCAGCCTCCTGGCTGCGATCGATCGCTTTGCAGAACACAAAGACATCGATCCAGTAAAAGATTTCTGCTACTTTTTACGAACCTTTGCCGTGCGCGGGTTTCTCTATTGGCTCATCGGCTGGCTGGGAAGTGTCATTGCGATCGTGGATATTCTGTTTGCGGTTCAATTTGAAAGTGGCAAATGGCTCGTTCCTTTCTTTCTTTTGTTAGGGATGCTTTCCATAGCTCTAAGTATCAACGCTTGGTACTTCCAAGTGCGTAATCCAAAAGCCGCTAAGAAAGATGTCCTGCGTACCGCACTTTTCTTCACTTTGAAAAAATGGCCTGTTAGTTTGTTAGCAACCTTTTTGTTTTTTGCCGTTTTTGTCGCCTTGATTTTGAAGCCGCAATTTGGCTTTACTCTTTTTCCAGTCCTTTTTTTCGGACTCCTTTATTTAAACTTACGGAAATTTCAGATAAAATAGAAAGAAAGTCGTCTACGAATAAAGGAGACGACTTTTTTTAGGAGAAAGGGGGGCTTGAAGATGGCAGAAACAGTCACACTTCAACCGATTACGGAAGAAATAATTGCTGAACTTTGGTCGATCAGCTATGGGCCTAAGGCAGATTTAGAATGGAAAAAATGGGACGGACCGTATTTCCAAGACCCCGTGTTGACGTGGGAAGAATTTCGAACGGGGTTTGGCGCTAGCTGTATCGACAACCCGTTACGTAAAGCGATCAGCTATCAAGGAAGAATCGTGGGGATCGCGACCGCTTACTGGGAAGACAATACCTTGCAGCAGTGGTTGGAATTCGGGATAGCCATCTATGATGCTTCCCTTTGGAATCAAGGGATTGGCAGCCAAGCAATTCGCCAGTGGATCAATGAGTTGTTTGAATCACAGCCTCATATCCAGCGTGTCGGTTATACCACGTGGTCGGGCAATCACCGCATGATGAAACTAGGAGAAAAGCTAGGGATGACCAAAGAAGCCCAGATCCGCAAAGTCCGTTTCTGGGAAGGCACCTATTATGATTCCATCAAGTATGGCATCTTGCGAGAAGAATGGGCACAGCAGAAGTGAAGGTATGGGATGCGGCAGCCAATGTCGTATTCCTTTTTTTATTACAAAAAATTAAAAAATTTCTAGCATTACAGACAATAACCATGTACTATCTCTATGTAATACTTTATAATAATTCCAATGTACAGATTAGAAATATTTTAAAAAAGTCGGGAATAGCGTTTGAAGTTCATTCTCAATTAGTCTAAAATAGTGAGAAAGAAAAGATACTGGAGGGAAAGAAATGTCAGTTTTAGAAATCAAAAATCTACACGTCCAAATCGAAGATAAAAAGATCTTAAAAGGCGTTGACTTAGTGTTAAAAACTGGAGAGATCCATGCCATCATGGGACCAAACGGTACAGGGAAATCAACCTTGTCCGCTGCCATCATGGGTAACCCGAATTATGAAGTGACAGAAGGGGAAATTTTGTTCGACGGCGAAAACGTCTTGGAAATGGAAGTGGATGAGCGAGCTCGTTTAGGTCTGTTCTTGGCGATGCAATACCCAAGTGAAATTCCAGGCATCACCAATGCGGAATTCATGCGGGCAGCGATCAATGCCAAACGTGACGAAGACGACAAAATCTCTGTCATGGATTTCTTGAAAAAATTAGATGAAAAAATGGATTTATTGAATATGCCAGAAGAAATGGCGGAACGCTATTTGAATGAAGGCTTCTCTGGTGGAGAAAAGAAACGAAATGAAATCTTACAATTGTTGATGCTAGATCCAACCTTTGCGATTTTGGATGAGATCGACTCTGGTCTAGATATTGATGCCTTGAAAGTCGTAGCAAAAGGCGTCAATGAAATGCGCGGCGAAGGCTTTGGCGCTTTGATCATCACCCATTACCAACGTCTGTTAAACTACATCACACCAGACGTGGTTCATATCATGATGGAAGGCCGTGTCGTGATGACCGGTTCGGCAGATTTAGCCAAACGCCTAGAAGCAGAAGGCTATGCTGGGATCAGTAAAGAGTTAGGGATCGACTACAAAGAAGAAGAAGCGTAAGGAGGCAAGGTAAATGGCAAAATTACAGGATTATCTTGAACAAGTCAACGTTTTTTCAGCGTTAAAAGAAGAACCTGAATGGATGTTGGAATTACGCCAAGCAGCCCTTGCGAAAGTGGATGAACTTGCGTTTCCAAAAATCGAGCGGGTGCGTTACGAGCGTTGGCCATTGTTCAATATCGACGAACAAGCACTTGCTGGTGAAAAAGAATTTGCAGGCTTCATCGATCCAACCTTACCTGCAAGTGAATCTAAGGAGACAGGTGCTGGCTTGGTTCCCGCCTTTGACGCGATGGATAACCATCCGACTCTCGTTCAGTTTGATGACACCACCATCTTTGAGCAATTACCGCAAGAGCTGATTGACAAAGGCGTGATCTTCACCGACTTGTTTACAGCAATGAAAGAAGTACCAGAGTTGGTCAATCAATACTACATGACCAAAGCAGTACCAATGGATGAAGACAAAATGACCGCAGCACATGCGGCGTTTATGAATAGCGGCATGTTCTTGTATGTACCAAAAAACGTGGTGATCGAAGAACCCCTTGAAGCGATTTTCTATCACAATGGCAATAGTCAAGCGCATTTCTTCAAACACATTTTGATCGTTGCTGATGAGCACAGTGAGTTCAGCTACTTGGAACGTTTCCAAACCAAAGGCGACCAAGCGAAAAAACTGTCTGGCAATATCGTAGTGGAAGTGATCGCCAAAGCAGGTGCGAAGGTCAAATTCTCTGCGATTGATCAGTTAGGTGTCAACATCACTACGTACATGAATCGTCGCGGCTACGTGTTGCGAGATGCGATGGTAGATTGGGCAATTGGAGTCATGAATGACGGCGACGTCGTGGCGGACTTTGATTCTGATCTTGTAGGCGAAGGCGCGCATTCGGAAGTCAAAGCGGTCGCAATCAGTGCTGGGCGTCAAACACAAGGAATCGACACTCGCGTCACCAACAAAGCACCGCATTCCATTGGCCATATCCTGCAACACGGCGTCATTAGAGAACGCGGCGTCTTAACATTTAACGGTATCGGACACATTTTAAAAGGAGCAAAAGGGGCGGACGCGCAACAAGAAAGTCGGGTCTTGATGCTTTCTGACCAAGCCCGGGGCGATGCCAACCCAATCCTTTTGATCGATGAGCACGAAGTAACCGCCGGACACGCAGCCAGTGTGGGACGGGTCGATCCAGAAGAAATGTACTACTTGATGAGTCGTGGGCTGCGCAAAGCAGAAGCGGAACGTTTGGTGATTCGTGGCTTCTTAGGCTCCGTCTTGACCGCGATCCCAGTCAAAGAAGTGCAACAAGAATTGGTTGCCGTTATCGAAGGGAAGTTACTCGCATGATCGATGCCCAAAAAGTGAAACAAGCGTTTCCCATCTTGGATCAGCTCGTAAATGACGAACCATTGATCTACCTCGACAATGCCGCCACTACGCAAAAGCCAGAGGCGGTGCTGCAGGCGATCACCGATTATTACCATCAAGACAATGCCAATGTTCATCGTGGGGTCCATACCCTCGCAGAACGGGCGACCCATTCCTATGAAGGCGCACGGGAAAAAGTGCGCAGCTTTATCCATGCGAATGAAACGGCGGAAGTGCTGTTTACTCGAGGGACGACCACTGGTTTAAATTGGGTCTCCCGCAGCTACGGCGACCGTTTTGTCAATGAAGGCGATGAAATCGTGATTTCCTATATGGAACATCATTCCAATATCATCCCTTGGCAACAATTAGCAGCCCGAAAAAAAGCTACCTTGAAATATATCCAGCTGACGCCAGAAGGCACCTTGGACATGGAAGATGCCAAGAAACAGATCACAGAAAAAACCGCTATCGTTTCGATCGCTCACGTTTCCAATGTTTTAGGCGTGATCAATCCGATTGCGGAGCTAACCAAATTGGCGCATCAGCACCAAGCCGTCATGGTGGTGGATGGTGCTCAGGCTGTTCCACATATGACAGTTGATGTCCAAGCACTGGATTGTGATTTCTATGCCTTTTCTGGCCATAAAATGTGCGGACCAACTGGCATCGGTGTCTTGTACGGCAAGCGGCAATGGCTGGATCAGATGGAGCCCGTCGAATTTGGCGGTGAAATGATCGATTTTGTCCATCTGCAAGAAAGCACGTGGAAAGAACTGCCGTGGAAATTTGAAGCTGGTACACCAAATATTGCTGGTGCGATCGGTTTAGGTGCAGCGGTGGATTACTTAACAGAAATCGGCTTAGAAAACATCCACGCCCATGAAGCAGACTTAGCTGCTTACGTTTTGCCAAAACTGCAAGCCATTGAAGGCTTGACCATCTATGGCCCCCAAGAAGCAGCAAAACGCACGGGAGTGATCGCCTTTAATCTAGCAGGCATCCATCCTCATGATGTTGCCACCGCTTTAGACATGGAAGGCATCGCGGTAAGGGCAGGTCATCATTGTGCCCAACCCCTCTTGAGCTATTTGCAAGTCCCAGCGACTGCACGGGCCAGCTTTTACCTATATAATACAAGAGAGGACGCCGATCGACTGGTTGACGCCATCAAGCTGACGAAGGAGTTTTTCCAACATGGCACTAACGAAATTAGATAATTTGTATCGACAAGTCATTCTGGATCATTCCAGCCACCCACATCATCGAGGCACCTTGGATGATTCAACGTACAAAGTCGAATTGAATAACCCTACCTGTGGCGACGTGATCCACTTGGAGCTCGCTGTCGAAGGAGACACCATCAAAGACATCGCGTTTACTGGCGAAGGCTGTTCCATCAGTACCGCCAGTGCATCCATGATGGGGGATGCGATTATCGGTAAGACACTAGCAGAAGCTGGTGAACTATCAGGCTTGTTTTCTGAGCTCGTCCAAGGAAACGACATTCCCCAAAGCGATCGCTTAGGCGATGCTTCCATGCTTGGAGGTGTGGCGAAGTTTCCTGCACGCATCAAGTGTGCGACTTTAGCTTGGAAAGCATTAGAAAAAGCCATTGCTGCCGACAGTACACAAGCATCTGTCAGTCACAGCCACGCCAATGAATCTGACACTGAAGAAACCAGCGAATAGACAACCGCACTACAAAAGGAGTGAGAACCATGGGTGTACCCGAATTAGAAGAATATAAATTTGGCTTCCACGATGACGTGCAGCCTGTTTTTAGTACCGGCGAAGGATTGACCGAAGACATCGTCCGTGAAATCTCACGGGTCAAGCAAGAGCCAGAATGGATGCTTGAGTTCCGCTTGAAGTCTCTTGAAGCCTTCAACAAGATGCCCATGCAAAACTGGGGCCCAGACCTGTCTGACATCGATTTTGATGCCATCAAATATTACCAAAAACCAAGTGATCGTCCTGCCCGTGATTGGGATGACGTACCAGAAAAAATCAAAGAGACCTTTGAACGCATTGGTATTCCAGAAGCCGAGCGGGCATACCTGGCCGGCGCTTCTGCCCAATACGAATCAGAAGTCGTTTACCACAACATGAAAGAAGAGTTTGAAAAACTTGGCATCGTCTTTACCGATACCGATTCAGCCTTGAAGGAATACCCTGAGCTGTTCAAACAATACTTCTCAAAATTAGTCCCACCAACCGATAACAAGCTTGCTGCTTTAAACTCAGCCGTTTGGTCAGGTGGTACCTTTATCTATGTACCAAAAGGCGTTCGTGTCGATGTGCCATTACAAACCTATTTCCGGATCAATGCCGAAAATACCGGTCAGTTCGAACGCACATTGATCATCGTTGACGAAGGCGCCAGCGTTCATTACGTCGAAGGCTGTACCGCCCCAACCTATTCAAGCAATAGTTTGCACGCAGCCATCGTTGAAATTTTTACCCTAAAAGACGCTTACTGCCGCTACACCACCATTCAAAACTGGTCAGACAACGTCTACAACCTAGTAACCAAACGGGCCAAAGCCTTAGAAGGTGCTACCGTTGAATGGATCGATGGCAACTTAGGTGCCAAAACAACCATGAAATACCCAAGTGTGTATCTTGATGGCAAAGGCGCACGGGGCACGATGCTTTCCATTGCCTTTGCAGGTGCCAACCAAATCCAAGATACTGGTGCAAAAATGATCCACAATGCACCAAACACCTCCAGCTCCATCGTCTCAAAATCAATTTCTAAAGACGGCGGTGCAGTAAACTATCGTGGACAAGTCACCTTCGGCAAGAAGAGCGCAGGCTCTATCTCCCATATCGAGTGTGACACTATCATCATGGATGACCTATCGAAATCCGATACCATCCCATTCAATGAGATTCACAACAGCCAGGTGTCCCTAGAACACGAAGCCAAAGTCTCCAAAATCTCAGAAGAACAACTATACTACCTAATGAGCCGCGGCCTCTCCGAAAACGAAGCAACCGAAATGATCGTCATGGGATTCGTCGAACCATTCACCAAAGAATTACCGATGGAATACGCAGTCGAATTGAACCGGTTGATTAGTTATGAGATGGAAGGGTCTGTGGGGTAATGGAGTTGAATAAGCTAGAAATGCCTATTTGCAGGTGTTTCTGGCTTTTTTTATTTTGGGTGTATAGACTGTAGAAACAAACGTAACACCAATTAGAAATGGATAGGTAGATTGTTATGGTGAAAATGGTTTAAGTAATGAAAACCTTTCAGAGGGAAACGAAAAAATGTATAGGATAAATAAAAACAAGATGCTTTTTCGTAGTACTTTCTTTAAGTTTGAAAATATATAATGTCAATAGTGATATACTAGTAAGAAAACGATGAAAGGATAGGATATCATGCTTCAAACAGAACTTACAAGATTTAAGGTAAAAGTAGGAAAAACGGCTATAGTTGATGAATGGATGTCGTTCTTAAATGAGCATATGGAAGAAACATTGCTAACATTAGAAAATGAAAAAATGTTTGTTGAGACAATCTTTAGAGAACAGCTCAACGGGGAAGAATTTTTGTACTGGTATTCAATACAAGGAGAAGGAGGAATTTCTGTTGAGGATTCTGAGAGTTGGATTGATAAAAAACATTTAAAATATTGGGATGAATGCATAGATTCTACATAATATTTATAATGCGTCAATGGAGGAAATAGAAGCACTTCATAAAGAAGCTGAATCTGCTGAAGAGAGTAACTTTTACATGGCTTTAATGAACTATAAACTTCAAGAATCACAGCGGAAAATCATCGAGCGAAGGGAGTTTGATAAATAATGGTGAAGCAGTATACTTTAATCGCCGGTGTCAATGGTGCAGGAAAATCTACTTTTTATTTATCTCATCCTGAATTTTTTGAAGGAACTTTACGTCTTAATGCGGATGAGATTTTGCATGAACAAGGTGGCGATTGGCGCAAACAAAGTGATAATTCAAGAAGTATGCGTGAATTGATTCATCGTATGAATGATTACTTTTCTGAAGAAAAATCCTTTCATCATGAAACAAGTCTCGCTGGAAGCATTCGAGGATTTGAAAAGGTGTGGATCAAGCGAAAGAACTAGAATACAATACAGCTCTGATTTACATCTTCCTTGCTGGAATGGATATAGCTATCGATCGAGTAAATCAGCGGATAGTAAAAGGTGGACATGGTAATCCTGAAGATGTGATTCGTCGGCGACATGTGCAGTCAATGGATAAATTAAAAAAATTGAATGAACGGTTTGATGATGTAATTGTTTTGAATAACTCAAATATGTATTTGCTGATTTATAGGAAACAAAGTAATATAGAATGGTATGATTTTTTACCTGAAAAATTAAAATGAATGTGAAAAGAGGATACAGATCAATCGTACTTGATCTATATCCTCTTTATTTATAAGTACTTGTCTGATATTTTAAGTTCAATCCGTTTGGCCAGTTTAAAGGCGATTTCTTTAATTATTGTCACAGAAGAATCATAATCAGCATCTTCAATACGCTCGATTATATCCCTTGAAATACCGATTTTCTTGGAGAAATCATCCATATCTAATCCTGTGGTTTCTCGTAACTGCGTTAAAAGTACGGAAAGCTCTAGCTTTAAATTTTCCTCAACATAACCTTTTATCCATTCTTCGCTGTCAATAGATTTTTTTCAATAAGCTCATCACTTTTACTCAAGTTTAGCACCTCTTCCACGTTATCAGTAATTTTTCCTCGTTAATTTTATGAATATTATACACTTTTTTTCATGTAGGTTGTAGTATCGTGGAAGAATTTAGAGCATGAAGATCAGTTCAGTGAGAGGATAATTTAGTACAAGATGGCCACAAGTAGTAATTTACTAACTTAGATATGTTATACCCTTATGATACATAGTAAAATACTGGTATAATAGGAAACTAGAGATGTAATACTAGGGTATCCTCATAGATTACATATAAATTTCAATAGTGACAATAAGTCCGATACTTTCTAAAATATAGAAATCATTAAACTTATGAATAAATTATTTCACTTATATTGCAGTGAGGAAAGAGGCACAGGGAATGGGACAATATCCACAATTTATAGATAATAAACGCAAAACATTAGCAGAGACACTTCGAACCATTGCACCAAATTTTCACGTTCTTAGGATAGCAACAGGGTATTGGGATTTACCTGGAACGCTTGAATTGATTGAACAAATAAAAGAATATACAAAGATTCAGCTGCTTATTGGACAGGAGCCTTTAGCTAATCATTTACAAAAGAAATATAATATTTCTTTTGACGAGCAACAACTATTTCCAGATAGTTATGTTGCATCTGATCTTGAAGATTATGGAGCGACTAAAGAAATTAATGAATTACGTGAAACCGCAAAAGTGCTTGTTACATTGATTAAAGAGAAAAAAATAGAAGTAAAAGTGTTTCGTAAACCAAGACTTCATGCAAAATCTTATATTTTTGGAGACCTAGGAGATGGAAATTCTGTAGGGATTATTGGCTCCTCAAATTTTACTAGAGCTGGTTTAACGATAAGCCAAGAGCTTAATTTTTTAACTGATGATTACAAAACTGTCGAGTTTGAACCAAAAACTGATAATCAAGAAAATGGACACATTACTTGGTTCGAAGAACTGTGGAATGATGAAGGAGCTGAAGAATGGACTGGTGATTTTATTGAAATTATTAGTAACAGTCCTGTTGGGGATAAAACATATGGTCCCTATGACGTATATATAAAAACATTGATGGAAGTGTTCCCAGATGAACTGATTGATGTTTCACCTTTTGATTCTGATATTGAAGAAGTACTTCATGAGTTTCAGAACCAGAACGCCCTTAGTCTAAGAAGAAAACTTGATACTATGGGAGTTGCAATGTTATCTGATTCTGTTGGTTTAGGAAAAACAATTACAGCGGCTGCTATCATTAAACAATATATTCATGACGATAAAGTGAATATTGCTATTATTCCACCAGCATCTTTAAAGCAGCAATGGATCGATGAACTAGAGAGTGAACGGTGGAATTTAGTAGAGCACCGAGATTTTGAAGTCTACACTCAACAAGATAGTGAAAAAATCGGAAAATTAATCGAAAAATCAAAAACTAGGAAAAATACACGTGATGAAATTGATCTGTTTGTCGTGGATGAAGCACATAATCTCAGAAATGCCGGTTCCACTCGTCATCAACAAGTTCTTGAATTATTCCAAGAAAACCCAAATGCGAAAGTATTGCTTTTGACGGCAACTCCAATCAACAATTCATTGATGGACTTTGCTAATCAAATTCAATTAGGCTCTAAAGGCGATTTGGTATCTGTAAATGTTCCTTATACTACAGGAAGTTCTTCACTCGAATATATTGATTTCTTTGAAGTTCTAAAACGAATTCAATCACAAATTTCACGTGCGGAAAAAGCCGGCGAGAAACTAGATTGGGATATTTATAAGAATTCTTTGACATCAGGTATCCGTCGCTATCTAGTCCGCTCTACTCGGCAAGGTGTTATTAAGAGAAATGCTATGAAACCAGTAGTAGAAGGTCAGAATTTATTTCCAGATAGTCATGTTGAACAATTCTCTTATTCCTATGGTAAAGATAATACATTGTTAGTTAAAGCAGCGATTGAAGCTCAAATTACTGGGGTTTTTGAAGGGTTAGATCCTAGGAAATTGAATCTCGAATTTGTGAGTGAGATAACTCAGAGGACGTTACATCCTATCGACTTGTATGGTAGAATACGTGAACTTCAAGCTGGTGGAAATGTAGATGAAGTTCTTGAAGATAATGATATAGCTGATAAATATAGAAACTTACAGGTATTAAACGAAAATATGTCAGAAACTGCTATTCCTTTACTTTTCCAGTTGATTAATTTTCTTGGATTTACTCCTTATAAGCCGGATTCTTATGTGAAGGAAATCTATGGGAAAACAATCCCTGATATAAGGTCTATGAATATTTCTGGAAAGCACCGAACACAATTGGCCATCCATAATATGTTGCACATTACATGGCTTAAACGTTTAGAATCCTCTATGATGGCATTATTGAAATCAATAACAAATTATCAACATAGGATTGAGTTGTTTGAAAAATGGCTTGAAAAAGGATATATAGTTGCTTTAGGGGATGCAGCTTTATTAGAAAATGAGTATGGAGAAGATATTGATCGAGCATTCGAGGATTACGAGCAGTATCTTGAAGAATTGGATGAAGCTGTTGATGGAAATGAGGACTTAATCAAGAAGCGCGGGATTGAACGAAGAGATGCTGATCCAGATATTTATAATTTAGAACAATTAAGAAAAGACCTTGAACGGGATAAAAAAATCACTATCCTTTTAACTAAACTTTTATCATTGCTTACTGAAGAAGGTAGTGATGAAAAACTAAAAGTCTTTGCAAATAACTTAGTCGAAACTATAGATGAGGGCAAGTATGGTGGAAAAGTTCTTGTATTCAGTTTCTTTTCAGATACAATAGATTATTTGAGAAAAGCATTACCCCCTCTTTTAGGAGCGAAAATACCTGACTTTACAGAGCAGGCAGCATTCGTTTCTGGGAATAGTAAAGAAGTAGAACAGATTGCTAAGCGGTTCGCTCCTATTAGTAAAAAATATAAGCTGAAAGCTGGCGAAGCTGAACTTAATTTTCTTTTTGCAACGGATGTTCTATCAGAAGGACAAAATTTGCAAGATGCGGGTATTTTAGTGAATTATGACTTGCACTGGAATCCAGTAAGAATGATTCAGCGCAATGGTCGCATTAATCGTCTTGGTTCAACATACGATGAAGTCTTAATTGCAAATGCACGTCCAAACGATGATTTAGAGACATACCTCAAGCTAGTTAGGCGCTTAGAAAGAAAAATTGATACAATTAATTCGACAGTTGGTAATGACCAGAGTATTTTGGGGGAAGAAGCAAATCCTATAGAATTTAATGATATGCTTGATTATTTCAACGAAGATTCAAAGACAGCTAGTGAAGCAGCAGGAAAGTTAGAGTCAAATGGAGACCCGCTTGATTGGACGGATGACTATTCACTGGAATTAAGAGCTTTCTTGGAAGAACATAAAGAGGATGGAGAAATTGAACGCGTTCGTGCAATTCCTAAAGGAAAATGGAATTACTTACCAAAGAATTCAGAACAATATTTAGATCCGACTGAAATATTGGGGTTGTACACGACAAGTGGTAAAATTACTGGTACAGGTGAAAAAATTAAAGATGTTGGATTTGTTAAAATTGCTTCCTCCGGAGAAAGTCGAGGTCCGTTTAGTTCTATTAGAACAGAATATATGGAAGAACAGGATGCTCTAAAAAGAATAAAAGCAAATCCGGAGGACAACAAAGAAGGAATGGATACTATTAAAATTAATCGTGAAGAATATATCTCAAAAGGTGAGACTGAAGTGAAGGTTCAATTCGATACAAATAAATTTGTTTTTGATTTAAAGCCGTCTCATAGAAAAGCTTTGGAATTGATTGGAACATATTTTACGATGGATGTTCTAGGTGTTGTTCAAAAGGGAATTAAACATTCTAACGAGAAACGTGAATTCGAACAGCTGGTAAGAAAATTGAATAAAGAAGTCAAGGAGACGGGATCACCGTTTTCAACTACAGTCCGTAAATTTGAAGTATTCATTAATAGATTACTTGATAAAGAAAGCCAACAACAAAAAATAGATAGAATTGAAGGGGTCTTATTCTATGCTCACAACAACTAGTCTTAGCGACATAGATAAATTAGTCAAACAATTATCGCTTGAAAGTGACAGATGGATGTCTCTTGCAATTGCCATCGATTTAGCAAATGAGATTTTAAAAGTTTTATTACCAAACAACGACCAGTGGCAAGAACGGTTAAACAGAAATTCTCGGAAAACGGGCTCTCTGCCACAACCATTACCACTAGATACATTTAAGAATCAAAAACAAGTGAGATGGTTTAATTCTCATCCAGAATCTGCTTCCGCTCGCAGTGCTTTCAAACTGTTCAATGAACAGGATTGTGCATTAGAAAGTAACTTCTTTTGGTTCAGTGAATCAGCGACGAAACAAAAGATTGCAGCAGCTACAGATTATTCTCAAAACTGGGAAGACTCTGAATTAACCCGCAAACCTCAATACAAAGTAGGTATTGATTTCTTCCTAACGCCTGAGGCCAATAGCTTATTGGTGGTTTTGTCAAATCATCAAAAACTACGTGTCCTTGAGCTTCAAGGAAGTTTGAGTAACACTCAAAAAACTATTTTCAAGGATAAACTTGATGGTGCTGCTGCTTATACAGGAATTGAAAATGGTGTTCAACTTGAGTTCGAACCACAAAGAACAATCCATACTACTCTGTGGAATGCTCTACAGCTTAAAGAGGTTAACAAGAAATTTTACGGCTATATTGCAGGCCATTTTAAAGAGCTTGTCAATGCTTTGCAAGCAATTGGCAAAACGACAGATGATTCCAAACAATTTTCTTCACGCTTGCTTGGAAGGTTGCTATTTATTTGGTTTTTAAGAAAAATGGACATCGTTAATGAATCAGTGGGATATTTTGAGACTAACGAATTATGCTCAACTGATTATTATGAGCAGAAACTAAAGATTTTATTCTTTAAAACGCTCAATACTGAAATTTCAGACAGAACTAGTGGAGATTTGTTAACCCCTTATCTTAATGGTGGGCTCTTTGAAGCAAAAGATAACGATTTTGCTAATGAAGTATTGAATTTCCCTGAAGATTTCTTTACTAGACTATATGCTCACTTCGACGAATTTAATTTCACAACGGATGAATCAAGTGCAGACTTTGAATTAATCGCGGTAGATCCTGAAATGCTTGGGCAAGTTTTCGAATCATTATTGGCATCACAAATCGGTGAAGAAGAAACTAATGAACGAAGTAACACAGGATCTTTCTATACTCCTCGTGAAGTCGTTGGCTATATGGTGAAAGAAACTCTCCGACAGTATCTGTACTCAAAAATTGATGAGTCAGCCCATAAAGGGATTGATGAGTTGCTTGATTTATCGGATTCACAATGGCTTAATCGAAAGAGCACTTCTAATGCGGATGTTTGGGGTGTGAATAGTAAAAAAGTTATTTCCCAAATTAAAGTGGCTCTTGATGAATTTAAGGTGCTTGATCCGGCTGCTGGGTCAGGGGCATTCCCAATGGGCATGTTACAACAATTGCTCAAAACTTATGAACGAATTGAAACTCGATTTGACCCGTATAAATTGAAATTATCAATTATTGAAAATAATATTTTTGGGATTGATTTGCAGCCCATGGCAGTTGAAATTTCAAGATTGCGATCTTGGCTTTCTGTCATTGTAGATGAAACGGATAAAAATAATATAAAACCATTACCAAATCTAGATTTTAAGTTTATTGCAGCAAATAGTCTGATTAAATTAGAAGAAGGGCAAACTGACCTATTTGCTGATCCTTATTTAGATGTAAAACTACAAGATTTACGAGATAAATATTTTAACGCACGAAAATCACATACGAAAAAAGATTATCAAAATAAGTATTACAGATTAACCTTAGGCCAAGGTGATATGTTTGAAGACGAACGTACACGTCAACTTAAGTCATTTGATCCGTTCAAAAATCGTTCTGCGGCAGAATTCTTTGACCCGCACGTTATGTTCGGCATAACGAATGGATTTGATGCAGTAATTGGAAATCCTCCATACATTCATTTCGAGAGTATGAAAACAAAGAACCCTGTTGCTTATAAATTATATAAAAATCATAGTAAAGAATTTATTACTTATGCAGGACAGGGTGATATATATGCTTTGTTTTATGAAAAAGGAATCCAATTTTTAAAAGAGGATGGAATTCTTACTTTTATTACCTCTAATAAATGGATGCGCACTAGGTATGGTAGAAAATTAGGTGATTTTCTTTTAGAAGGTACTAATCCATTACTTTTAATTGATTTGGGTCCTAGAATCTTTGATAGTGCAGTAGTAGATACAAACATTTTGATGTGTCAAAAATCAAATAATAATCATATTCTTGATGCTGTTAAGCTAAATTCAAAAGGATCAGAAAATATAAATGAGTATGTAAAACAAAACGCGATAAAAGTTCGATTTAGGAAAGATGAACCTTGGGTAATATCAAATGGATTTGAGAAATTAGTAAAGGATAAAATTAATTTAGTTGGAATCCCTTTGAAAGATTGGGATATAAAAATCAGAAGGGGAATATTAACCGGTTTTAATAACGCCTTTCTTGTTTCTAAAGAAAAGAGAGACGAATTAGTTTCTGCTGATCCAAGATCAGATGAAATATTGAAGCCTGTAATACGCGGGAGAGATGTTAAAAAATATGAATGTGAATGGGCGGGATTGTATTTGGTTGCTACATTTCCATCTAAAAATTACAATATTGATGATTATCCAGTAGTTAGGGATTATTTGCTGTCTTTTGGCAAAAAGCGCTTAGAGCAGTCTGGAGAAAAAGACTTAGACGGTATTAAAGGAAATAATGCAAGAAAAAAAACGAAACATGAATGGTTTGAAACTCAAGATAGCATAGCATATGCAGATGATTTTGCGAAGTCCAAAATGATATGGAAACGTATTGGTTCAATTGTTCGCTTTTCTTTGGACAACGATGGTATGATTCCTCTAGACAGTACTTGTATAGCTGTAGGAGAGCACATTCCTTACTTGGTAGCGGTAATGAATACAAAAATAGGCAACTACCTTTTAAAAGATTCTCCTACTACAGGTACAGGAGACTTAATAATAAGTGTTCAAGCCATGGATCCTGTAAGGATACCTATTCCAACTAAAGAACAAGAAGAGAAAATAGTAGAATTGATGAATAGCCAGCATTATGATCAAATAAATGAAGAGGTAGGTAAGTTGTATTCATTTTCTAAGGAAGAGTTAGACTTTATTTCTTCCCAAGTTTAATGTTTAGTCAATAAAAAGTATTCCTATTAAAAGCACGCCACGTAACTTGAATACGATTAAAATACCAATCAAGATGAATTAGCATCAATAAAGAGAGTAGCTCTATTCAAAAAGTATTTAAAATATCAACTATCTTCAATGAACTTAACTTCATGACAGAAAAGTAACAAATTGATTCTTCAAAAAACTTCTCTACTGCTTTTTTTGGCTATGTTCAAAGTAATATCAAGTGCTATGATAAGGTTTAAAAGAATATATTTTTGATTGATAGAATTGCCTACATTATGCTAATTGCTTTCTAACAATACTCAAAAGAGTCATTGGAAGGGTCTGTGGGGGAATAGGGGTACACCATTACATTCAAAGCTTCATTGACTTGATTAGTATGTTACTGTTTTCCATAAAATAATATGAAAAAAGGAGTACTCTTAGGAGTGCTCCTTTTTGTCGTTTTTTATTTGACAAAAGAAATATGGAGCACCACGAAAAATCTGTATCGGAAACCACACCATGACTATTTTCCTTACCTTATTTGGAACTCAAACAAATGAATTGGCTTGATCGTTTAACAAACAGAAGAAAATACCAACTATGAGATAAAAAAAGATCAACAAAAGTTGATCTCACTTACTCTTTATAATGAATACTTCCATCTGGCTCTAATCTTGGTGTAAGTGCAACACTTTTTCCACTAGCACCTGTAACTATCGTTTGAATATACTGCACTTGTGTCTCAGGATCGGTAATAATAAAGATTTCATTAGTGCTTTTTTTATAGACTTTTTCAACTGTAAACTCTGTATTGGTGGTCATGCAATCACTCCTTTAAAATTCAGTATCAACAAAGGTATCAAACTCAAAAATTATTTTTTAAGTAAAAAAGGCAACTAAAGAGTTCCCTTTTTTCGATATATTCTGTTTATTTCTTCCTGTCTATGCCATAAGTAGCGAAAGCAGGGAGAAAGAGGACTGCCAAGAATATACCTACCCATTTGAATACTTTAGGAACTTTACTCAATAAAAAACGCTTCCTTGATAACAATGATCATAGACTGAAATAGTTATTAGACGTGTTCAAAAAATAAAGAAAAGACCATTTTTGCAAGAAAGGAACCAGCGACAAAAGCAAGCGCAATCAACAAAATTTTCCATAGACTTAACCGAGTACTATTCTTTTTCATCGAATCACCTCTAGAAAAAGAATAGCACGATAAATAAATAATATCAAAAGTAAATGGTACTAAATAACCAAACACCCAATTTGTTGCAACAAAAAATAGCTAAACGAGTAGTAAGTAAAAGGCAGTTTACTAATGCGAGGTCATGATCATCCATGTGATACCGTATTTATCTTCAACCATGCCATAGAGCGAGGACCAGAATACTGGTGCAAGGGGATCAATCACTTTTCCGTCTATCGAGAGGCTATTGAAAATAGTAGTAACTTCATCAGCGGATTCTTTTACAAGACAAAAGGAGAAAAAATCATTTGCTGGTCTATTTAGTCTGCCGTCTGTCATCATGATTCTCTGTCCGTCGATGATGATTTCTGAGTCCATAACGAAATCATCAGGCATCTCAGGATCTAAACCTGAATCTACCGGAGCTTCACTCGCATAAACGATGGACTTAACTTGAGCATCTAACGACTCTTGATAAAATTTTATTGCATTTTCACAATTTCCTTGAAAACTTATAGCTGGGATAAGCATATAAAAATTCTCCTTTTTACTGATAGTATCACAAAGAAGTTACTCGCTTCTTTCAGTTTTTTCTTAGGAATCGGAAAATTTTGAATTGGTTATCCAAAAAAGGAGCAGAATACGTCGCTGCAATTAAATGACAAAATAATGTCTTGGAAAAATCTCAGTAGGTTTTTCTACGTTATATTTGATGGTCATTGTATTGCCCACACCATATCTCATTGGAACAGGAATACTATTTTCTGAGATATAATATTTTCCATCAATGAAGTAGCTAAAAGTTGCAAGTTTTGAATTGCGAAAATCCATTAGGTCGGGAAGAACAGTAGTGAATGCGACAATATTTCCCACGACTTCCTTTTTTTCAATTTTACCCATAGCTAATCACGCTCCTACTATAATTTTTATAGTGACAATTATAACATGCAGGAGTGTGCGTTAGGTGATATTATTTTTGTTAATTTTAAAATACAGGTCAATAAAAAAGAATAATATATATTATTGTATGGAAATATGATTATTAATTGCGGATAAATTTGCATGCATAGATCATAAATAATTTTACTCTATTGTCTATTTTGAAACTCTGTAGCGATAGAAAAAACTATCTTAGACGCGAGTAGTTTCTAAAACTAGTAGTCGAAAATTTGTGCAATAGAATTTGTTAAGGTATTGATATTAGTGAAAGCATTGATAACAGGAGCTTCTTGAGGCTTATTGTTATTAAATTCCTTCAAGAAAAAATGTCCAACCTACAAAATATAGATTGAACATTGCTACCTTTTTCTTCGAATTTTATCAATCAATAGTTTTCCTAGCTCATAAATTGCTGTTAAAACTGCGATACAAAAAAGTAGTGCAGTATATTGTACAAGAAAAACTATGTTGAACCATAGCCCATAGACCATTGGTAAAACGATTAAAAGACAAACATATAATTCTATTTTTCGTCTTTTTCTTATTTGGAACCATCTTTCGTCTGTCAAAACTAAAACCCCTTTAAGTAAAATTAAAACCGTTAACCCGTATTCGATCATTGAATTTTTTGGTCAAGCAAGTGATGCCCTCAGCTTAGTATAAGAATAATTGAGAGCCACCAAATAAATATTACCTTATTATTTATATTGGAATAATTTTATCGCAAAAGAATAAATTTAGAATATCCGGACTGTTTTCTCGTCCCAAAATCAGGTGACAATCCGACAAAAAAACTGATTGATAACGGTATCAATCAGTAAGCGCTTAAAACGATCGAAGATTAGTATTACTTAGCATCGTTTTCTTTAAAGTAGTCATCAATGTACGCCTTAATTTTTTCAAAATCTTTAGTCAGAAAAAATTTAGAAGGAACTTTTATGATGGGGAGGTTATTTTCATTATCAAAAGGAGCGAATGGCTCAGGAAGGACCAAGTAATCAACAGTATCTTTATCTCTCAGATAATTGATTGAAACATCGTAAAACGGTGAAAAATAGTCTTTGAGGCTTGTGTCTCTTTGATAAAGAACACCTGGAGTTAATGGTGTGTAAGATAATCCATTGCTCAACACTAAGACAAAACAAATTCTTTTCATAATAAATCACCTTTCTTTTCGATTAAATGCTAGCGTCATCTCAACAGTCAAGGATTCGTTATTCATTTGGTAAATCCATTTTAATAGACAAATGGATAAAAAATAGTGAGTAATAGAAACATAATTCAGTTGTTGGGTAAAAGGGAACCAGCAATCACAAGTTGTTCCATTAATTTAAAAAACAAGTGATAAAAAAACACCAAGAACAATTATGGTTAAGATTTCCAATGCTCTTTCTAGAAACAAATTGTTGGTTTTTAAAAATATCGTTTTCTTTTTATAAGGAAACCAAAATGACTGGTTTGCATAGTCTGGCGGATATACGGAATCTAAAATACCACTGATAAAAAGTAATGGAATAGCTTTGAAAATATTGTCATGGAAGGCTAAATAAATATAGTATGTTAACAAAGAAATTTGAGCGATCCGCAGATGTCTTAGGTTGGTAACTGTATAGTTCATCAAATCATCCTTTCGTAAATGATTATCGCATATTGAATGAATCAGTTGAATTAAAATGATAAAATATTTATTTGATTTAAAGCTAAAAATATTAGTGTGCATTATTTACCAATAATTTCTGAATACGCCTGACACAAAAAATACGAATCCTATCAAAATAAGGAATGAATCGTTTTGAAACTGGTAGGGAACATTTTTAAACCGATACCGAAAAAGACTAGCAATAAGGACTAGCATTAACAAACTCTGCTGACCTAACTCGCATTTAGCAGAGGTAGGGGATCTTGAAACAGATACGAATGGATATACACGAGAAGAAATAATCGGCTTTATGAGAACTTTTTTCAAAAAGAATAATGCTGAAAAGCACTTCAATAATTATTGGAATAAGGCTTGATGCATGATCACGAGAAATCTTGAAAGGACAATCCAAACTATAACGTTTGAGCAAGCTTAGATAGCTTATATACCAAAACAGCCAAACTAAAAAGCTAGAAATCATTCAATGCGATGATTCCTAGCTTTTCCTATTTTCTTAACTACCGACCATTAACCGCGGCTGCAAACACTAGGTAATTGGCAAAATCCCCAATGCGTTTGCGGTGTTGGTTGATGTCTTGTCTTGTGCGCTTTTCTCGGTGTTCTTGCAAAAATAATAAAGAGGTCCATGTTTGGCTATCCCATTGATTCAATTGAAAGACTCGTTCGAGAAAGATAAATTGATCGATAATCGTGTTATGAAGGGTGGTACGCTCTGCATCGATCGCTCGTTTTTCATCTTGTGAAAAACTATGCCACTGTGCCCGGATCGTTGTGTATCGCAATGCTGCTTGCAAAATACTTTGCCAGGCATCTTGAAAATCAGTATCAGTGATCGTGCCATTTTTCAAAATTGCTTCGTGGATCGTCTGCATTTCGTCAAAGGTTAAAGCTTCGGGCTGTTCCAAATAGCTCTTGTAAGTTACTTCTGTCTGAGTCATTTAATCACTCCTAAATGTCTTTGTTTTAACTAGTGTACTATAACAAGGAGCGCAGTGCACCCGTCGTTATCGATTTGCGAAACGATTCAGGTGTAAGGCAGGTGCTGACAGACCGACCGCTGTATCTTTATATCAAAACCTTTATTGCTGACTGTGGTGTTTAGCAAAGTAGCGGTATAGGAGGTTTCTTCAAGAGAAATTCTGATCGAAAAACACACGAAGAAAAAAGCATCTTGACGTGACTTGACAGAAGGGTTAAAATTAATTTAACAAAAAATTTTATTAGATTACGAAATTAATTCATCACCTTGTGAGGTATTTATTTTTAAAATTCAATCAGGTATGATAGCTTTAGCCCCGAGGGTTAAGGCTTTTTTTTATTCAAAAAAAAGAATTGGTGGGCAGACCAATTCTTTACGGCTCAGAAAGTTTTACGATCTCTTTTGCGATGGAGGTCAATTTCTCTTTATTGGGTGACTTTTGAATCAAATCGACAATCTTAACTAACTCGGGGTTATCGGATTCGAGTTCTAAAAAACCAAAAAACTGAGCAGGTGTCATCTGTAATCCTTTGATGATTTTCTCAAGTGTATTGAGGGTGATATTGATTTCGTTGCGTTCCACTCGCCCTAAGTAGGTGTCATCAATTTCTGAGGTACGAGAGAGGTCCGCTAGCGTCATCTTTTTGGCGGTACGATAATGACGAATTTGGCTGGCAACCATTTCATTCAGCACAAGAGCCACCTCCTTATAGATTAATCATAGAGGTTACGGATGGAAAAAATCAGATGACAAATGTATTTTTGGTGTGTAAAATAATACATATATGTATTATATAGGGTTGTAAAAGAATAAATAAGCAGTATTTAAAAAACAAATGATGACTCATCTTCTGGAGAGGAGGATTGGGAAAGGGGATTCTCCGAAACGATCAAGCAAAAGGCAGGAAAAGAAATTTATTAAGAGGAGTTAGGGAAAATGAAAAAGAAACTAGTGATTGGTACAGTGGTTCTCTTGTTGACGGCAGTTGGTGGCTTTGCTTATTGGAATCAGTCGCAAGAAACAGCCCTGCAAGAAACGAAGGCTCAGGCAACGCAACAGTACAACAAAATCAATGAGGCTATCAAAAAGGATGACTATGAAACAGCACGCCAAGAAATCAATGAGCTAGCTGATTTAGGACAGGAGGATCAAGTCCCAAAATACCTAGAACAAGTCGATCTGATGGCTAAAGCCAAAGAGCAGACAGCTGATTTTGAACTGACGAAAGCTGGAAACACATTGGAAAAATTAGGGGAGCAAGAGGAACTATTAGCAGCAATTCAGGAAAAACAAGCCGAGTTAACTAGTGAGTTGGCAGAAAAAACGAATGAAATTGCGGAGGCAAAAAAGCGCTTAGACGAAGGGATTGCATTGTCGGAGAAAAAGGATTATCAGGCTGCGAATGATCTTTTAAAGGAGTTAACGGAAATTGAAGCCAAGGGGGAGTATCGCGAGCTGACGACCAAAGCCACCGATCAAATAAATAAGAACCAACAAGCGCTGGAAAAAGCCGAAGCAGAACGAGAAGAAGCCAAAAAAGCTGCTGCGCTAACAGAAGAAGAGGCGTTAGAAATTGTAAAAATGAATTTACCGGATCTCTTTGATTATGGACGGTCTTGGGCAAGTGGTGATTCTGATGAAACAGATACATTTACCTTCTATGGAGTGAATAACGGGCCGTTTCGATCCATTTTAGTGGTCAAGCCAATCAATGATCAGCAAGTTTTTGTGACTGAAACAAGATTATCAAACGGTGGCGAAGACCAAGTGTCAGAATACACCTTTGATCGCATCGGTCCAGCTACTCCTATTAGTGAGCCCGTTGCAGAACAAGAGGATCCGCTCAGTTTAGCTCATCCACAAAAGTTTTTCGATGCCTATGCCTCTTTTACCGCAAAAGGAATCAATGTTATGCCAGCAAATCGCGGTACAGCGGTGTACACGGAGGAAATGATTGCTGCTTCAGGCTACAGCGCAGAACGTTTTTATCAACTAGAAGCAGGGATCGATGATTACTTTTGGCATCTCTGGAGTGAGGGAGAACTTTCGGAAGAACAAGTAAAGGAGCTTAGTCTTCAAGCAAAAAACAAACTGCTGAATGGCGATTACGCAGGCTACTAAAGAAATTGGAGGAGAAATGATGAGAAACTATTGGTTGGGGAAACAAAGAAAAGACACCGTCTATGCAGAGAGCAATGATGGCTTATTCATGCAGATTGTGGGGGCAATTTTGCTCTTTGTGTTTTTTGTTTTTGGTAAGGGATTCACTCTGGCTTATGAAAAATTAAAAGTGTACCGTTTATTTCAGCCAAAACTTTTGATACCGTTGGCGTGCCTTTTTATGATCATCAATACGATCGTCGATTGGTTCTTGCATATGAATTGGGTGATGGATCCATCTGGCGCTATGTATTGGACGATTTTAGAAGGTATTCAAATCGCTTGTTTTTGCTTCATCGGATTCGTGTTGTATCTGCCAACAAAAAAAAGCTTACCGATCTTCCTTGTTAGTATAGGCTTACTATTTGTGACGAGTGTGATCCGTCCGTTTTTAGGAAACTTGATTTTTACGCTTATCCAGCTCGTCTCTATTTTTATCCTTTATCTTTGGGAGTTAGCTTATCAAGAACAATTTTTCCAAAAGCGATCACTGGCGGCGATTCAACGTACAGCGATGAGGTTTGAAAAGGAAGAAGAGGAATTTTTAGAGGAGAGAATGCTAGAAGAAGAGAATCCAGCTAAGCTCAAGGTTGGCTTTACTCGATTCATTTGGGTCAATGAATCGTTTTGTCTAACGTTTATTATCCTGTTCCTTTTGAGCGTAGGTCAACTAATCGCGCTGCTAAGCGGCGACAGCTTAAGGCCCCTTTTTACTACTACAAATCTTGTCTACATTACTTTCTTATCTCTTTTATTTTATCCCTATGTGATGGGGCTATTCAGTCGGGTCAAGCCATTATTTCTCTTTTTATCAAAAACAGAATTATCAAAGATTGCAGAATCATTTGAAGCGCTCAAGCATTCAAATGAAAAAGAAATTTTTTCTTATCGAAAAAATCAGCGTCGCGTGCTAAAGTCCTTCAATAGTGTTCGCTCAATAAGAAAAAATGTCAGAATTGGGAATACCTACCAAGATATCCAAGTAGACGTTCCCGTAGAAGAGCAAAGAGTCGTGAATCAGAGCTATTATGAAAAGGATAACCACCAAAGTATGTTCAAGCTGATCAAACTCGTTGGACAGATGCTGCTGATCCTACCGATTCGTTTGATGCTCTTTTATTTTTCACCAATCATTTTTAGTGTCTTTTTTCTTATTACGATGCTAGCTGAAAAAAGTCCCGAAAAGTAAGGGGGAGCTATGATGGAAGAATTTGGCGTTTCATTTTTAAACAAAGATGTTGGTACGATGGATCGTAAAGAGCTAGTGAATTATTTGTCGATGTATTTAAGCAATGCCCTAAATTACAAGGAAGTCGTTAAGGCAAAAGAAAGAAAAAAACAAGCGATTCTAGCAGAGGCGGAGAGTACTCTTCGGGCAACTGAGGAGAACTACAAAAAATATGCATCTTTAGAGCTAAATAAATCACAACGAGAAGTCTGGCCCCAAATCACTGCGCTAATGGAAAAGATAGAGCAACAGGAGCCATATCCAGTCAAACGGCTATTGCTGCTAGTAACGGGGATCACTGGCGTCATCTTCATCGCACTCAATTACCTCATAAAAATCTGGGTAGACTTTGAAATGAGGCGCTTTGGTGAAAGAGTGGCGCTATTTGATAGAAGTCCTGAAACAGCAGGGGCATGGTTTCGCATGGATCTCGTTCGGCTGATTTTCAATTGGTGGGAGTCCAACTACGCGGTTGCTTTTATTGTCCTTGTGGTTGCAATCATTCTTTTTATAAAAGTGCGTGAAGGTGCCAAAGTAAAGCGCCTTGAGCAGAAAATAGTAAAATTGAGGGAAGAGGCAGCCGAAGCGGATCAAAAGCGGGTGGCAGGAAGAAACTTAGAGGAAGAATTTGGTTTAGCGGAAAAACGGCAAGAGATTGATGAATGTCGAAATCATGCGCTGGATCAACTAGAGGAATTGACCTTGGTACCGATCACGCAGTCATTGTCTACCCACGATCAATTAAGACCAGTTCTTCCTCCTTCCATGCAAACAGATGATTTGGATACTTTAAAACGCTTAAGCTATATCTACCAGATTCTGGAAGATCAGCGAGCAAGCAGCTGGGAGCATGCCTTTCAGATTTTAAGAGAAGAGGAGCGCCATCAAGAAAACTCAGAACTGATGAAAAAAGGCTTCTTGATGCTCAATGACCGACTAATGGAAGCAGACAATCAGCTGGCAAATTTGAATGCAATGACGGCAAAAAACAATCAGCAAACCAAAGAATTGCTCCATGAGATAAAAAGATTACCGGTCGTGTTTTATTAGGATATGATTCTACAGCTTGATAGAAAAATAAAAGTCTGTATCTCTTTATTTAAGCGATACGGACTTTTATTATAGTCTTTTTACAGTAGTCTTTTATTTTAAACAGTTCATATTACGTTATAATAAAGATATGAAGAGGGCTTCATCCTTTTTTCTGCGAGCAATATGATTACAGTTTAATTTTTGATGAGAATTGACTACTTAGAAAGCGAAGAAAAAATGGAAGATATTTTTCTGAACACATGAGTACTTTAAATATACAGGCTAGTAACAATGATTAGAAAATGATAGTGTTTGCGGATTAAAATACTGTTATAATAATCATATAAATTGTTAAAGGACGGCGTACCCATGAAAATTATCCTGATATTCTTTTTAATAATCTTTATTTCAGTTATTTGTTTTGTTGTTTTATATAGAAATAAAAATAGAATAGACAATGATAACCCCAAAAAGTATTTGCATGCACACGATGTTAAGACACAAAATAACTATACAGATTTAAAGTCCGCAACAGAATTAATACTCCAAAATAGTTTAGGGGAAGAAATGTCCTTCAAACGACCTAGTTTTGAATCAATGAAAATAAAAGAATACAAAGAAGTCCAATTTACTGATGTGAATAATGTTGTGGGCAAACTTGTTAATACTTCAATGCCATTTCTTCAGCAATCATATACAATGCAACAACTTCACCAAGCCGCACCAAACGGCCTTTTTACAACAACTGCTGATATTAAAACACTATCAAGATTTTCAGATGGCAGTATTAGCACGATGGTACGCAATTCCTCAAATGATTTGGTTAAGCATCAAGGTTTTTTTCAAATAACAAATGTAGTTAAAACAAATCCAATAGTAGCAGTTGCCGCAAGTATTCAAGTAATGGCTCTTGTTTCAAGCCAGTATTACTTAAATCAAATTAATTCACAATTAGCAAATATATCAGAGAAAATAAATGAATTGCTTAACTATCACCATGACGAAAAAATCGGGATGCTTCTAACTGTCAAAGACAGACTGTCTAAAATTGTCAGTAAGCAACATGCTGACAGCCATGATATTGGAGAGGTACGCATTCTATTGAAAGACGCTAAGAATGTATACGAGGAATATCGAATGCGTTTATCACGTCAACTAGAAGAATTAGAAAAATTTGAGGCAAAAGCATTTTTTGAAAAAGATAAAATCTTTGAACTGGAAACCAAAATTCAGGAAACCAATTTTACAATAAAAATCGTATATGAAGCAGATCAATTAAGTATGCAAGCCGAGTTGGCGGAAATCGCTGTTAGAATGAAAACAAGCGAAGATAACTTAGTTATTCAAGAATTGACAGAACAAATAAAAGATCGATTCAATTCTAGCTTTTATCATACTGCTGAATCATTTATAAAAGATAAGTATCTGCCCATTATTAGAGAGAAATATAGAAAATTTGGGAAGAATTATTTATTTAAACATCCTGAACGGTTAAAACAAATAAATCATCTAGCTAAAGTGCCTGAATTAAAGTCAATGGATACGAAAATTAGCGATCTAGTTCAGCAACTGTCAGTGGAAAGTAATAGAGAGCAAGAAATTGTCTATTTGCCTAGTGAGAATTTGCAAGCACAACGTGTATTTCTTGCTATCAATTGATCGCAGAAAAATACTGACCAGCCAACGGTTTATTAAGAAATCGTCAAAATCAGAAATATTTTATTCAATCTAAGTTACACAAGGTAGAGTTATTACAAGTAACTGAGCCGTCCTATCGCAAAGATGCCGATTCTTGAGAAATGAACAACCATGTAGTTATTGCAAATTGGATGCGTAAATTCAGGGCAGCAGTATAGAGGAACGCTCAAGAGAGGAAGGATTTCCCTTCACCTTTTCTAAAAAGAAGGCTTTTAAGAGAAAACAAACAGAAAAAATGATTGAGAAAAGATCCGCATTAAGGTTTTAGAAAACCAAGTTCGCTTTCTTTATATTGAGAATGCCTTCTCAAAGTGTTGAGGAAGTTGTGTAAACTGGAATCCAATTAAGAGGCAAGAATCAACCGCACGCATCCTTTCCAACCTCTGAAGATCATTAAAACTATTTGAACTTCTCGAAACAATGAAACTTTCTAAAGCAACCTATATTTATTGGCAGAAATGGTTTGAACGACTAGATCCAGACCAAGAAATTGAAGATGAGATAGCAGATATTCGCAAAAAGCATAAAGGCTGTGACTGTCTATCGTACACAAAGGAAATAGGTTTACCCACTTCATAAAAGTCCATTCTTCGTTGTGTCTACATATCTACATTAGGGTATTGTGGATTTTTGTTATTTAAATTGTATTAATATTGAGAAACTGCTATCATTATGTGTTGTTAGTGGAGTATTCAATTTTTTGAAAGGGGGCTTCTAGTGGGAACCTCATTACCAAGTAAACAGAACTTTCCAGAATTCTTTTACTTATTTGCAATTATGATTTTCGGTGTAATCTCAACATTTATTACGTATCCCATAACCAACGGCGATGAAGGGTATCATTTAAGCAGAAGTTATACTATTTTCTCAGGAAATAATCCTGATTCAATGAAAACTGACACCATGCGTGATTTTGAAATAATAGCGACAGCATCGAATAAGGAAGAACATGATTTTGACGTAGGCTCTTTCTTTAAAACAAAGTTGTCGGATGTCCAGGAGGACACGTTAAGCTTCCATCTGCAAAGAGAAAATAATTCAATCCTCAAAATAGGTATAGGTCATCTTCCAGCAGCCATAGGTGTGTTGATAGGTAGATACGTTTATCCCAGTTACGGTGTCATGTTAGTCTTTTCCAGACTTTCAAACTTAGTTTTTTTCGCGATCAGCTTATTCTTTATTATCAAAAGCAGTAAGGTAGGAAAATGGGCGTTGGTCATGCTGTTTTCAGTGCCATTTTTACAGAAAATTGCTAGCCCAAGTTATGATGTCTATTCTTATGTGGTTCTTTCAGCGTTTATGGTCAATTTATTGAACTTAGCTAGAGTAACTAGATTTAAAGATGTAACCAAAAAACAGATAGGC
>ENA-OWZT01000033-OWZT01000033.1-human-gut-metagenome-genome-assembly--contig:-NODE-33-length-92087-cov-9.29941_pt1 | contig 92087 bp, 80 predicted proteins | sample MGYA00249265_ERZ652125 | MGnify/ENA primary metagenome ERZ652125 (study PRJEB26925, sample SAMN05827236) | human gut metagenome | biome: ENVO:2100002; feature: ENVO:00000062; material: ENVO:00002003... | reverse complement strand
CTAGACCACTATCAAGAATTCGTTATCATCGTTGCACTTGACTTGAAAATTGAGGTCTAGATACCTTTAATTACTGAATTGAATTGATCATTTCTTAAAGCTAAAGATCCAAGTAAAATGATGAAAATATTATAACTTGCAAACAAGAACCATGGATCTCCGAAAGCTTCCATAGCTAAGCAAAGCAAAAGTAAATCTAAGTAAAAGTCATGTATCTTTGCAATTCGTCTTGATATATATACCCACGATGAAATAAATAAAAAGCTGGAAATTATTCCATATTTAACAACATAGCGCATCAAACTACTGTCCAATGTTTGATAAGTCCTACCAATCCAAATAAAATCGGTTGATTCATAAACTGGATGTCCAAAAAGAGTCAAACCATATTGGTCAAGATATGTTCTACCTAAGCTCAAACGAGTTGAAAGTAAAGCATCAATTCTTGGATAAGAACTTACGTTGTAACTTAAATACAAAATCAAGATGGTCAGGACAGGAACAATAAGTATTGTCAAAAAATAAAGTGTTTTCCATTTTATTTTTTGAATCCTAAGTTTTGCAGCAATAAACCAGGTTACCAGGCAAAAGATTGCAATTAGGAAAGGTGCTCTCGTCTGGGTTTGATTGTAAGCCCAAAAATTAACAAATAGTAACGCTCCAAATAACCACCATTTGATTTTTCCTCGGACGCTCCATAACAAAAGAAATGTTATGAACAGCAGAGTATGCGCCGCAAAAGAAGCCCAATTATAGCCAAGATAGAATCTCAGTCTACTTTGAGAAACTTGAACTTCATTAGGAATTTTAGAAAGCAGTGCCAAGCCAATCAATACTCCGTTGATTATAATCCGATAGCTTGCCAGCGAAGAAAACACTTTTCCATAATGAATACCAATGGATCCCAACGATAAGATCCCAATGTCAATCCAGTTTGCATCACCGGCCAAAAGTCCATTATTTAGCATAAAAAAAGCCAGAATTAAGCTTGTTATGATAAATCTTATTGCATCAATATGAAGAAAGTCGCGAAGAAAAAAGGAAATAACAACTAAGCCCACACCCACAGCACGAAAAGCTAAAGGCCAGAATTCTGACACGTAATTTGAAATTTCAGAAAACTTAATAAATTCGTTAAGAGACCAGATCGCGACTCCAACAAAAAATACCCAGTCAGATGCGTTGACGATGCTCACATCCTTTTGGGGTTTAAGTTCAGTATTCTGAAAACTCATGTTATCTTCTTCACTGGAAACTGTTTGCATCTTCATTTTTCTATCCTTTTCGGTGAGCATTAACAACGGATGCTGTACTAACATATATCTCCCTGATTCCTTATTTTATATGCGTGTTGAATTGCCGCTTCTGTCCGGTAAACTTGTTCATCAAAAAGATGAGTATTTTTTTTGGCCAATGATTGGACTCCATAAATTGTACAGGGCATTCGACAACTTGCTTGTCATTGGCAATAACCCACACGTCCATAAGGATCTCGGCAATAAAACCCAAAGCTCGCTTCTCATTGCCCATAAGCTTATCAAAATCTAAATTTTTTTCAATAGTACGTAATGTTGGAAATAGCCATGAACAATATTGGTTAAAAGTATCACGTTTCATAATGAACATATTAAACATATGAGCGGAATTGCTATCCAAAACGGTTTGCAGAGCCCGTTGGTCTGATTCAGAAAATGAAGAAAACACTTTTTTCAAAGCCTTTAGCTCCTCAGCATCATGGCTATGTATATAATGACTTTCAATCGTCTCAATGTAGTACTTACGTTTTGACGGCAGTACGACATCTCCTTTTGCAAGCAAATTCAGAATCTGTTGTTCATTGAGGAGGTTGCTAAAGTCTTTTCTAAAGGATTTCTTTGAGACAAAGTATCTTCGATAGTGATTCAATCCGACGATGCTCACATCAGAATTCTTCCATGCCCAATAGGTTGCTGTTAATTCGTTAAAATGTGGATTTTCTAGAGAAATATTATCCCCAGTCGCATCTGACTGAAAATTCTTCGGAATATCCTTATGTAAGGCTGACCCAACAAAAATCGGAAGATAAATCTTATTATCAGTCGGCATTTCATATTGCTTATGACTAGCTATTAACATTTCAATTTTCATCTGCAACCCTCATTCGTAATAAACCTTATTATTTTATTTTGATCAAGATCTCACTATTATACCGCTGCAAGAACTTAGACGGAACACTTTGAACTTTGTCACCGTTTTGTATCTCGTTCACATATTTATAATTCAGAGGAACTTTTTCGTCAGCTTGCATAAGCATCCAGGAGTACTCAAGATCAAGGTGTCCAATATCAAGAACTTGAACCGAGGTTTCTAAATTTACATCATTTGCTAAAACTGTTGCCGTTGGTCCAAGAGATACAAGCACCAGTATATCTGAATCGTCAATGTTCTTAACTACCTCAGTAATAGCATTCAAAATCTGAGCATAGTGTTCAAATGCGTCCTTCGCTGGACAAATAATCCTTTCAACCTTGGCTGCATTATTGAGAAGATCATTGCCAACTCCAAATCTAGTTTCAGATCCTTCAACAAGAATCACATGACGCTTATCCCAAATTTGCTTGATTAGTTTAAACAGACGGTCACCTTGAGACCTATCCTTATAGATCATGTATGGCCTTGTAACCAAAGAATCTAAGTAAGTTCTTTGGGAGCTTAATGTGCGCACCCAGCGATATCCATGATGGCCTAACTGTCCAGCCCAGAAAAAGGCATCTAACCGCCTATACTGATTTAACCCATCAAACGCATCTGGAATACAGACCTGAAATCCCTCCCGGCTAGTCTTGATCACTTTTAATAATGCAGCGGCTAATTCGGATGAGTTTTTTTCAAAGTTATCTGGCTCTCGATCTTTGAACATCCATTTGAACTCCCCATCCCCAAATCTAGCGACTGATAAACGTTCTTTAAGAATAATCTGTATTGACTTCTCAATCGGTACTACTCTGATTTGCCTCCGCGTGATTATTAGGTACATGCGAAAAACAGCATACGCAATTAGTTTTACCAATCCAATGGCGTTTATTCGAATATTTCTGTCAAATTGCTGCTTAGTCTTCAATCTTTTTCCCCATGGTCTCTTTATTCGGCAAATTAACGGCAGGATTAAAGAAAAAGCCGTTCCATGTTCCCGAGAAGGCTGCTCCTAGACGAGTTAGTCGATGATCTTTGGCCGCAAGCGAACCTAACCCTGTCACTACATTCGCAAGAATCATTTTAACAATGTCCTTCTTACTCCCATAGTGACGCTTGATATAGATTAAATTGCGATACATTGACTTGAAACGCCAAATACGATCTGACTGAATTGTCTTTAGGCTATCCTGCATCAAGTTGTAACTTGTTTTGTGAACAGCGATACTGTCACTGACAAAGAAACTTACTTTAAAGGATGACAGTCTTGTCGTATATTCGGTATCATCACCCCAAATCTGCATCTGACCCAACGGTAGGCCCAAATTGTTGACGTTTTCTTTTGGTACTAGGATGGAGACGAACGTAGCGGAGACAACCCCAACAAGTCCTTCCATTATCTTATCTGGCCAATTTTTTGAAACATGAGCAATGTTTGTTGCAGTACCATCAGTCCATCTCACATTTGAACATAGAAATCCAAATTCATTGTTTAGTAATCTTGCCTTTTTAATTAATGCGGAAGAGGCTCCTATATTTGGAATAGTGTCATCATCCATTATCCAAATGTAATCTCCATTTCCTTCAACGGTGGCCAGGTTCACTCCATATTCAAAACCAGCGGCTCCTCCAATGTTATCGCTAAGTGTTGTTGCTTTAACAAGGGAATCATCAATTTTTGCAAGATATTCCGTGGTTCCATCAGTGCTATGATTATCAATTACAAAAATACCAGACAAATTCTCGCGCTGACCGAGTAAAGATTCCAAACATTCTTTTAGTAAGGGCAACCTATTATAAGTTACCACAACCACATCTATTATTTTCCCCATCATTTTCCCCCACGTGTTGATCTCTTAAACAATTAACCTATTCTTGGATTCTTCTCTTGAAAAATTCAACTGAATTGGCCGTGAACTTTTTCGCAAAAAGATATTTCGGATTCTCTATTAATGAAACATCGTCAACAGTTAGATATCGTGGTGTTAAATTGTGTTTAGATTTCCAAATAAAATCTACGTAACGTAAATTTTCAGATAGGGTATTCATAAACTGTGTATTAGCAATCAGACTCTGGATAAAAAGCTCATCACAACAATAAGTATAATTAAAGTGTTTGGTAATCCAACTTTCATGGCTCAAAATATACTGTACCAAATCATCCGTAATGCTAAACCACTGAGATCCAGACTGAACCGTAATTTTCCGCGCCCTATTAATGCCAATATATCGCTGCACATAGCACGAAAAAAAATCAATATATTTGAAGATGTTCCGTTTTTTCCCAATGAAACGATCCTGAAGAAAATGGTATTGTTGATATCTCAATCGATATCTATCAGGATTTTGATTCTTAAGGCGGTTACTAACCTCTAAAAAATTTTTACCTTTATTCTGAGCAAAAAAATCATCTATTCGTTGATTCGTTTTAACAGGAAAATCCTGGCCTGATAACAAGTGATAGTAAGCATATTCATGTTTTGTAGAGGCTGTTCTCAATAATCTCAACTCAATTTTGACCAACGAAAACCCTCCCCATGTGCCCTTCATCCTATCGATAAAAACAACACTTGAGAAGTTAACTACTTCTTCTATTCTTTGCTCGTCAATTAAGCCGGCCTTTAAATCAATATGAATAAAAAAATCATGTTGTCGGCTGTCTAGTTGATGGATGATCTCCAATAATGTCTCATCAATCTTACCAGCCATGATTAAAAATGCGTGTCTCACCGTTCTTTCGCCCTCTCTACTTTTCCCAGTATTCGGCTAGATAACTCAACAAAATTAGATGGTTAATTAAACTCTATCAGGTGAAGTGCGCCTCATTTTATAGTTGAGAGATTCGAATTAAAAAACTACTTCTTCGCATAAACTCATCTGTTTCGAAGAATCTTAGACGCTAATATTTCCCCTTGAGAATTTTAACATGTTTTGTCCATTTGCATTAGTAAAAATTTAAATGGGTTGTTACCGGTGTACCTTTCTAAAAGACGACATCATTTCTTGTAAGACTGTAGGACGGAGCATTAGCAAAGCGATTGTATATATCAATGCACCATACATAGTAGCTCCCAGTAGAGCAACAAGGCTTGACAGCGATAAGACTGAAATAAAAATACGCACGCTCATACCCATTATGAGCGCAGCCAGGAAATACTTCCACACTTCTCGGAAAATAAGTCCGAGACGGAGTTGGTCTTTCACTTTAAATAATTGGTATGCCGTCACCAATAGTTCCGAAAAAACTGTCGCCACCATGGCACCATTGCTTCTCCACAGAAGAATAAAAGGCACATTCAGAACCATATTGGCAACTGCTCCTAGCACAACAGACGTTGTAAACGGCGCAAGTTGGTTAGTAGGAAGTAAGTATTGAACTCCAGTCGCATTACTAATTCCAATGAAGACAATAACAATAGATTCAATAACCAGCAGGTTTGAAACAGGATCAAAACCATTACCGAAGAATATCCGTGTAAATATTGGAGCAATGCCCGCCAGACCGGCAGTCATTGGAAATGCAATTACGAGAATAAAGTGCATCGATTTATTCAACGAATCTTCAACTTCATCATTTCTGCCTTGTGCAAAACTATGGGCGGTGTGTGGAAGCAAAACGGTTCCAGTGGCTGTCACAACTGCGAGTATAATTTTGACGATTTTGTCAGAATTATCGTAAAATCCTGATGCTTGAACACCGACAAGTGCCCCGAGCATTGTTTTATTAACTTGTAAATAAACTTGAGTTGCAATCTGAGGTACAAACATTTCAATGGTTGGTCGTAAATGATTGATTATTTTTAAGTCTGACCAATGTGGAAATACTACATAACGCTTTAGGTACGGCATCAACGTTAGGTTACCTAAGAACTGCGATCCAGTGAGGATTAAGATGTATAGCCAAAGATCATTTTTCGTCCGAACAAGTACAAAAATCAAAATTAACGAAATGATTTTAACTAACGTATTTCTTAATACAGTGATGCGAAATTCCTCAAGCCCCTGAAAAAACCAAGAAAAGTCGATTGCGGTTGCAACAAGCAAGAGTCCTTGAATGATGTAAAAAGTTTGATACTGTCCAGACAACAGGATAAACCCTAAATAGAGTAAAGTTGAAATCCCTGTAGTCACAAGTCTGAGAAATGTTAACTCCCAAAATAAATTGGAAAGTTGCTTCGGCTTATCGCGCTGGTATGCTACTTCGCGATTACCATACATTGTTAGTCCCAATGTTCCTAATAGAACAAAGTACTGAACAATTGAATTTGTAAAAGCGTTAATGCCGATTCCTGTAGGCCCAAGAACGCGAGAAACATACGGAATTGTGACAATCGGTAGCAGAAGGACAAAGACTTGATAGCCCATATTCCAAAGGAGATTTTTGACTACTTTCGTGACGATCCACCTCATTTCAACGGAATATCGCAGTCAAATGAAAAGCTAAGTCGTCAATCACTTGTTCTGAGTAGCAAAAAAGTCCCCTTGCAGAAATTGTAACGCCGCAGTGATAACCTGATCCATGTTGTAATATCGATACAATCCTAGACGACCACCGAATGCCACTTGAGGAGTTTCTTGAGTCGCTAACTCCCGATATTGTGTAAATAGATGGTTGTTCTCAGAGTTGTTCACTGGGTAATAAGGTTCATCGCCTTTAGTCCAGTTAGCTGGATATTCATGAGTAATGACAGTTTTACCACGATTGCCTTTGCCAAATTCGAAATGCTTGTGCTCGATAATTCGTGTAAACGGTGTCTCAGAATCAGTGTAATTTACCACAGCATTCCCTTGAAAATTATCCGTATCTAAAACTTCTGTATCGAATCTCAAACTTCGGTACTCCAAAGTTCCCAGCTGATAATCAAAGAACTGATCAATCATGCCCGTGTAAATCACCTTGTCGTAACGATTTAGGTAGTCCTGCTTGTTCTCCAGAAAATCAGTGTTAAGCTTCACAGTAACGTTAGGAACATCTAACATCTTTTCAACAATCTGAGTATAGCCACCAACTGGGATTCCTTGATAAAGGTCATTGAAATAATTGTTGTCATAAGTAAATCGAACTGGTAACCGACGAATAATAAATGCCGGAAGTTCCTTCGGTTCTCTGCCCCATTGCTTAGCCGTATAGTCCTTAATCAACTTACTATAAATATCCGTACCTACCAAAGAGATTGCTTGTTCTTCAAGATTCTCAGGTTTTTTGCCAGCCATTGCTGCCCGTTGTTCATCAATTTTCTTCTCTGCCTCTTCGGGCGTAATGACTCCCCACATCTTATTGAACGTATTCATGTTGAATGGCAGATTATAAATTTCACCCTTATAGTTCGCGATAACTTCATTCGTATAGCGATTGAATGTCGCAAACTGATTGATGTACTCCCAAACTTTTTGATTACTTGTATGGAAAATATGTGCACCATACCGGTGAACTTGAATACCTTCAATGTCTTCCGTGTATATATTGCCAGCCAAGTGATCTCTCTTTTCAATCACATCAACCGAATCGCCCTTTAATGCTCGTTCTCGAGCCACCGTTGCTCCAAATAAACCTGCCCCAACAACTAGTAATTTCATCGATAAATCCCCCAAATTGGTCTTGTTTTTGATACTAAACTACAGAGTTTTTCTAATCAGTCTGTTTACTTGTTACTTTTGACTTTGGTATCCATAGCCATAACCATAGCCATAGCCATAGCCCCTATCACCATGTTTAGCTTTAACACGCTCTACTGATCCAAGAATTTTAGCCTTTGCCAATTTTAAGACTTCAACCGTGCGTCGTAAGTCTCCCTTTAATGTTTTACCAATGTTGGCAACCACGATAACCCCATCTGTCTTCGGAACCAACACCTGAACATCTGAGACGGCCAAAACTGGCGGCGCATCAAGAACAATGATATCAAAGTTTTGACGTGCCCAGTCTAATAGATCGCCCATTCGCTTGGAATTCAGCAATTCAGAAGGGTTGGGCGGAACTGGACCAGAGGAGATAATACTTAAATTATTGACAAATGTCTCCTCAACGACCTCATCGGGTTTTGTTTTGCCCGTTAACACAGTCGTCACCCCATCAAGATTAAGCTTTCTGAAAGTGGCGTGAACCGTTGGCCGACGCAGATCAGCATCAATAAGTAGAACTTTTTTGCCTGCCTGTGCCCATGTTACGGCAACGTTTGCGGAAACCGTCGATTTACCTTCAGACATTGCTGAAGAAGTAAACATAACAACTTGGCATTTATCTAAAGCGGCGCCTGCAAACTCAATATTCGTCCGTACAGTTCGAAACTGTTCAGACACAACATGTTTCGGTTCAGCAAAAGCAACGAGCATAACACCATTTTTGTGTGTTTCTTGATCTTCCTGATGACGGTTAAAAAGCGTTTTGAATGAAAATTTCACTTTGACTTCCTCCTTTAGATCCGACGACGACTTCTCTGAGGGAAGTCTTGAACACCGATGTCTTCCGTCGTCTCACCATCATCTGTAAGTTTTGTTGCCTCTATTGCTTGATCCATGTCTCTCATACGCTGAACATAGTTCACAACACCCAAATTAACTAATCCCAGATCATCAGTAATGAAGTCAAGATCCTTAATTGTTTGGTCTGTAAGTTCCCGAATTAATCCCCAGATAAAGGCAGTCAAAACCCCTAAAAACAGACCAGCCAGAGCCATCATTCTTAAACGTGGAGATACCGGTGTTGAGCTTGCTGTCGCTTTTGAAACTACTGAGACGTTCGAAATACTCATCATTTTAGCAATCTTAGTCTCAAATACTTTTGCAACCTCGTTTGCAACATCACGCGCTCGAACTGGATCAGTATCTCTAACGTTCACAGTAAACACTTGAGAATTCTGCAACGTTGACACGGAAACCATCTTAGCAAGATCATCCTCAGAAATATTTGAGTATTTAGCTGGCTTCAACTTATATTGTGCCGGCTGTGCTTCTTCCGTCACATATTGCTCGCGCACACCAGTCGTCGCATTATATCTAGTTCCATAGACAGCTTTTTTTGCCTTCTTAGTAAGAACTCGTTGCGGGCTTGTTAACTCATCCGCGACCGTCTGTAAAACAACAGGTCGCGTGATGATATCCTTGTATGTATTGATGATCTGAATGTCGGCGTTTTGAGCATTCAACTGCATATTTGGATCATTCTGCTGTTTCCGATTAACTAGCAATGACGTATCAGACTCGTATTTTGGCGCAATCAAAGCCTTAGCACCAAAATAAGCAGCCGCCATCCCAAGAATCCCAAGAATAATCATTGCAACAAAGCTGCGTTTAAATACATTCCACAACTGCGAAAGGTCGATTTGCTTGTTCATTAACTCTTTCCCCACCTAATCCCGTAATTTATATCCAACACTCAAAATGCGGACCACAAGCAGCGCAGCCCGTATTTTTAAAAAAGACTTTTTAAAACCCTACTCCAAAGCATAATACCCTAGCATGTGTGATTAAGTCTAGCTATTTTGGCTGACTATCATGTTTTTGGTCTCAATAGTACTCTGTCCTGAATCCGCTCTACTCCCCTTTTAACTAAGGTTGTTTCCCAGAAAGTTGAATTTGTTACAGTCTCTTTACAATTTCTTCCAAACCGGATCTCTAGCTTAGTGTAAGAGCGATACAGCTTATTGAGCTAAATTTTGCAGTCTCGACAATGAACCCACAGTATATTATCGCAATATCCGTAGACGACCAACAAACATCTCAGAGAATCACACAGAATATCTAAACTCAAAATATTAAGTTTGAACCCTTCGTTATTAACGATACGAAGGGTATGTACAAATAATGAACAGTAGTATTATCTCTCAGCTAATTTGACTTTCAACAGCCGCCACCAATCCTGATGTCCAATATACCAAGCAATAGTGTCCACTAGTCCGGTCTCAAAAGCACACTCTGGCTTCCAGCCGAGCTTCTGTTTGATTTTCGTTGGATCAATCGCATATCGCCGATCATGTCCAGGGCGATCCTTAACATATGTAATCTGAGATTCCGGCAACCCGAGCTGCTTGACAATAAGTTGAACGATCGTGTTGTTGTCGTATTCATTATGTGCACCAATGTTGTAAATCTGACCACTCTTACCTTCACGAAGAACTAAATCAACACCCTTGCAATTATCACGTACATACAACCAATCACGGATGTTTTTACCATCACCATAAATGAGCAACTTTTCTCCATCCAGTCCACGTGTAATCATCAATGGAATCAGCTTCTCAGGGAACTGATATGGTCCGAAGTTGTTCGTACTTCTAGTAATATTGACATGTGTACCATAAGTTTCAAAATAGGAACGAACAAGCATATCAGCTGAGGCTTTACTTGCCGCATAGGGTGAGTTGGGTTGCAAAGGCGAATCTTCCGTGAAGTACCCAGTCGGTCCTAATGAACCATAAACCTCATCTGTTGAGATCTGTAAGAGCTTAATATCGTGTCGGTAAGCCTCATGCAGTAAAGCAAGTGTCCCTTGCACATTTGTTTCGACAAAGATTTCCGGATGCAAGATACTGCGATCCACATGAGACTCAGCAGCAAAATTCACAATGGCGTCTATATGATACTGTTCAATCAAATAAGCCACTAGTTCTCGATTATTAATGTTTCCTTGAACGAAGATATGGCTTGGATCATGCTTTAGGTCAGTTAGGTTATTTTTGTTGCCCGCATATGTCAGCAGATCAAGATTCACAATTAAATCTGCAGGATGCATTTGACGCTGATAGTGAACGAAGTTGCTGCCAATAAACCCAGCTCCACCCGTGATTAACAAGTTCAAAGTTTAATCTACCTCCCTTATTGCGAGATGTATTTCAAGTTCATCGGCACTGAATCTTCTTCACAGAATCTCAAAAATATAAATAGCTTTTCTCGTCTATCGACTGTTGATCACAGAGATTTACCATTGGAAGCCAATGGTCAATATCAATCATAATATACGATGCTTAGGCATATAGTACCTGGAAAACCTATTTTAACAAAAATAAAAGCCTATTTTAGGCCTATGCCACTTCAATATGACAGTCTCTTTACAATTCCACAAAAACCCGTCAGAATGACCCTAACTTGTAACCAGACTAACCTGATTTTTAGTTTAAAATATAAGCAATGCAACTTTTGGGGGTTTACTAAACTATGAAAAAAAACAAGCTACGTCTTCGTGACTGGCTATTAAGTATCGCGTTGGGATTGGCAATTGCTGGTGTCGCGGGGTTCTTCTACGTCAAGCATTATCAGTCTGAGCAGGCGATTGCGGTTAACCAATCGACGCGTCAGCGCATTCAGAAGGATTCTAAGGCGAAGGTGAAGAAGGAAAAGGTGCTGAATCAGTATCGGCTTTATGGCTTAACTGACAGCGAGATTAATGCGGCCAAAACTTTGCCGGTGTCGGCGATTGGCGATTCGATTATGCTTGGGAGTTCGGCATATTTGAAGGTGCTTTTTCCGGAGATGTCGATTGATGCTGAGGTTGGCCGGCAGGTGCAAGCAGCACCTGCGATTATTAGTCAGCTGAAGTCTAGTGGTAAGTTGGCTAACACGGTTGTGATCAGTTTGGGGACGAATGGACCGATGACGGAGGCTGACATTAACGGAATTCTGGATCAGCTCGGTAGTGATCGCCAGGTCTTCTGGGTGACGGCGTATGCTCCCGGAAAGGCGTGGATTGATCCAGTTAACAAGTTGATTCATGCAGCAGCGAAAACGCATGCTAATCTGCATGTGGTGGATTGGTATTATCTGGCTGGTGGCAATGACGACTGGTTTGCTGATGACGGTGTCCATCCGAACGATGCTGGCCGGCCGCATTACTACACGTTGATTGCTAAGGATGTCATGCAGACATTGAAAAAGTAACAATGAAAAGACCATCATTACCTAGGATCAGCATCTCGCTAAAAAAAGATTCAGGGTGTATCCCTTCCATTAAAAAAGCATCGAGACAATTGTCTTGATGCTTTTTTGTATTTAACCAATATTTGGCCAAAATCAGGTGCATTGGAAACCTAACCCCTGCGACAACTTTTGACCACAGCAATCAGACCTGCTTGCCCTTCTGCCAGATCGAAAAGCTCCAGCGAAACCTTTCCTGCCAGTATGCGCCTTTTCTATAGGGGCCTCTTTCAATAGCCTTATCGACTACTTATCCAAATCCACAAACCGCGTCAAAATCATCATCACAACGCCACCGACGGCCATCGAGATGGCTTCGCCAAGCGCGATAGTCGCATAAGTTGGCCAGAATGGGACTTTTGTGAGGATGGTCAGTTCGCCGGCAATGGTGAACATGGATAAGGCGAAAAGGATGCCCATGATGGTGAATTTAGCCCATTTTGGCTGGACGAGTTTGGCTAACCAGCGGCTGATGATGATGAAGACGAGCGTGCCGAGGGTGCCGATTGGGACATCTAGGAGTGCGGTTGGTGAGGTTAAATTGGCCAAAAAGACACCCAGCGTGACGGCCCAGACATAACGGCGGTTGAAGAGTGCCGTATAGTTGAGCATCTCGGAGAACCGAACTTGTACGACCCCGAAGCTGAGTGGACTGAGCATGAGGGTCATCACGACGTAAATGGACGTGATCATGGCGGTTTTGGCGAGACTGACGATTGAACGATGGGCGGTTGAAGTTGTTTGCATGTTTGTTCTCCTTTGTGGCTATGCCAGTAGTAACGACGATCAAAGGAAAGTAAGTATCGTCGTGGAAGGATTGCCTTCCGTTTTTAGTTTTGGTGTTGCAATGCATTAAGTTTACTTTTCGAGCCAGCCGCCGTCAATGGGAATCACGGTTCCATGAATATAATCAGCAGCATCGCTGGCCAGAAATAAGGATAATTGCGCGACTTCCTCGGGCTTGGCCCAGCGTTTGGCTGGGGTTTCTTGAGCAACCCACGCAGCCATTTTCCCGTCGCCGGCAAAATCAGCGGCGTTCATGGGCGTGTTGATAGCGCCTGGTGCAAGAGCGTTGGCGCGAATGCCTTTGGCGGCGTAATCGAGGTCTAATTGCTTGGTGAGGCCGATGACGGCGTGTTTGGCGGCGGTATATGCCACACCGCCACCACCACCGACTAAACCAGCAATGGAACTCATATTGATGAAAACGCCGTGGCCGCGAGCCAGCATCCCCGGCAGCAGCGCCTTGATCATTAAGAACTGACTGGTGAGATCGACATCGAGAATGTGCTGCCATGCCGAGAGCGCCGTATCGGTCACAGTTTGATAACCATCCAACACGCCCGCCGTATTGCAGACAATATCTGGCTGGTATTGAGCCGCAATCGCTGCTGCCGTGGCAGGATCGCTCACATCGGCCTGAATGGCGTCTGTGAGGTTGCTAATTGGTTGGAGGTCAATTCCTACCACAGTGGCACCAGCTGCCTGAAAAGCCGCCGCCTGCGCCGCACCGATGCCAGAAGCCGCGCCGGTGATGATGACGGTCTTGTCGGTGAAGTCGAAATGCGTCATGCGTTCACAAGCTGCCAATCTTCAGCCAAAATGTCACAGTCAGTCGGTGACCAGAGACTGAAAGCTTCGTCGGCAGTTTTGATCAAAAAATACGGATTCAAAGTGTCGCCTTCGAATTTGCCTTCCGGAACTAGTTGCACATACAACTCAGTACCTTCCCAGCTGGTGCGAACGGCCTTCTTGCCGGCTTTAAGGAACGGTAAAATTGCTTCAAATGTCATGTCGATCATTCTCCTTCTTTTAAAATGCGTTCTCCAGATGGCGCTCGGTTATTGTGAAGAAAGCCTGTTAGCTGAACCAATACTTGATCAACTATTCAGTGCCATTTTGTCAAACCAAGCTAACCGTGCCAGTTCGCGCTCATTGTCTAAAATCAGTGCATTTAGTATACGCGTTTTACCAGCTGACTGACAACGGGTTGCGCCATCCTTTTAAGGTCATTCTGACATTTTTGATATCAAAAAAGAACAGCCTCAAGTGACAGACTGTTCTAAAAAGGTGGTACTTACAGGTTAATCACCTGCATGAGTACCTCGGAAACACGCGCCCGTTCTTTCTCTGGTAAGTGGGTTAAGTATTTCACCACCGCTAATGTGCTAATATCGCTCATTTCCGGAGCAATGAAGAAGTCGCCTACCTGCATATTTAAAGCCCGCGCAATGTCGGTCAATTTTTTTATGCTGATATTGTTGACGTCTCCACGCTCCATTCGCGAAATCAGACTGATCGAGACGCCGGATCGCTCCGCCAACTTCTCAATCGTCAAGTTCAAACTGCGGCGCTGTTGGTGCACCAATTTCCCGATATTGTCTAACATGGTTTCCCCCACCTTTAATGTGCGGCGTTATGCTTTAACATTAGATGAAACGCCGGGCTATCAAAAGATTTTATAATATTATTTAATAATCTAAAGATGGCCTATTCTCACAGAACATAACCGCACTGATCCCCCACATCAACTCACCAATTCTTGCTCTATAACTATTGTAAACGCTCGCAATGAGGAACTGCCAAAAATCAGCTTAATTAATTAAAAAATACACAATAAAAAAACAATGCCAATTTATTCAGCATTGTTACTTACTTTCCGCGGTTGCTGGCACAAAGGCCCATAAGCTGCCACGTGTGAACTGTTCGCCATCTGAGGTGTCCAATTCACTGATACTATTATTCGGCGGAATGCGCATCGCATCACGCGCAGAATCGAGATCGGCACCGAGGTATGTGCTTAATAACAGCATGCCGATTAAACCGTGCGCCACAACGAGCACTTTGCCATCTGGATGGGCATCATAAATCCGATTAATCGCCCGCCGCCCACGTTTTAACGCATGCGCAAAAGATTCCGCGCCAATCCGCTGGTTATCAAACGCCGTCAAGTTATGATAATAATGATTGATCTCAGGATCATCTTGCACTGAGGCGAGCGGCTGACCATCCCATTTACCGAGATCCACTTCACGCAAATCACGATCCGTCACAATCGGCGGTTGAACGACTCGGCTTTGGGCCACAATTAATTCAGCCGTTGTTTGCGCCCGCGGCATCGGACTGGCATAGATGCCCGCAAAACCAGTCGTCGCCAAAAAGCGTCCAACTGCGATCGCACCATCGCGGCCACTCGCTGTCAACGGCGTATCGGTTCGTCCACCGTTAAATCGCCGCGCCAAATTCGTTTCCGTCTGTCCATGCCGCACAAAGTAAAACTTGGTCATCTCCTGCACGCTCCTTATAAACACATTCATCAGGTCAGCAACCGGTCCGACGAACGTTCTGTCTTTGACCATAGTGTAGCAGAAGCGCACCAAATTAGCGGCAATAATCAGAAAAGTTCAGCCCGACTTAACCAAAACTGTAACGATTGTGCCTATTACGTCAGCATTTTGACGACATCAACGACAAGAATGTGCTTACTCGTCTAGAAATGTGTGGGTAAGACATTTGTACGCAAAAAGCCGAACATGCAAGTTTCACATGTTCGGCATTCTTACGCGATCATTGAAGCACAGCGCTCAGTAGGCGTTTACTGGGCAGCTTTAACCCCTTGATGATCCGCTTCGGCTTCAGCTTTATAAGCCGCCACTTCGTCATCAGCGGCAAAAATGTAATGTTCAGGATAAACCTCAACCATTTTACGTTTCTTGTTGTCGCCTTCGACCTTGCTGGCGTCATACGGCAGCGGCACGCGTCTGCGCTCAACATCTGGATCAGGTACCGGAATCGCTGAGAGTAAACTCTTGGTGTAAGGGTGTAACGGATGACTATAAACTTCATCCGCCGTTGCCAATTCAACCAACCGTCCATAATGCATAACAGCGATACGATCTGAGATATACTTGACCATCGATAAATCATGTGCAATGAACAGGTACGTCAACCCTTGGCGATCCTGAATGTCCTTCAGCAGGTTGACGACCTGCGCCTGAATGGAAACGTCCAGCGCGCTGATCGGTTCATCGGCGATAATGAACTTAGGCTGTACGGCCAATGCACGGGCAATCCCGATCCGCTGGCGCTGACCACCGGAGAACTCATGGGGATAGCGAGTCGCGTGATCAGCGTTTAAACCGACTTCTTCCAACAACTGCTCAACTTGATGATCGCGATCAGCGTTGTTTTTGGCCAAATGATGAATATCAATGCCTTCCGCGATGATGTCTTTGACTTTCATTCGCGGATTTAAGGACGCATAAGGATCCTGAAAAATCATTTGCGTGGCTCGGCGGAAAGCCAGCATCTGTTTGGAGCCATTTTTCAGTTTGGCAATGTCCTTGCCATTGTACAAAATCTCGCCGCTGGTTGGGTCGTACAAGCGAATGATCGCCCGACCAGTCGTGGTTTTACCAGAACCAGATTCACCAACCAAGCCCAATGTTTCGCCCTCATAAATATCAAACGAGATATCCTGAATGGCTTTCACTTGGTCTTTTTTCCCGGCATTGAAGGTTTGAACCAAGTGCTTGACGGACACAAGAACCTTTTTGTCTTTTTTGTCGACCACGTTAGTTCACCACCTTTTCATCTTGATGTTTACTTGCCCATAAGGCATGTCGCCGCGCAATTTCTGGCGGTAATTCCACTTTCGGTGCGCCTGGTGCTAATAGCCACGTTGCCGCCGAATGGGTCGGTGAGATCTTGAAGAATGGCGGTTCCTGCTCGAGGTCAATCGCCATCGCGTATGGATTCCGCGGTGCGAACGCGTCACCTTTTGGCGGATCAAGCAAGTCCGGTGGTGTCCCAGGAATGGCGTACAGTCGATCACTCTTGGTTTCAAGCGTTGGCATAGCTTCAAGCAACCCCCACGTATACGGATGCTGGGCATTGTAAAAGATTTCGTCAACCGTACCATACTCAACAATCTTGCCAGCATACATAACCGCAACACGATCGGCAATCCCAGCAACTACGCCAAGGTCATGGGTGATGAAAATAATTGAGGTGTCGATCTTCGACTGAATTTCTTTCAACAGATGAATGATTTGTGCCTGAATCGTCACGTCCAAAGCGGTTGTTGGTTCATCAGCCAGCAGAATCTGCGGGTGATTGATGATCGCAATGGCAATGACAATCCGCTGACGCTGCCCACCAGAGAACTGATGTGGATAGTCCTTTAAGCGACCGCCGGCATCCTTGATGCCAACCAAATCCAACACGCGTTCAGCTTCCTTGAGCGCATCGGCTTTACTGATTTTACTATGCAACAGCAACGGCTCTGCCACTTGTTTCCCAATGGTCATAGTTGGATCCAGTGAGGTCATCGGGTCTTGGAAAATCATGGCGACATCATTGCCACGCATAGCATTAAGCTGTTTCTCGGATTTTTTGAGAATGTCCTCGCCGTTAAACAGCACTTCGCCATGCGTAATTTTCGCATTCGGGGCTAACAAACCCATCACCGTTCGCACGGTAACGGATTTACCAGAACCAGACTCACCAACAATGGCCAGCGTCTCACCTTTGTTAAGGTCAAAATTGACATTGCGGATGGCGTGGACAGGGCCGGCATAGGTGGCAAAGTCAATCTGTAAATCTTTTACTTCTAGAATTTTACTCATTTTGCCACCTCCTAATGTTCACTGCGCGGATCAAAGGCATCGCGCAAACCATCAGCCAGCAAGTTGAAGGCCAGCATCAGAATGACAATCACGATCGCCGGATATAACAGCTGATACGGCAGCACTTGCAGATTCTTTTGACCATCTGACAGCAAGGTCCCAAGACTAGCAGTCGGTGCTGGCAGCCCGATCCCGATATAACTCAGGAAGGCTTCAAAGAAGATCGCTGTCGGAATGGTGAACATCGTTTGAATGATAATCGTTGAACTCAGATTAGGGATCAGATGTTTAAAGGCAATTTTGATGCTCGACTCGCCTAACGTTCTAGCAGCTAAGACGAATTCCTGATCTTTTAACTGCAACGTCTGCGCACGAATGAGTCGAGCCATGGTCACCCACCCAGTGAAGGCAATCGCCAAGATAATGGAGGTCAAGCCAGGACGGAAGACCAGCAGCATCAGAATGACAACAACCAAGTTAGGAATACTGGAGATGATTTCAATAACACGTTGCATCAACGTATCGGTCATGCCCCCGCGCCAGCCGGAGATGATGCCGTAGAAAACCCCGATGGTCAAATCGAAGAAGGTTGCGACAATCCCGATGAACAGTGAAACTCGGGTGCCGACCATGATTCGAGACAGCAGGTCACGGCCAAGGTAATCGGTACCCAGCAAGAAGTAAACATTTTTACCCATGCCAGCGTATTTGTTTTGACCGTTCATGTAGCCGTTCAAACCTGGCAAATCGATACCTGGCCATTTGGGCGGCAGGTTCGCATAGTTCAGGCTTTGCTTGTTTGGATTAGAAGGTGATAACCAGATAGAAATGATAGAAATGAACGCGATGAAAACGAGCACCCACAGGGAAATCACTGCGGCCTTGTTTTTCTTCAATCGCCGAATCGCATCTTGCGTGAACGTCAGAGCAGGCGTGGCAATACGTTCCTGTTCAGCCGCATCCACTTTAACATGCTTGAATGCATCTGGACTTAATTTACTTGTTGCCATTAGTTTGCCTCCCCGCTCAATCGGATTCGTGGATCAATGAAGCCGTAAAGAATATCGACAACAAGGATCACAACCGTCAGCATGGCACTGTAGAGAATGGTCAGTCCCATGATAACTGGGTAATCGTTGGTCGTAATTGACTTAACGAATTGTTCCCCAATCCCAGGGATCGCAAAGATGTTCTCGACAACCAGTGAGCCGACCATTAAGTCAACAGCCATTGGCCCGATGATGGTCACAATCGGAATCATTGAGTTACGCAGCGCATGCTTGGCAACAACTTGCCAGCGTGATTCACCTTTGGAACGTGCCAGTTCGATGTAATCAGAACTAAGCACATCGACCATTTCAGTTCGCATGAATCGGGCCGTTTGGGCAAGCGGTGCGATCGCCAAGGCAACTGTCGGCAAAATGCTATAAGAGAAGCCGCCCCAAAGTGCTACTGGAAAGGCGCCAGTTTTGAAAGCAAAAAGCTGCAGCAATGCGGCGAACACGAAGTTAGGAATCGAGCGACCGAGAATGGCAAAAATGGTAGCAGTCGCGTCAACCCATGTGTTCTTGCGGATCGCGGCAATGGCACCAAGCAAGATCCCGGCAAGTGTGCCGACGACCATCGCCTGTGCGCCAATTTGTAGAGATGGTCCAATCCGAGAAGCGATTAAGTTTGACACGGTTTGGCCAGGAAATTGATAGGACATGCCAAAATCGCCATGTGAGATTCCGACAATATACGTTAGGTATTGCATCCAAACCGGCTTATCCAATCCATACTGTTTCTTCAAAATCAGCAGTTGATCTGCTGGAATTTTGGGGTTGTTAAACGGCGTCCCCGGCAACAACTTCATCAGGAAGAAGGTAGCGCTGGCAACAATAAACAGTGTCAGGAGCAGGAAGCCGATCCGTTTTAAAATATATTTGACCATGATTCACTCCTGTTTATGGGCACACGCCCTGATAAGCAAACAGCGTTGTCCGCCGCAGAACACGAGACAACGCCGTTTGTGAGAACTACTTATTTGAAACTAGCGGGCAGTTATTCGTAACTGCTCACGTTTTGGTTTAAAAACGCGGTTGTTAGACCATAATCCGACTATGTTCTACTTAACTTTCGCATTCACAAAGTTGTAGGAATTGGTTGGGTTGTAATTCAAACCGGTAATGGTCTTACGCTGCAATGTTGTTTGTACCCGTTGATACAGCGGTACAACGCCTTGTTCCTTCGTCAACAGTTCTTGGGCCTTGAGTAAGGTGTTCCAACGAGCGGTTGCGTTGGTCGCATCGGTCGTCTTGGACTGCTTGATCAAAGCATCGTATTCAGCATTTGACCACTTGCCATCGTTGTAACTGTTATCGGAGGTGAACAGATCCAAGAAGGAAATAGCATCTGGGAAATCAGCACTCCAAGCGGAGATAACCATATCGAACTGACCATTTTGGGAACGAGATAGACGCGTCTTGAATGGTACTGTAGCGATGGTAACTTTCAGACCTGGCAGGTTCTGTTGCAAGGTGCTCTGGAAGTATTCGGCAGAACGCTTAGCATTGGTCGTATCGTCTGTCAGCAGTTCCAAAGTTGGTGCGGACTGACCGACTTCTTTCAAACCTTCTGTCCACAACTCTTTAGCCTTGGCTGGATCGTACTTAACAGCGGAGGATTCAGCTTTAGATGCCGTCTTGGAGAAGTCTTGACCGTTCTTTTCGAACAATCCTTCAGGGGTCACATTGTTGGCCGCGATGGAAGCATCATTCAGAACCTTCTTAATGTATGCCTCGCGATCAATCGACATGGAAATTGCCTGACGAATCTTGGTGTTCTTAAAGATTGGATCCTTCTTCTCGTTCAATTCAAGATAGAAGGTCGCACTTTGCTTGAGGCCTTTGAAATCAGACATGGATTTTGCTTGAGCCGCTTGTTCACCTTGCAAAGCTGCGATATCAAGTTTCTTCGACTGATACAAGTTCATCGCGGTTTGCGAATCCTTAACCACTTGACCATTAAGGGTATCGATGTGAACGTTCTTAGCATTCCAGTAAGTAGTGTTCTTAGTTTCTTTCCAAGTGTTGCCAGTGCCGTTCCAGTTCTTCAACTGGTAAGGACCATTGGACAAGATGTACTTGGAAGTAGTCCCGAATTTCTTACCAGATTTTTCAACGAATTTCTCATTTTGTGGGAAGAATGCTGGATTAACCAACATGGTCTTGAAATAAGGAATCGCGTGTTCCAAGGTGACTTTCAAAGTCGTCTTGTTGACGGCGGTAACCCCAAGCGTGCTGGCCGCTTTTTTACCGGCTGTGATGTCATCAGCGTTTTTAACGCCTGAATATAGGTAGGCGTATTGCGACTTGGTCTTCGGTTCAACCGTCCGCCGCCAAGCAAACACAAAATCTTGGGCTGTGACTGGATCACCGTTACTCCATTTAGCATTACGTAACTTGAAGGTATAGGTCTTCCCGCCATCAGTAACAGTTGGTTGACTCTTGGCCATGGCATTTTCCAATTTGCTGCCATTGTACCGATACAAGCCATCCATGGTATCAATCAATGCCTGACCAGAAATAGCATCGGTGGTCGTTGACGGATCCATCGTGGAGATCACATCACTCTCCATCCGTGTAATCGAAGTACCTTTACTGCTGCTAGAAGAATTAGAACCACAGGCTGCTAACACCCCTGCAAGCGCGAGCGCAGAGCCCGCAACCATCGTCTTTCTAAATTTCATCCTGTTCCCTCCTAAAATGATTGAACTTACCTTACATTAGAAATCCATTAATGTAAATAAGCGAATCCTCAATTTCGCCTAAAAAAACTAATTCTTTGATCTTACTTTTGTCACATTTATGCTACCGATCTCAAATTAAAAATTGTATATCCCGTAAATATTCTCTAGATGGATTCCTTATTTATAGGCAGTAAGAAGCCCACCTAAGCTAATAATCGGCACGCGTTTTTGTTTTCATTTTGATTGATGATGCTAAGAATAGCTTATATTAAATAACACTGGCAAGAATCGAAAAATCGTCAAATAGTGGACTAATATTCGGCTTTTGCTCATAGAATTTTCGCTTTTGTCAGATAAGCTGCCATCTTATACAAATAAAGCTGAGCAAATGCTCAGCTTTATTTAACCGCTTTCATATGTTTCACTTGGATTTATTGAACTGAAGCCTTCGTTCGCCGACTGCGAATTGTTCGAAAAATGACAATTATTAATCCAACCACGGAAACAATGGTTGCTAACCAGAAAACAAATGCCAATGCATGCAGGAATGGTGCCCCCGACTGCGGCGAAATTCGCGTGACGCCTGGCAACTGGGCAAAAAGTAACGTAGCACCAAAGCTGATGCCGATGGTCATTCCGATGGTTCGCGCCAACGAGTTCAGCGATCCGGCCACACCAGAGACACTGGCATCAACCGCCCCCATCGTTAAGGCATTGTTTGGCGAAAGGAACAACGCCATGCCCGCTCCATTGAGCACAATCGGCCAGATGATGGGTGCCATCGACAATTTTGCTGGATAAAAGGCATAGCCGACTTGTGACACAATCAGGACTAACAAGCCCAGAATCGTGAGATAGTAACGATTCCAATGATCGGCAAGCCAGCCGGCAAACGGTGTAATCATCAACATGACAACACTTTGTAGCATCATCAACAGGCCGCTTGCAAAGGCAGAAATGCCGCCGTAACTTTGCAAATAGAATGGCAACAAAATGTTGGAAACGGAGTTAACCAACATGACGATCAGCAGCACGCTGACGGATATTAAATAATCGGGATTATGCATCAATGCTGGCGCAATCCATGGTGACTTGGCACGTTGATCTTGGATGAAAGACAACAACGTCAAAATCGCCCCACCAGCAAGGATGAGAAATCCCAACAGATGTTGCGTCGGCTGCTGAAGCCAATAGCCACTGGCAAAGGTCAAGATCATCCCGCCAGTAAACAGATTTTGCCCTGTCCAATTGGCGTTACCCCAGACTTGCTTAATCTCCCCAGTTGCTGGCCGGCGCAGTGGCAAAAGTCGCATCCCCGCAAACACGATCAGCAGACCAACTGGGACATTGAAAAGGTAAATCCATCGCCAGCTTGCCCAAGTAATCAAAATGCCACCAAATGCCGGGCCGGAAATCGACCCAACGGAAACAAACATTGAGATCACCGCTAACGCCTCTGCCCGATTAGCATCAGGAAAGTATTGGCTAACGATGCCCATCGAATTCGCCATGATCATCGCCGACCCAACGGCTTGAATGACGCGACCGGCAAGGATGGTTAGATAAGTCGGCGCGATCCCAGTTAACAATGAACCAACAATGAATACCATTTCGCCGATCAAAAAGACGAGATTTTTTGAGACCAAATCACCGATATGGCCAAACATGACCAGTAAAACAGAGGTCGTAATGAGGCCGATGGACACAATCCAAGTCGCGGCACTGCTGGAAATCATGAGATCCGCCGAAATTTTCGGCATGGCCAAGTTCGTACTCGACCCAGACAGAGCGGTTAATAACGACATCATTCCCAAAATAATTAAAATTTTAATTCGTTGCGCGCGTGGCATGGTCATCACCATCACACCCTTTCGGACTGTATTTTAGGCTAATTGGTCAGGAGTCACAATTATTCTACCTTGGTGTGACGGGGTTTGCTTGAGCTGCTCAACCACCTAGCTGTCTGCTGGCACGCGTTGATTCAATGAACCGGCAAGCGATCGCGCAACCGGCTGCGGCAAAATGACACGTTTTTGGATAACAAAAAAACCACACAGATTATTTACTGTGTGGTCAGCTTGCTTTTGAAATTATTTTTGAGCGCGGCCTTTGTAAGTTCCTGTGTCGGTCGTGACGATAATAGTTTCGCCATCTTTGACGAAATCAGGCACGGTAACAACTAAGCCAGTTTCCAATGTTGCTGGCTTGCCGCCGCCCGCCACAGTGCCGCCTTTGACAGCCGGCTGGGTTTCGGTGACTTTAAGTTCAACGCTGCCTGGCAGTTCCAAGCCGATGACTTCATCGCCGTAGAATTCAATTTCAACCGGAACGTTGGGCAGCATGAACTTCAATTCGTGCTCAATGCTTGAAGTTGGCAATTCATATTGCTCGTAGCTGTCGCTGTCCATGAAGTAGGCAGTGTCGTCTTGCGTGTAGAGATAAGTCGCCTTTTTACGATCCATGATCGCTATCTCGACTTTTTCGCTTGGCCGCATGGTGGTGGTAACGTTAGCGCCGGAACGAATGTCGTAGAGCTTCATCTGCATGACGGTGTTGCCCTTGCCAGGCTTGTGGTGGTTGGACTCCAGTACCTTGATAAGCTTGCCATCCTTAACAAAGACCATCCCAGATTTCAAATCAATTGCTTCAGTCATATTTTGTGTTCTCCTTCATTCGCATTACGCCGCAACGGCGCGTTTCGTGTTTAGTATACCATAGTGAACGATAGCGCTATCTTTTTAATCAAAGACAAAAGCACAAGCTAAGCCATAATTTCATCTAGACCTTGTGATCTGTCAAATATCGAATAAATTGGAAAAACAATCTGGACTAAAAAGGGGCTTGCCGTGCCAAACTCCGCAATCTCCGGCCAGCTGGAGCTGATGTTGTTTGCACGGCTGAGCCCCATCTGGCCTACGATTGCTCCGCCTTGGCACTAGGGTCTTCAAATATCAGAAGGGGGTGTATCACAAAACGCTTGTTTGGTAAACATAGTGCCAAATTAAAAAGCCCGTTTCTTCTCCATCGAGTCACCACAACAGAATAGAGAAAAACGGACTTCCGAAACACTCGCCATGATATTGACAACTCACCAAGAACAACTGCTCACTAATAAGCTAGACCTGAGAAACTTCGGCAATCACTTGTCAAAGTCAGATCACAGATTTCTGAAACATCTCATTCTGTCATCATATTGACAGAAGATGTGCCTATCTTGGCCCTAATCCTACGACAGAATGCAGAGAGCTGGCGGAGCGGGGATGGGCTCAGCCGTGAAATTGGTCTTGGTGGCGTGGTTTTCTCCGTCTAGACCAAGGCCGATCTTCAAGACCGCGGTTTTGGCGGGCTTGAAGTCGTGCCCACAGCTCTAGCTTCGCGGTCGCCATCCCCCATCCCCGAGTAGCCAGCTCGGATCATCAATTAAAACTTAGCCCAGAATAGAACTAAACAACTAAAGATATCAAACTACATATCCTCTACAACCAAGTAAGTCATGTCCAACGGGCCGTGGACGCCGACAACGAGGGTCATTTCGATGTCGCCAGAGTTGGATGGACCGGTGATGAAGTTGATGTTGCTGGTTTGGAGCTTGCCGGCTTTAATGTCAGCATCGTAATGATCCATGGCTTGGCGAGAACGTGGCAGGATGTTGCTCTTTTTGATAATAGCCAAGTAATGGGTTGGCAGGAAGTGGAAGCCACGGCCTTGGCCAGGGGTGGTGGCAACGGTAATCGTGCCTGATTCAGCCAGCAAATAATCCGCAAAGCCGATGGCGACGTCCGCAGCAGCCGCTTGCTTCAAATTGAAGTCGCGGCCTTTGCCTGGCGTCCAGTACATCGGCTTAGGACTGACGTTGTTGGTCCATTCGGTCAAGCCAAAATCCGCGTACTTGTCAGTGGTTGGCAAAATCATTGTTTTAGGCGCATCTTGCTCAATGTAAGCATTCAAGGCAGCCGCCAAATCAGCTTTGGTGGTGGTTTTAAACGTGACATGCACCCCTTCGCTATTTTTCTTAGCGATGGTTTCTAGCTCATCTTGAGAGTGGCCAGACAAGGTTGTTTCTGGCAGATCATTGAGCGGCTCAAATGGATGATCTTTGAGCTGGTGCCGCGGTCGGCCGGCTTTTTCAGCGATGGCGTTCAAAAAATCTTCCCGATTCGTGTGATCACTCATGTTTTTGCGCCTCCAATGCTGCCTTGTGCTCCTTGAACCAGTGACGGAAGTTCTCGTTCTTCTTCGGTGGCCGTGGCAGGTCACGCACATCGGTCCAGCCGCGTGCGAGTTTCGGCAGCATCTTAGTTTGTTTGATGCGACCACTATTGTACTCATTTTCCACGCTACCTTGATCCTTCGTAGCCAAAACGCCCATCATGGCATGGTCCATATCAAGTGCCATATTGAATAAAACCGGAGCGCTGGTGCCAACGCCAACCATTTTCATGATCTTGTCGTTGAAGCTGTGGTCCATCTTGAGCTTATCCATCATGACTTCACGATGCTTGATCAACAATTCGTGAAGCGGAATGCGGACGGGACAGGTTTCGGTACATGCAGCGCAGAGACTTGAAGCAAATGGCAAATCGCCGAACTTTTCATAACCGTCTAAAACTGGTGAAAGCACCGCGCCGATTGGCCCTGGGTAGATTGAACCGTAACCATGACCACCGATATGCCGATAAACCGGGCAGACATTGAGACACGCGCCACAGCGAATGCATTGCAAGACTGGCTCGAATGGCGTGCCAAGGGCGTTACTGCGGCCATTATCGACAATGACCACATGAAAATCTTCTGGTCCGTCTGCTTCGCCGTCAACTTGCTTGCCAGAGAAGGAACAATAGCTGGTCAGTTTCTGACCCACCGCTGACCGAGACAACATGTTATCAAGTGTTTCTGCTTCCTTCAAACTTGGGACAATCCGTTCCATCCCCATCACGACCACCTGTGTCTTAGGAATCGCCATGGTCAGATCGGCATTGCCTTCATTAGTGACCAAATTGATCAACCCGGAGTCGGCAATCGCAAAATTGCACCCCGTAATACCGAAATCAGCTTGTAAGAAATAGCGCCGCAAGTATTCACGCGCGAACCTGGCTAAATGTTCTGGATCGTTGTCACCTTCGTAACCCAGCTTATCGAAAATGGTTTTGACCTGATCGCGGTTTTTCGCCAATGCCGGGAAAACGATGTGGGTTGGTTCTGCCCAATCGTCTTCTTGCAAAATAAACTCAGCCAAATCAGTTTCCATCAGCTGGGTGCCAGGAATCTTCAACAAATCCTTGTCCAAATTGATTTCGGTGGTGACCATCGACTTAGACTTCACAATCTTCTTGGCCTGCTTCTTCTTGGCAAGGTTCGTGATGTAAGCCGCGGCTTCTTTGTCCGTTTTGGCAAAGTAAACGTGCCCGCCGCGTTTTTCGACGTTATCGCTAAATTCTTCTAAATAATCCGGTAAGTATTTGATCACATGCTGGCGGATCTGTTCGCCAAGATCACGCCATTGCGGCCAGTTGCCAAGTTCGTGACGTGACGCCTCACGTTTATCCCACTGGGCGTCTTGTGCTTTGGCAACACTTGCCTGCATGAACTTGTCCTGTTCGGATTCCTTCACCCGCTCCAAGAATGGTTTATCACTGGTAACGATACTCATAGGCGCACCTCCTGTTCTACCGGCAGTGGATCATGGAATTTGATCCGTTTCGGGTCAACATTATGGTTGAGCACTTCAGCAATGTGCATGATCTTAATTTTTTCCTGACGGCGAGAGAAGCGACCAGAAATATTCATCAAGCAGGCTGGATCAGCCGAAATCAGGACTTTGGCCCCAGTACTCAGCACATCGTCGACTTTTTCATCCACCATCTGCTTGGAAATCTCCGGCTCTTTAGCGGAAAACATGCCGCCGAAGCCGCAGCAGTTTTCGATATGTGGGAGTGGTTCCATTTGCAGATCCTTCACATGATCAAGCAAAACGAACGGTGCTGTCCGCTCACCCAACAACCGGGTCATGTGGCAAGAGCGATGATAGGTAGCTTTGGCATCGAGTTCAGCGCCTGCATCAATCACATTCAAAACCCGATACAGAAACTGGGAGAATTCAAATGTTTTGTCGGCGACTTCCTTCGCCTTTTCAGCATATTCCGGATCATCTTTAAGTAAAACGCGGTATTCGCGCAGCATATTTACGCAAGAACCAGCTGGCCCGACGATGTAGTCGGCGTCAACTGACAGCAACGCATCGATCTCATTACGAAAGACCTTCTGCGTAGCTTTCACGTAACCTGAATTATATGTCGGCTGGCCGCAACAAATCTGCTTAACCGGCATGAAGGTTTCACAGCCAAAGCGTTCCAATACTTCGACCATTGCTGCCCCGACGTTCGGGAAGAAAAGATCTACGATACAGGTGGAGAAAATGACAACTTTCATGGCGCACCTCCTATATTAAAACGATTCCAATTTAAATATACACCTCCAAACATGATTACGGTACTGAAAGCGTTTATAAAAAAATAATTTACTTCTTTTTGAAATCGTTATACTAACTAGCAGCGACCAGCCAATGAGTTCACTTTGAAAAAGCACTGTTTATGCTAGCTTTTGATACTAGTGTTAAGCATATTGTTTCGTAAGCGCGATGCTGCCCGCCTGAATCACGCTGACCACTTGGCATAACTGCCACTAGCATCCACAATTAGGCTGTCACCAAAACCAACGACATCTTGTGGCTCTTTTGCTGCTTTGTTAACTAAAAAAATCAACTTTTTAAAACGGTCTATACCCCCTCTCTCCCTTGACTTAACGCTGTTTCGCACGGTTTCACAGCCTTGATTTTTAGGCTAAAAAGACTATGGTAAAGGTGGAGTTAGGAAACCCTAAATAATAATGGAGGCGTGTTTATGCGTAAGCGATATAGGGCAACGTTACAGGCGCTTAATGATGATTATATCGGTCGGAAAGCACACGGGTTTGCGAATCTTGAAGTCACGGATGATGATGCCCTGCAAATTCGCATCGAGATGTTTAATACGCCAGCAGATATGACGCATATGGCCGTTTTGGAAGGTTCCGTTACGAAAGCGCCAGTCGCGGTTGCGACAGCCGCGCAAGACGTGAATCATGATGGTGTCGTTGACGAGGAAGAAGCAGAGAAGGTTTCCGGTAAAGTGTTTGTGCCACTCGATAATGCTCCTGAAAAGCTGAATCTCATCGGTGGTAAATATCCAGAAGCCGACGACAATGGCTTTTACATTTACCAGCAGCGAGTTGTCATGTCAGACTTGCGGGAACAGTTGCTCAAACGTTATGGCACGGATGTCTTCAATCTTGATAATGCGGTCATGTATGTTGACGGCGTCCAAAGCGATGTCCTGTTGCCGAAAACAGTGATGAGCGATTTGGACAAAGAGAAACCTTATCTCACCTTGCCGATTGCCGTTGGTAAGTTGCGTAAGGTGATGGGTTGATCATTGTCCCCCAATATGGGATTCGTGAAAAGGTTGGGCTAAACAATTCTCTGTCGTGCCAAGCTCTGTAGTCGTAGACTTTGATCTTTCAAGCCTAAAAGGCACTGTGAGGTGAGCAAAAATTCTTTTGTTTCGGTAATTGCAAATTTTGTCCTGACCTGTTCACTGTTTCTTGTTAGCTTTACACCATTCAAAAAAGCCGATCATCATCTGACCGGCTTTTCGTTTGTCATTTTTGTGTTGCGCCCATGATTAAACAGTTGGCGCGGTTGTCATTTCTGCCATCCGCTGATAAACAGCGACAACCTCACCGGCCAAATCGCGGAAAGTGATGGCATTCATGAGATGATCCTGCTCGTGGACCATCAGCAGTGACACCTCGGCGTGATTGCCACTGGCTTCGGCGGTCAGCAGCTCTGTTTGCGCATTATGCGCTGACACTAATGCATCATCAGCTTCTTTTAATTGCACAGTTGCTTCAGGAAAGTCACCGGCTTTGGCAGCTTGAATCGCGGTGAAGGCCGCACTTTTGGCATTACCGCCTGCTATAATCAAGCCCATGATCGTCTGTTCATTCACTTGCGTCATCGCGTTTTCTCCTTTGTCATGATCAGTGTTTGTTAACTCATCGGCGGTTTGTGGCTCTAACTTTTAACATGCTTTAACATGAACGTCCGCCATGGTTTCAGCAACGGCAACAAGTCGAGATCTGAGTCGGTTAATTGACCAATTTTATTGCGTCGGCCATCATTTGCCAGTTCACGCAGGACAATCTGCAGTTCTCCAGCATAGCGGGCATACGTCTCATTTACCACGACAACATCGCCACGGTGTAACGTGCCAGTTGCATCATGCGCCGGAATCGCCTGTCCTGCATAGCGAACGCGCGGTTGGGTGTCGCGAACCAGATAATCTGAGGCGTCACCACGATATAAATGCGCCTCACTGAATGCAATCTTGGTTTCCAATTCAGAAATGGCCGCCGTTGGATGCACGCGCAATGCCGGATACGGACAGAAGAAGGCCAGTGCCGCGGCGTGCAAATCAGCCTCGCTCGCCATCGCATTGCCGATTAACACATCGTCAATCACCTCGGTCAGTCGCAAATGGTGCACCTGACTGGCAATGGCCCGATCACGATCACTTTCCAGTGTCGGCAGGCCTTCGCTGATCGGCCACGGCCCATGATCAGCGCTTGGCGCAGTCACAAATGCCGCGGTGCGAATGCCATAATGTCGAAACTTCTGCGAGTAGGCCACAAACCGCTCATCACCCAAACCAGTATATTGCTGCGGGTAAAAATTATGACAGCCTAACAAGTTATCTAGACGTGGTCCAAACGGCATGATGGCATCAACATAATTCGTGCCAGCACTCATATTGATCTCAATTTTCAAGCCATACTGGTTATGCGTCATCAACGCCTCTTCTTGCCCAGTAAATCCCTCGTCAAGCCGCAAGCCCCAGACGCCCAGTTCGTGAAAGAAACTCAGATCATGATAATCAATTTCTAACTCGGAAAATAACGGTGGTGCAATATCGACAATCGTTTTAAATCCAAGTTGAGTTGCTTTGGCGACAACAGCCTTAAAAATGGCCAACTGATCGCGGCCTTTTTCGCCAGACAACTGCAATAGCGATGTAAACAGCCGCCGATACCCAAGCTGATGAGCCATTTCTAGATAAGCAGTCGCCTTCGCTACCGTGGTTTGTTCTGGGTAGAGACTGATCCCAATCTGTCCCATTTTTTCGCCTCCTTCTGTCGAGTCATTGTTTTTTGTTTCACTGTCTTGTATTGCTTGCTTCGTGCTCCGTGCCGATACACATGGTGTGTCACCTCTAAAGGCAACTTTTTTAAGATTGACACATCTTCAAGGCCATTTTCTTGAATCGGCGTTTCCGAAACCAGCCCATCAGTAGGCCGCTCACCCGATTGTTGGCCGTGCCTCGCGCCGTTTTTGCGACTAAGGATTCTTCATATTCCAACCGACTTTTTCCCGATGCAAGTGGCACTAGGCGATAGCTAACGCGAAAGTCGTCTTGCGACGTTGCCAATGTATAAGCATAGACTTTGTTCGGCTCCATGTCGGTAATCTGCAGCAGCGCCTGCCGACCATTCGGCCATTTTTTAGCATAGCTAAACCCGCGCAAACTTCCCGGTAAAGGTTCCCGGCCGGTATGCGTGCGAATGTCTGCCAATGCCGAGAGCTGTAACTGTTTGAAAAAGACCGCCGGCTCAACCGGCAGATTCATGGTGATCTTCATCGCGCCCCTCCTGCTTTTGTGCCTTGATCAACTGAACATAGCGACGGACGAACACAATCGTTAAACCAATGCCGATGCCGCAGCCAACGATCTGCCATGGTGCTGGCAATAATGGACTGAACATCACGATGGCCATACTGAGATTGAGCAAGATCAAGTTTGCTGTCACATTTTTCAAACAGCATCACCTTCCAGCTTGCCTGTCTCCTTCACGCGTTTTTCTTTTTTCATCACCGGTTCGTCAACGGTCAACTCAGGGTCCAGCTTGTTGGCTGCTTTGACGAATGGCACATAGATCAAGAACCCGATGACCATATTGACTGCCTGTAGAATCGGTGCACGCCAGTCCATGGTTGCAATCAGCGAGTTGACAAACGGTGGCATTGACCAGACGATTTGATTCTTAACTGGCGATACCCAGCCGAGGATGTGGGCGCCATAAGCGATTGAGACCATGACCACTGGCGCCAAAATGAATGGGATGAAGTAAATCGGATCCAGCACGATCGGCAACCCGAACATCACAGGTTCATTCACATTGAAGCAGCCTGGGGCAATTGATAATTTTGCCACGGTACGTTGATCGTCTCGTTTTGAAAACAGGAGGATGGCAATCAGCAGCAGTGAGGTACTGCCGGCGCCGCCGATCCATGCATATAGATCAAATGCGTTTCGGGTCCAGACAAACGGTAACGCTTCACCTTTCATGAACGCATTCATGTTAGCAATTTGCGCGGTCAACCAAATGGAATCCAACACCGGTCCGAGCACATTGGTCCCGTGCAGACCGAAGAACCAGAAGATTTGCACCAACAGTGTCATCAGTAAGACTGCCCAGAAACCTTGCGACATATTCAGCAATGGTTCCTGGATTAAGGTAGCAATAAATTCGATCACCGTTGTTTTGTTTAAGCTAATCAGATAGTTGATCACACCGGCTAAATACAACGCAGCCGTTGCTGGAATGATCCCGGTAAACGCCTTCGCAATAGCAGGCGGCACCGCCTCTGGCATCTTAATCGTGACATTCTTTTTCATGAGCCAGATGTATAAGGTCATGGCGATGCCGCCCATGATCATGACGGTGAAGAAGCCATAGGAACCAAAGAACTTGCCAAAGTTGAAGTAGCCCCACATGCTGATATTCTTGCCATCAACGACCCCACCAGCATCGGTAATCAACTTTGTAGCGCCTTTACCAAGTGCACTGCTTAAAGCGACTGTGAAATTCTGCGGCAAACTCATGATGAATGCGCCTAGTACCACAATCCCGCCAGTCACCGGCTCAACTTGGTACTGGACTGCTAATTGATAGCCGAACGTGAAGGCAAACAGCAAGCCTAGAATCGCCAGTGTGCCGGTCCAAACCATCGCATTAATGCCGATCAGCCATTGCATTGAATCAACAATGCCCATCCACTTGAACTGGGTCGGAATATCGCGAATTAAAACGTTCAAGACTGTCGAAACTGCGCCGGCCATCATCGCTGGCATGATCGCAATAAACGCGTCACGCAAAGCAACTAACCACCGAATTGATCCAATCTTAGCCGCGATCGGCACCACATGCCGATTCAGCCATCCAATAAATGCATTCATAAAGATGCACTCCCCTCGAATATTTTTTGATAATGTCGCAGTCATTCTTTATTACAATTAAAATTTTACGGGAGTGCTGGTTCGCGGGTCAAAGATAATAGTAGTTATTATTTATAATTTTTATAAGCAAAATAGTTGAGGCGATCTGTTCTTGTGTTGGCTTGTTGAACACCCTTAGTCCGAGCTGGCTACGCGGCGATTGGGCTGGAACGTGGTGAGCACGACTTCAAGCCCGCAAAGCCCGCGGTCTTGAAGCTCGGCCTTGGTCTAAGCGGAGAAAACCACTCCGCCAAGACCAACGTCACCACTGAGCCCATCGCCGCTCCGCCAGCTCTCTGCTTTCTATCCCAGAACTTGAACCCGATTGCTCATAATTTTCCAGGTACAAGGACTACTTTTTCCACATCGAAAGTCGAATTCAAGAGCGGCTTCTTATTAATATATGGACACGAAAAAAATACTTCTCACGGCAGAAAGAAAGAGCTGGCGGAGCGGCGGCGGGCTCAGCACTGAAATTTTCCTAAAGCGGGTGGTTTTCCCGCTTTAGGAAAAGGCCGAGCTTTGAGACAGCGCGCCGGTTTTGCGCGTTGGCTCAAAGTCGTGCCCAGTGCGTTCCAGCCCAGCCGCCGCGGAGCCAGCTCGTACTACCGGTGTTCCACCAGCCGCTGCAAGAAAGGGAAACCTCCCCCGATATCGCGAGCAGTTCGACAGCCGTTCGCTTATAATAGATTGAAACCAGTCATCATAACGCGCTCGCACTCGCAAAAACCTGCTCGCGCTTTCCATCATGGGGGTAAACTTTATGGCAAATATTGAATATGATCCGGAACGTCAATTGTTTCATTTGCACAACGACACCTTTAGCTATGTCATTCAGGTTATTCGCGGTTATCTTGTTAAACGTTACTGCGGACCGGCGCTGGATCATTTTTCCGGTACCGCCAAACTTGAAGACTTCAGTCATGCTTTTAACATTCAAAATGATGCCGCACCTTACTCACTGACGACCTTGCCGCTGGAATATAGCACATTGATGGGTGGCGATTACCGTACGCCAGCTTACGCCGTGCGTAACGGTCACGGTCAGCTGATTGGTAATCTCAAGTTTGACCACTATCAAATCCTTGCTGGCAATGAAAGCTTTAACGGTACCTTGCCGACAGCGCGGACACCGCACGGGCAAACGCTGATCATAACGATGCACGATGAAACCCAGACGCTTGCTGTCCGGCTCAAATACACGATTGTCGGCGATTTGCCTGTCTTGCTCAAACAAGTTGAGTATCGTAATCTGACAGACACGACACTGACGATTACTCATGCTGCCAGCCTCCAACTGGATTTTGACGACCACGCTTATGACCTCATTACGCTGACCGGCGCTCATCTCAATGAGGCCAAAGTGACCCGCCAGCCGCTGACCCCCGGCAAAAAGTCAATCGGCAGTAATTATGGCGCCAGTGGGCCGCAAGGTGTCCCGGCGACGATTCTTGCAGCGCCAGCGACCAATGAATTTGCTGGGGAAGCTTTAGGCGTCACGCTTTTGTGGAGCGGCAATTTTAACTATACGGCGCAAGTCGATCAGTTCGACAACAGCCGGCTCGTGATGGGACTGAATCCGGAGCTCTTTGCTTGGCAGCTCAAGCCCGGCAAGCCATTTGTCACGCCGGAAGCAGCCGTCGCTTACACCAACGATGGCCTAAATGATCTCAGCCGGATCTTCCACCGCTTTTTTGCCGATCATGTCATGCCATTGCCGCGCAAAAACCTAATTGAATACAACACGTGGGAAACCACTTATTTTGACGTTAGCGAAGCCAAAATTCTTGCCGAGATTCCCAAAGCGGAAGAGTTGGGGGTTGAGTTACTGGTCATTGATGATGGCTGGTTCAAAAATCGGCCTAACGATGCTGGCCAACTTGGCGACTGGGTACCTGATCCCGTTAAATTTCCACATGGTTTGCGCCCGGTGGCTGACGCAATTCACGCTCGCGGCCTTGCTTTTGGACTTTGGGTCGAACCCGAAATGATCAGCGAAAATAGTGAGCTCTATGCCACCCACCCTGACTGGGCCATGCAGTATGTCGGCCAAAAGCCTTTGCGTTCTCGCAATCAGCTTATTCTCGATCTCAGTCAGCGGATTGTGCAGGATCACTTGATCACAGTTCTAACTAACCTCGTGCGCGATAATCACATTGACTACCTCAAGTGGGACTATAACCGCCACTTCAGTCAACCTGGCAGTCCGGTGCTACCACCTGATCAACAAGGTGAAGTCGGCTATCGCTATACCCGCGGTTTATATCGGGTTTTGAAAACGTTACGCGACACTTTTCCAAAGCTACTCATCGAAAACTGTTCGTCCGGCGGTGGTCGTTTAGATGGCGGGATGATCGCCTACACCGACCAAACATGGACCAGCGATTTTACTGACCCGGTTTACCGCATGAAAATTATGAACGGCTTCTCGCTGTTTTTCCCGCTCAAAATTTTTGTCTCGCATTTCACCGCCTCCCCGAATCTACAAAATGCGCGGTTAACGCCCCTGCATACCCGCGCACTGTTAAGTCTGGTTGGCATCACTGGCATCGAATGCCCGCCGAGTCAGCTCAGTCCCGCTGAAGCCGCGGCGGTCAAGGCCAGTTTTGCCTTTTACAAAGCGAATCGCAAAGAATTGCAGAATGGTTTGCTTTTTCGGTTACGACCTAGCCATGTTAATCAAGACGAGGTTTGTTGGCTGATCACCAACGCTGCCAAAACCAAGGCACTGGTCTTGACTTCAGTCGGTGTCACTTCGCCGATTCCCCATTATCAACATGTACTGCTGCATTACTTGGACCCAAGATTGTCTTATCAAATTGACAACACAAAAAATGCCACCGGGTTAGAACTGAACCACGCCGGTGTTACCTTGCCACTTGCGCATGGTGATTTTTCGGCAACGCTCATGGAGCTGACGGCAGTAACCAACCTTCCGCAACCCACCGCAGCACCGACGCTTGATCAAATAACCACGCAAAGTTAGACTATCTTGTTGTTCAAGCATGACCGTTTAATCTCAGCCGTTAGAAAGTGAGTTTCGCTCGCATGAAATTTATCATCGCTCCCGCAAAGAAAATGATCCGCGCTCAAGACGATTTCCCGGTCCAAAGCCAGCCCAAATACCGTGCCCAAGCTGGCGAGCTGTTGCTGCTGATGCAACAATTGACCTTTTCTGAAGCGCAGGCACTGTGGCATACCAGTGACAAACTCACGCAAACCGCCTACAACCAACTGCAGCAAAGTGACCTGACTCGCCAACAGTCACCGGCCATCTTCAGCTATTCTGGCATTCAATACCAATACATGGCCCCGGACTTGCTAGACGACGCCGGACTGGTGTACATTCAGCAACATCTTCGGATTTTGTCAGGACTGTATGGCATTTTGCGCCCATTCGATGGCGTTGTGCCTTATCGCTTAGAAATGCAAAATCACTTACGTCTGCCTCATCATCGCAATCTATATGACTTTTGGGGCAACCGCCTTTATCAGGCCTTAGCCAGAATGCCCGGCCCCATCATCAACCTCGCCTCTGACGAATATGCCAAAGCCATTCGCCCCTACTTGCAAGCAAAAGATCAATTCATAGATGTCCGTTTCGCCCATCGCGTTAACGGTCAACTAAAAACCCGTGCCACTTATGCCAAAATGGCCCGTGGTGAAATGATTCGTTTTGCCGCCAGCCATCGGTTAACTAAGGCGGCTGATTTGAAAAATTTTGATTCCCCGACTTATCGCTTCGATGCTCACCTTTCAACCGCAACACAACTGGTGTTCATCGCGAAGTGAGTCTTTATAAAAAGCTGGCCCAAATTGCCTTTGATGAGTATCACCATGACCGACCCAGTCTCCTTTGGCCGGTAATGATGTGAATAATCAGCCATCATTGACAGTTTGAGTCAGTTTTTTTGCGTACGCGGCCTCGCAGCCCCACCATTAAACTCATCGCATGTGTCAAAAAACGCTTCTGTGCAGGTAAAAAGTCATCAGCGAGCTCAAAACTTGCAGTTTCGCAAAATCCAAGTTAATATATAAACAAATATTAGAAAGGTTTGTTTATATGGAAACTTCAAATAATTTTGTTTGCGAAAATTCAGAGCTAACGCACGGTTATCGGCTCAAAAATCATCATTATCAATGCCGCTACTGTCCAGTCACATTTGCTGCAGATGAAGTCTATCCGCAAGATGGCCATTTTTTCACAGCTGAAGCCATGATTCGTCAACATGTCGCCCAAGTCCATCATGGCGCGCTTGCAGCGTTAGTGGCACAACCCGCTGGTCAACTTGGGGTGTCATCCAGTCAACAGACAGTTTTACAGTTGTTCGCACAGGGACTCAGTGATACTGTCATCGCGCAACGACTCAAAGTCTCGCCTTCCACCATCCGCAACTACCGCTTTAAGTTCCGTGAAAAGGCGCAACAGGCACAACAATTTCTCGCCGCCATGACGCTGCTAGCGATGCCAGACGCGCTGATCATCCCTCACGACGGTGCAAAAATGGTCGATGATCGATATGCGATCACGCCTGAGGAACGAACCAAGACACTCAAAAGTTTCATGGACGCTGATGGTCGCGTGACGAATTGGCCATCAAAAGAGAAACGCAAGCTCATTATTTTATCGGAAATTTTCAAAGGCTTCGATCCCCAGAAGAACTACTCGGAAACCGCGGTCAATGAAATTCTTAAGCAACACGTTGAGGATTATGTCACGGTCCGGCGTAATTTGATTGAATACGGCTTTCTCGATCGAACCGCAGATGGCCGCACGTATTGGGTCAAGGCTAGTGGTCCGCGAATTTAAGATAGCACGATAAATGTGTTCGCGGGATATTCAAAAAAGAATTTAGAATAAAGATTCTGCGCCGTGCCAAACTCCGCAATCTTCAGCCAGACGGGGAGGCGACGCGTAGCTAGAGCGGAGCCGGGGCTTCGAGCGCAAAAACCGGTCTCGAAGTCGCCTTACAACATCAGCGACAAGGCCCGGTCGCTGTGTTGTTTGCACCGCTGAGCCCGATCTGGCCTACGATTGCTCCGCCTTGGCACTGAGTTTTTTAAAAAGTTATCGTGATAAGCCGAAAGGCGAAGGATTTTCCGAACTCTCAGAAAATCCCTCGCCTTTATTTGTCTTCCATGAATGATATGACTATCAAACATCCCGAGCAGGTTTTCTAGCCGGCAATTGAGCAACCTCATCGACAATCTGATCCAAGATGTCCAGTTGTTCCGCATAACGAACGGCAAATGGCTGCTCGCTTGGTTTGACTTCCTCTGCTTCCAGTGCAGGTCGCGTGGATAAGCGTTCAGCGTGCCGCTTATCCAGCCAAGCCAAGACCTGATCAAAGGTATAGCGGCTGAACGTATCGACTGTCAGTTGGCCGGATAGAAAACTGCCGAGCAAATCGTGGCGGGCGTCGATGGGATAGATTTTGGTGCGGGCTAAGAGCACCCGAAAGTCACCAAAAAAGATGAATTGCTGCTGGGTGCGCGTCAACGCCGTATAAAAGCTTTGGGCATTGAGCATCATGTCGGCGCCGTTAACAATGGCAATAACGGTATCTGCCTGCCCACCTTGGGCCTTATGCACCGTAATCGCATAAGCCAGCGTCAAATCGCGCGGCACGCTGCCAAAACTGTAGTAACAATATTGCTGGCCGATTTGGACCACAACAAAATGGCGTTTGGTATCAATATGGGCTACCACCCCTGTGTCGCCGTTTGCCACAATTGTCTCACGCCAACGTTTAGTGCCAAAATCATCGGTCTGTTGCAAGCCATTTTCACCCAGCACCGCACGCCGTTCCCATGTTTTCGGATCAACAAGCGGGACATGTTTGTCGTTTTTCAAAATCATGACCCGATCATTGAGGCGCAAGTGATGTTTTTGATTAGTGACCGGGTCCACGTAACTGCTGATATACTCCGGTTCGCCATTTTTAGCCGGGTTGACCAACGCTTGCAACTCAGCATTAAATCGCAAGCGGCCAGTTGCGCCGATGTTTTTATTCACGATCAACAATTGCGCATCAATCTGCTGACCACTTTTGACCAGCGCATCCTGATACGCCTTCACCCCAGCATCAAACACCCGGCCAGCATTGCGTTGGTTATACAGCGCCACATTGCCGCTGACATAGCGATCATCGTCTGGTCCAAAAGGCAGCGCTAACCGCTCACGAATGCGATTAGCTAGTGCTAACACGCCGGACTGGCTATCTTGCCGATAAACGCGGGTCAGTGTTGTCGCCGCCACCTGTTCATCGTCTAGACAATCTTTTAAAAAGTTGCCAGGACCGATGGGCGGCAGTTGGAAAACATCACCGACAAACAGCACATGTGCCTTTTTGAAATTAACGTTCTTCAAAACCGTGTAGGCTAGCGGCGTTGTCAGCATTGAGCTTTCATCCACCACAATGAGTCGCGCATCGCCAAAGGTTTCCCAGTCGGCATCCGCGTCAAACTGGCCGGTTTCTTCACCTGGCAGTAGATGCAGATAAGCATGAATCGTGGCAGCTGGCTCGTGCGTATACTTTGCCAAAACTTTGGCGGCGCGGCCAGTTGGTGCAAGCAAGACACTTTTCCCTTTTGCTTGGGCGTTAAAAAACCGAACCAGCAAATCGGTCAACCAAGTTTTACCGGTGCCAGCACTGCCATTCAAAACGCTCAAGCCATGACGGTTCACATTTTGAAAAGCGGCGCGCTGTTGATCATTAATGGTTAAATGAAACCGATCGAGAAACTGATCGAGCGCATCATCTAGCTCATCCGGAGCCATCAACGGTTCGGCTGTTTTTTGAGCGACTTTAATAATCCGCGCCACCGATCCTTCTGTGGCAAACATATCGCAACTCGTCACCAGTCCATACTGCTCGTTAAGTAAAAAGCCGTATTGCAAGGCTTCTTGCGGATCAGCAAACATTTTCAAATCGGCTTCGCGTACAGCCAATAAAGTAGCAGCTCGCTGCCGGAACCACGTAATGGTGATATAGGTCAATCCTTGCGTGAGTACAGCGGTGCGAAAAATATATTGCAATCCTGCCGTAAGCCGATGCGGATCATTCGCTGCAATGCCACGCGTTTTAGCAAAGGTGTCGACTTTCTTGAAATCAAGTTGGGCAACTGACATCAACAGGTACGGATTGGCATCAATACTTTGCATGGCCAAATTGGCATCTTTATAAGCCAACCAAATTTTTTCATAGGTCATTGAGCTTAGTGCCTTGCCCCAGTGATTGGCCAACACGGCAATTTCCAGTTTGCCGCGGATGGCAGTAGCGATTTTCTTAATTGTGGCGGGACCAATGCCCGGGACACTATCCGGTTTTACCTGATCGGTTGAAAAAATCGTCAAGATCGGGGTATCATCCGCAAAATGTTCATGCAATCGGCGCCGAACTGTCGGCTGATGCACCAGCAACGTGTCAATCAGCTGCCACTGCCGGCGCGGTTCTTTGGGCAAGCCAAAATGCAACCGCGCCAATTTGTAAGACGGCTTGTTATAACGCAATGAGCCAGCATCATCGTAAACCAAATCAGCGGTGATGATCGCTCGGCGATTGTAGTAGCCCATATCACCGGTAATGGTTGCCTCTTGGGTGAGCGTCATTTTAAGCGCCGGATTCGGATTCAGAATCCGCACGGCGTAAACTTTATAATCACCGTTATCGCTATTAAACAGCAACTTGATCACTTGCAGATCAACATTTTCATAAACTTGTTCCTGATTAGCCATGTGCGCCCCTCCTCTCAAAAAACAATCACCGACAAAAACTTTATAGTTGCATTCTTAGTTTCGTTGTCTCGTGTGTCGCAGCCTTGTCGAGCTTCGGTGCAATCCGAAATCGAAAATCCTCCGGTAAGGCTTGCAACTCATGCTGAGCCCACTGTTGGATAAAGGTCGGTTGCTGCCGGGCCTGATAAAACTGCAACTCTGGGCGATGCGTACTGTAAACCACGACATCCTCTCGCCCGTGCTTCACTGACCACTGAATAGCCGCCAGCAGTGCGACCAAGCCGGCAGATGGTAGATAAAATTTTCGCGCCGGGTTGAAATCGTCCGGTGTCAGCTCAGCATTTGCTGGCGCATCAGCGTATGCCAACTCTTTGACTGCATCGTCCAAAAACTGGGTGTGGCGCAACAATGTTTTATCTGCCGCATCCGTGATTTTCAAGCCAAATCGATTGCCATTCAAATCATTCAGCCATGCTAAATAAACCTTTGTCTGCGGCGCAAAATCTGCACTATCAACCTCGTGCTGCAGATTGGCCATGCCGCGATGCAGCAAGATCCCCTCGGCTGTGCTGCCATTAGGAAGTTTAATGATGCGTTGTGCCTCGCTTGATGTTGCGTGTGTATCTGCCATGATCGGCCTCTTTTCTTCAAATAAGCTTAACCGGTATGGTGGTTGGCTGCAAATATTGATTAGCTAACCCTCAAAACGGCGGCTGACTTGCTGCTAACATTGACTTTTGAGTGATCTCGAGCGTCCCATTAGCATCGACTTTTACTACTATCATTCTTTTGATATTTTTGGGGTTGAAGCTTAGACTGGCAATTTAAGTCTCACAAATCGGCATTTATTTACCTTAAAACGAGACAAAAAGTTATTTTTAGCTTTGTGATCTCGTGAATTTGAAAGCGTGTTTCCATGTAAAGCCTATTAATAAGCGATTAAATAAATTTTGCTTGCTCACTCAATTCGTTTTTGTTGGCACTCGCAACCATTCGCGTACAATTAAAGTTGTTCCAGCGAATGGAACGATTTGACATCAATTGGGGGGAACTTTTATGTCAAAGAAATTGTGGTTGAGCGGTGTCGCGTTTGCCGGTCTCGTTGTGGGGAGTATTGCAACCGGTTCATCGCTTGTAGCTGCGGACAATACCGTTGGCACGACAAATACGACAGTCGCAGTGACGGGTGGCACAATCGACCTTGCAGTGCCTGACACACTGACTTTTCCAAGTGAGCCTGTCGAAGGGATTGTTAGAGGCAATGTCAACGAGACGGTTAATTCCGCTGACAACTCATTATTAACGATCAATGACTTCCGCGGTACGGACGCCGGGTATACGGTGTCGGCCAAAGCGTCTGCGATCACAGCCGCTAATGGCGATGTTCTGCCAGGCGCGGCCATCGAACTAACGCCGGATGCCCCAGCAGTGACGAATACTGATGCCCCGACTTGGAGTAAAGCGGTAACGTTGACGGATTCAGATCAACCATTATTCGCCACGACCAAATCGCTAAACGGTGCCGGCATTAGCAGTTATGATCTGAACAAAACAACGTTGGCAATTCCTGAGGACAACGCTGTTAAGGCTGAAAGCTATACCGGTGTCATCACTTTTACATTGACACCGGGTCAACCAGCCGCACCAGCTACTGCACAGTAACGGTGGCGCGAGGTTGATGGTTTTCGACTTTTCTCGTTGTACTTGCCGGAAGGGAGTTGGTTCATGTCAGGACATCACCACAAGATTGTTCGGTCGCCACCAAAAAGCAACGCAGTATCCGTGGCGCTTGGATCGGCAATCATTCACGCACCATATCACATTGAATCCACAAGTCTTTCATCTCTCTTATGAATTTTCATCTCTACACATGCGGCATCACCATTGTCTTGGGGGAGACGGTGATGCCGCATGAAAAAGAACCAAAGTTAATGTCTTGCTCAAGGTTGACTTGCAACTGTCAGCTTTGATAACCAAGTCGCGACACGGCAACCAGCAACATCAGAGCGCAAACAGAAGCGCTAAAAAATCGGAACATGTTCAAATCCCAATTTGATGTTACCGGCATTGCTGATCGTTCACGCGCACGGTCAGCGATCCAAAACCCACAGTACCGATCTTTTCAAAGTTCCCGAAATGGGTTGCCGACTTGGTCTATCAAAAAGCATCAAAGAAACCGTCGATTTTATGATCGACGGTTTTTTCGTGAGCGCGAACCAGCCCGGGTAGAAACCGGAGCATATGCGGCCTTGGGCATGATAGTGAGTAGCAGCGCACTTTTTACGAAAGCAGTGGTGCGCCATGCCCAAATGAACCGGGCAACAAAACCTGCGCCGAAGCGAACTTAGCCGCATGACTTAATGATTCCGAAACTTTGGCATCCAAGGTTGGCTTGCTCGAAGAGTACAAGGTCGCAGCAAAGGACGTAATATAAGCATCCCCTGCTCCCAACGAATCCACCGCCTTCACGCCAAGCGCCTGCTGCCAAGACATCATGCCGTCGACCAGTGCCGCAGACCCGCGCAGTCCGCGTGAACAAACAATCCGATCACAACCAGCTGCCGCAACCCGGCGCATCAATGCCTCCACATCATCATCAGACCGTGCTTTGCCAGAAAGATAGGCGAGATCAATCTGTGGCGCAATCTTTTTAAACAGTTTGTCATCGTCAAGGATCGAAAAGTCATAAACCTTGCGCGCTGTGATAGCCTGCAGAAAAGCATCCGCATGACTTTCACTATTCAGATAGACCAGATCGAAACTATTGATATAGGCAATGTCCTCTGGGTCAAGTCGCAGCTCTTGTGGCGGCTCGCCGACCACTTTACGCCGTGCCCCGTCTTTGCCTGTGATCGTTGTAAAAGCATTTCGACCGGCATATTGTAGCGAATGTTGCACATCTACGCCGCGTTCGACCAACATGCGCCGCGCAAAATCGCCACGCGCATCATTCCCGAACGTCCCGATATAGGCTGCCTGCAAGCCGAGTTCGGCGGCAAAAACCGCCGTATTCGCTGCATGACCACCAAGATACATCTGCTTATCAGCCGGATAAAGGTCAACGACATTGTCTCCAATCGCAATGACTTTCAACGATCTCTCCTTCTTTCCATCAAACGCAGCAACTGCAGTCTTCGATCAAACTGCCGTCATGCACACCCCTGCTTCCTGTTAACAAGGTCAAGTTTACCACAGCAGGAATTGGGTGTGGCATCAAGCTTGTCATGTTTTCCAGAATGCATGATCATCACCAAGCCTATCAGCGTTAGGAAATGAACAAAACGGCGTCCAAAACTGGCCGTCGTTTTTTCGTTTTATATGTTATTCCAAGCTGGTGTCTGAAAACTTATTCCGGTCACCAATAACAGTCTACAAATTTCGATGATGGGTATTATCATCATCAGGTTTGCTTTTTCATTTCGCCAAATTCCCAACCACCTTAATTTTCACCCGATTCGCATTTTCAGGATGATAAGCCAGCGGTACCTCATCAACTTCAACGACTTCAATCGTCGTTTCATCCGCGCCAGATTCAATTGCTGCGGCAGTAGCTTTCTCCTTTGCATCAGCCATCGCCTTGTCGCGCGGAATCTGGTTGTATGGATAAATTCGGCCGTATTCACCCGAAACCTGACTGATGGACGCACCAATCGCGTTTGCCACACCGCCCAATGGGTCACGAACTAGTTTGCCGACCCCTTCCAACCGATGCGGTGCAATGATGGCACCGCCACCGACAAGGATCACTGTTGCCGGCTCAGCACTCGTCTTCATTTTATCAATCGCCACGGCGATCATGTCGCTGATCGTTTGCAAAGCCGCCTGAGCGAACTTCAGCGAAATTTGCTTGGTCAGTTGGGGATCGCCGACATCCGACAAACCCAAACGAACCGCAATGTCAGTGGCGGTGATAATGTTACCACCAAACGTCAATGCCTCATCCGTAATCTTGTAGCCAACGGAATCGGGACCCACCGTGACACTGCCATCTTGCTGCTGGCGAACGATCGAACCACCGCCTAAGCCAATCGACATGATGTCCGGCATCCGGAAGTTAGTCGCCACGCCGCCACATTCAGACCATGCACGCACTTTTCAGCCCAATATTTGTCGAATTGCCAGTAACACCAAACCCAATCCCATCATCGCCATCGTGACGTTAAGCACCTTCGTCACAATTCGCCGCTCTTGGTCATCCATCTCCTCTATCATGCTCAAACTATAGTCATTGTAAGGCCCAGCATCCCAATACCCGACATAATAACTCAGCAACTTCTTCTCACGACCAGTCAACGGCTTACTGTCAGCCCGAAGCAACAGTTGATCATCAAATAAGGCATACATATCATCGCTCAACATAGCGTTCTTACGATGCCGCCTCGCCTGTTCACTGACCCGATCAAACAACCGCTGAAACCGTTCCCGCGCCAGCACATCCTCATCATCCTCCGCTGACCACGCCGTTAATTTCCGCTTAAAAACTGCCATCACATCGTTAAAATGCTGCCGTTGAAAATGATTAGCAAACGTCAGATAACGATTCTGTTCATTGAGATATTTAGTTTGCCAAGTCTGGTAAAGAAAATAGCCAAACAACCACAGCACGATCAACGCATTGATCAAGTTCCCCAAACTCCAAGCCGTCATCAATTTCTCAAGACTGCCAATCACCCAAAAAGTCAGGATCATGAGACTAACAAACAACGACAACAGCTGTTTCTGCCGCATCTGCGGATTCCGCTGCATCTCGGCATAAATCGTCTGGCGATGTTTCAGATAAAGGACAAAATAATCCAAAAAGTCCAACGAGCGGACCTGCCGGTAAGTTTTAACAATGTAAAAGAGCAGGATGACCAGTGAAATCATGTTGATGACGCGGTTGATGGTGTCGATTGGGGACATGGAGGACTCCTTTTTAACTTATTGATGTATCACACACCAATCAATTTTTATGAATGGCTAACTTGACGTGTTTTAACATTGACCTCTGACAAATCATGATCACTGCCAGCTAACAATCGTTTAATGTGTTGCACTCGACCCAAAGCGCTGTCTCCACCTGCGTAAACGGCAACGTCAGAATCACCTAGTTGCCGATACCGTTGATCTGCCTCGACTTCATTAACATGTTTAACAAGGCTTTCATCGCTATTAGCCATTGCAAAAAAGTTAGATGGGTCAGCATCCCACAAGAGGTCAATTAGCTGGTTGTACAAATCAGTCCAACTTTTAATTTGAACCACCTGATCATCAACAAAACTGAAAGCAACTGGCTTAGTGCCGGTTGGGTTAGCTTCTAGAATCATATCCAACGTATCCCATGAATTTGGATCGTCTGTTGCAAGCTGAGTTGACACATTGGGACGTGGCCAAACTGTTAACGCTCTTGTTAACAAATCAGCCTGCCGTTCCTGTAAAGTTGCTTCATCCCACTTATCGAATTGTGCTACCCATTGGTTGAGTTTAATACCTGACTTACGATAACCGTCTGCCATATCCCGCTTCTCAATATAAGGGCGATTGCTCATCTGACCATTAAACCCAGTTAAAGTCAGGTTAGCTAGTCGGTTCAACCAAACATTGTGGACCAGTCGCCAATCGGTCCCCAAAGCCTTCTGCCAACTACTATTCACAACTCGCGGCATAATATGTTCAATCGAGTACTTACCAGATTGCGCCGCATCGAATAAGTCCTGCTCCTCACCACTCGCATTATTCAGTTCATCTAGAATGAACCACAGTGACATAGAACTCATGTGGTAGTAATCTTTCTCAACCAACGCGTCTTTTAAAGATTGATCTGTTGGAAAACGTTTATTTTCTTTAACGACCTGCGTCAACACTAACTTCAAGCCTTCAACATAATCAACCTTAGCCTGGTCAACATAATGCTCCACTTGGCGATCCAGCGCAGCAAACAGCAAATTCAGTCCAGTAGTGGGGACACCGATAAAAAGACGCCGAGCCAGATAGGCCAGCAAAACCCGCAACACTTCAACTAATTGATCAGCGGATAGCACGCCATCACGCGTTTTTGCAAAAACCTGCAATAAGTACGGCACCAAAATATCGTTATTCAAATGACCGAGTCTAATCAAAAGTGATTTGACTCGTTGATCTTTGATGTCAACATTCGCTGGCGCTGTGATTTCCGCAAATAATTTGGCTGCCGCCTGCTCCTTTTTCAATTGAGCAATTTGATCAAAGTCTTTGGTCAAGCCCACATAACGGCGATAATCGCTGTAAATTTCATTTTCTTTAATCGGCTTTGAGCTCCGAGCCAACGAGGTCAAGTACTGCCGATAGAACCGCGAGAGCTCCTCACTGCCAACCAAGCGCTCGTTCTGTTGCCACAGTTGAAAAGCCGCTGCTTGTTGATCGCCCTTCAAGCCCATCAGCAAAAAGTTCCGGATCTTGTCTGATTCCGTTAAATTCATACCGGTCGAATTTAAACTTTCAAAGATCAATTGAGCATCATCGTACTGATCAACAACGATGTTCATAACTTGCAACCGCTGTTCCAATAAGGAAAGCCACTCACGAACTGTTAAGTCTCCCTGCTGCAAAACATTCCAAAAATAAGCGTAGGTGCTTTTGAAAATCGTATCCGCAGCTGACATACCATTAACTAGTACATCGACATACTGTTCCTCATCACCAGGTACCGGATGCAACCGATTCTTCGCGATTGAATCCCGATCAAACCTGTCTATTAAAAACATTTCGTTAACTCGTTGATAATCCACATCACTTGATCCTAAAAAATCACGGATAGCAATCAAGAATAACGAAACAGTGGTCAGTCGTTGCTGCCCATCAATGACATCTACTGTACTAGTGTCACCAGTGGCGTTCAAAATTAAACTTCCAAAGAAATATCGCTCGCGTTGATTCGCATAAGCCGTCTTCAAATCCGCGACAAACCGTTCCAACTGTTCCCGCCGCCAACTATAGCGTCGTTGATAAACTGGAATATTGATGGTCCTATTATTCGCAATCACCTGACTGACGATAAGTTCTGCATTACCCTTCACAATTGTCACCCCAAAGTAGTATTTTGCTGGCAAGTTCAACTTGATTAGCACTAATTGATCGCTAGCATTCTCTGGGTATTAGCATACCAGAGATGTGGGGTTGTGGCGGAGTTTGGTTGTCGATGTTTTTGAAGTTTTGCTTGCTCGGAACGCTTGGGAAAAGCGTAAGTTGGGTGAATTAGCAAAAGTTCGAACGGGTAGGGCATTTAAGAGTTCAAGTTTTAGCCCAAATGGAAAATACTATGTCGTTACTAACAAAGATATTGGCGGACCACAGATTTCCACACACATGGATGGAGATAGGATAGATATAACCAATCCTGTTGATATTGCTAAGTATTCTTTGAGTGGCAGGAACTTGCTTGTGACAATGGACGGCGTTAATATCGGTAAAACAGCCATGTATTCAAATGAAGATGCTGTACTAGCTCAACGGGTTGGCCGCTTGACATCCTCCTCACTTGATTTTGTACACCAGATCACTAGTCAAAAAAACTTTTTAACAAGAATGAATGAGCTTTCTGTTGGGAATGCAATTAAGCATATATCATTAAAACAAATTTCTGATTATGCAGTAAATGTTCCTCAACAGACCAGTGAAAGACAACTAATTGGTCAAACACTAAGCTTATTGGATAACCTTATCGCTGCAACTCAGCGTAGAATTGACGCTTTAGAACAGGCTAAAAAGGCACTACTTCAACGTCTCTTTGATCAGTCCTGGCGCTTCAAAGGTTACTCTGACCCGTGGGAAAAGCGTAAATGGTCACAGTTGGTTGGAATTTCTAAGAATATGGTAGATCCAACAACAGGAAAATATGATTCGCTCATTCACATCGGCCCAGGGAATATCAGATCAAACAGTCGTGAACTAGTAGATCTGAAAACAGTTAAAGATGAGAACCTTATCAGTGGGAAGTTTCATTTTGACAAGGGAGATATCATTTACGGAAAGATCAATCCCCAGTTAGCAAAGTATACGATCGCACCAGCAGAAGGATTGTCCTCAGCTGATACTTACGTTTTGAAACCCAAGTCCGGCATTGAACGACTATTTCTGTACTATACATTGGGCACAAATAGATTTTTTAAATATACAGTTTCCGTATCACAGAGAACAGGTATGCCTAAGATTAATCGTGACGAGCTAAACGCATATTCACTAATTATTGCCCCAAGTCTTTTCGAGCAGAAACGTATTGGGCTTTTTCTTAGAAAGACTGATGACCTTATCGCTGCAACTCAATCCAGACTTTCTAGCCTTGAATTATTAAAAAAGTCCCTATTACAGGACCTTTTTATTTGAAAAGGATCGTCTTACGCGGTGAAGCTGCGTTAGGCGATCCTTTTGTGTTACATCAATGAGGTAAGATAGCGCATTATCTTATCGTTGTCTTGGTTTTCTAATTCTTGGATGATATGAAGGTATGTCTTCTGGGTGGTGCTCATATTTGCGTGCCCAAGTCGTCTTGCAACTGAACCAACCGAGACACCTGCGTATAGTAACAAAGACGCGTGGGTGTGGCGCAGTCCGTGAATACTGATGACAGGGATGCTTGCTCGCTTACATTTGCGCTCAAGAATGTCATTTGCTGTCTCGTTGTACACTCGCTGCCCATCTGTAACAAAAATCGGCTTGTCCTGCGGGAGACTTTTGATTTGAGTTGCAAATTGCATAGCAACTTGCCAATCAAGCGGCACCTTGCGAACAGAGGCCGTATTCTTTGTCTCCGCAAAGCTTCCAGCAGCACTTTTGTAGTCCCATGTCTTGTTGATCGTCAGCGTCAATTTTGCCATATCAAAGTCCATGGGTGTAACGCCAAGTGCTTCACCGAATCGCAGGCCTGTTTTGGCGATTAGCAGCAGGAAATAATCCCAGTCCAATCCGTGATCGAGATCCAACAAGGCCAACAGCTTTGTGAGTTCATGTTGATTTAGAAACTTAACCTTATGTAGACGCGATACGGTTCCTTTGATCACGACTTTGCGCGTAGGGTCTTGTTCTAAAATGCCTTCGTCCAAAGCATCCAGTATTGCTGCCTTGAGATGGTGATGAAAGTCGAGGGTCGTCTGCTTTTCGTGATTTGCGGCGAATTCATTGATTAACTCTTGATACGTCCGCCGCTTGAGTTCGTCCATATGCAGATCAGGAGCTAGCGTTGCCAAATGCTTATGCGACATTTGATACTTCTGATAAGTGACTGGTCGAACAGCGCCTTCCTTGTATAGTTCAATCCACTGTTTGAAGTACATATGGAATTTCTGTGTGCGTAATTTCATTGCGCACCTCCTTGGTTTAGTTGTCTGTATTAGACAATTAAACTGTTTACCATATGTACCAAGTAAAGTCAGTGCCGTACCTCTATTAATTTGTGATTGTTGATAGATAAACTCGACGTCAAAAAATGACCGCGCTTGATGTTAAAGAAAGTACGAGATTAAATAAACAAATTTTGAAGACATGATTTTTTGACTTGTTTTAACATTTGAATTTTTTGTTGATGAAGCGTAATGGTGGTTTCAAGAAGGAAGAACAAACGTCCAATTTTTGATTGCTCAGAACGATTTGGAACGAGAATAGATTGTTTGTACACATTCTTATCCAATAATCGTTTGGAAATAGACCCATTTGCTTCTAGCTTTAGCCTTTCATGCACTGAGTTTCCACGCATTAAAGCGTAGATGAAGATTGGGTCGTTTCCTGATTTAACCTGTATCTTTCTGACATGCGCTGCCAATAAATACTTTTCACTGCTAGCGTTCAACAGAACTCTCCCAATCTTGGGCAGATTCGCATCCATATCAGCATCTAAAATTGCAAACTCACGCGGCAAAAGAAACTTATCATCGCTAACATTGTCCAAATGATTTAGCCAATAAGGTTTTGAATGGTCGATATAACCATCCATAGAGAAAGTTCGCATCGCTAGAACATAGAATCCCTTTTGTATATCAGTTAGGAGCTCCTTCTTCACCTCCTGTTCCTTGTCTATCCTCATGAGACTACCTAACTTGTAATGCGACCAGACATCAGTAAAACCGTCAAAACGAATTTGAGGCACATCATGATTTTTTGTTGGGAATATCTGTTGTAAAAAAAACATCTTCATTTTCTTAAGAAAGCTCAACTTATCCTGAGTTGCAGCGATAAGGTTGTCGATGCTTGAGAACAATGCGCCAATCTCTTTCTGCTCATCAAGATTCACGATTGGGACTGGAACATCTTTCAATTGCTTAATTGGTAATTGTTTTAAGGCGGTTCCTGTATTTCGAGATAATAATTCTTTTTGCCCTCTCCAAGAAAGAAGAAACTGAACCAAAAATTTTCCACTTAACTCTGACTTATCAGTTCGAATAACTGCTAGTTGAGAATTGATATTCCAGTCGATGTTCTCATCCTTAACGTATCCTAATGCTCCTAAGGACCCACGAACTGCCAAAACAATATCATCTTCAACTAAATGACCTGATGTCAACTCAGCGTGTTTTTCCTTTGTAATGTAATTTGCATTATCTTCGATAAGTTCACCATTTCTAAGATTACTCCCTCTTAAAAATGGAACTCCATTTTCCTTGTCACTAAGTTCAGATTCTTTCGGATATGACTCGCCATAATTTCCATCAGTAAAATATGAGTTTGTCTCCCCCAACTTACGCTTTTCCCAAGCGTCAGAGTACCCCCTAAACCGCAATGCAGGAACGTTTTTAGCATCCTTACTCATTTTTAAACAGCTCCTTCAGGGCAGCGAGTTGCTTAGCAGCTTCGTCATTATTCGCCACTAAATCGTCAAAATCTTTGGCTAGCTCCGAACTTAATCTGGCAATTTCTTCATCGTTTTTCTTGATATCAGCAACCACTTTGACCACATCAACTGGCTTTTCTGGTTCTGTCGTATCAACATAACGCGGAATATTTAAGTTGAAATCATTTTCCTTGATCTCATCGAAGGATGCGAGATGGGCATACTTATCAACATCCTTGCGATTGATATACGTTTCAAGAATCTTTTGGATGTTGTCGCCGGTCAGATGATTTTGGTTCTTAGCCTTCTCGAACTCTTTTGATGCATCAATAAAGAGCACATCGCGAGTCGTTCGAGATTTTTTCAAGACCGTCACTGTGGTTGGAATGCTCGTGTTAAAGAAGATGTTTGCAGGCAACCCAATCACTGTGTCGATCGCGCCGTTTTCAAGTAATGCTTTCCGAATACGACCCTCTGCACCACCACGGAAAAGAACCCCGTGAGGCAAAACGATACACATTACCCCAGTGTCCTTTAAGTGATAGTAGCCATGGAGTAGAAAGGCAAAGTCGGCTTTAGATTTTGGTGCAAGACCATAGCTGACAAATCGGGGATCGTTTTCCGTCCCCTTCGACGGCTGCCAATGCGCCGAGTAAGGTGGGTTCATCACAACAGCATCAAAGTTTGTTGGTTCTTCAATTGGCCAGTCTTGATCCAAGGTATCAGCATTGTGTAGATGCTGGTTATTAATTGGCACACCATGAAGAATCATGTTCATACGCGCTAAATTGTACGTTGACGTATTCAGTTCCTGACCAAAGTAGTTGATAGACAGACGTTCGTTCGAATAGCGACGCGCATTTAGAAGCAGCGAACCTGATCCCATTGTCGGATCATAAATCGTGAAACCACGGACATCCTCCTTACCGTGCATCGCAATTTGCGTAATAAGACGTGATACCGATTGCGGCGTATAGAACTCACCTGCGTTTTTGCCGGAATCAGAAGCAAACTGACCAATCAAATATTCGTACGCATCACCGAGTATGTCATTCGTGTTCTGACCAACCAAATCAAGCGTCGAGATTTGCTTCATGACATCCGAGATAACTTGATTTTGCTTTTGCGGGGTTGCACCCAGCTTTCGCGAATACAGGTCAACATCCTCGAACAACCCAGAAAAGAATTCACTGGATTGTTCAATATCGCGAAAGCTCTGACTAAGGTCTTCAAGCTGAAAGGTACCGTGATCGATTTTGTCTATGAGAGCTGTAAAAGTCAGATCGGGCTGAATGTGATAACCAAACTCATCGGAAACATTACTTATCAGATCATCATGCAAATCTTTATCATTGTAAGCATCCGTGTAAATTTGCTGGGCTTTATCCAGATCTGTTGTCTTCTCCTCCAATTGATCTGAAGCATAAACCACCATGCGATCAGAAAGATACTTGTAAAAAATTAAGCCAAGCAAGTAATTCTTATATTCGCTGGCATCCATCTTTGATCGTAAGATATCCGCAGAATTCCAAAGTGCTTGATACAGTGTCTGTGACGTCATTTGAGCCATCGTTAAGTTCCTCCAAATTAGTCCTGATTAAGTGGCAAGATCTCTTCGCGAATAAGATTCGAGTATGCATCTTTAAATTCGCGCCAGTACGAGATCTTCTTAACCGGATTTTCAGTTTTTTCCTTATACATTTCATAATCCATATGACGTTTTAAGCTCTCTTCGCCGGGATTAGATTCTTTCTTAGGATCAAAATTTTCAGCGTAGAAAAGCGCCTCTGCAGGATCAGCACCCCATGTCGTCGCGACATCCTTGACCAAATGCTCGATTGTTTCGTTTTTCATTGTCTGAAGCAAAGTTTGGACATTCTGATTTTGAAATTCTTTAGGATTAGCTTGAATTTTACGCCATAGGCTTTCCATCAACGTGCCAAGTTTCTCGTTGTTGTTCTTCAATCTATCGACGTAATTCGAAATTTCTTCCACCCGCTTTTGGCTAACAGCAGGCTTATCATCGCGAGAATCGCTGACATAGGCTTGGATGAGATTAACGATGTACTCGTAGTTGATCGTATCCTGACGTACGGTTTCCAACTCATACTCAATATCTAAATCGTCTTCTTCCGGCCCTTCAGTCTGTCGACGCCGCTTTAATTCGTCAATGACATTTTGATACGCACTCGTATACGCCTCGATGTCTTGCGAATCGATAGCAATCTCATCTTGAATTTCGTCTGAGTCATATTCGCTATAAACCTGCGCAGCAGCCAGTCCCTTATCAAAGCCTTGAAATGCCTTGGCAAATTGCTTCAAGGTCGCATCTGGCAATTCACTGATAGGTGGACCAGAAGGATCAATCTTGAACTTTTTCAAGCTTGAAGCTGCCTTCTTTAATCGGTTGTGTGCTACCCTCCACTCAGGGGCAAGGACTTCATTTTCGCCGCCATTTGAATAGAGGATTAACGCATCTTCGACTGCTTTTGCAAAGGTATTCGGCAGTTGATAGACAACAATCTGTCCATACTGTTTATTCTTGTCAAAGATACGATTGGTTCGAGAAAAGGCTTGAATGATATTTTGCAGCTGCATCGGCTTGCGATCAATAAACAAGGTAGACAAGCAAGGTGCATCAAAACCAGTCAATAATCGATCAACCACAATAACGAGGTCTAATTGCTCTTCACGAGACAGATAACGGGCCTGTTTACGAGCTAACCGATCATTGATATTAGCGTTATATAAGTTAATATTCTCAAGGCTGTAACTCGTACCAAACATCTCGTTATAGTCACGAATGGACTTCCGCATCGCGTCTTGATTCAGGGTTGAATCGAGATCATTTTCAGTGACTGAATAAGTGATAGCAACTTTCGGAAAGTCAGGTAATAATTCTGAGGTACGCTTGTTCATTGTAAATGGCGCTTTACCAGCACGTAACTCTTTGAACAATTCATAATATTTTTGTGCTTGCGAAATGGAGCTAGTTGTCAACAAAGCCGTGTAAGAATTGCCTCGGCCATTGTACAAGCCCAGCTTCTTTTGTGAATGGTTGACGATCCCCTCTATCACTTTCCACATATGATTTTTGTTCAAATAATCAGAAGAGAGCAGGTTCTTTTCCATCTCAACAGGATCCATCTTCGCCACATCTGCAAGGGACTCTCCTGTGCGCTTCGCAATTAACTCAGTGAGTTGATCTTCACGAATCGTATTTATATACTCCACTTGAAAGCCCAAGACAGCACCATCATGAATTGCTTCTTTAACTGTATACTCATGCAGTCGTTCGCCATATTGTTCCGCAGTCGTTCGGGGCAAGTTTCCCTCTTCTTTGCGTGCATTCTGCTCAAATATGGGAGTGCCCGTAAAGCCATACCACAACGCGTGATGGAAAAAGCCGTTAATCTCCCACTGTTTTCGCGAAGTAACAGCACGATGACACTCGTCAACAACAAAAGCAATCTTTAATTTTGTCAATCGCTCATAGTCTCGTGTGCCTTGCTTATCCGCGAACCGACGCATGACAAAGTTAAGCTTTTGAATCGTTGTGACAATGACAGTGCGGTCTGTACTTTTTAGCTTCTTAATAAGATCGCGAACGTGTTCAGTCTCATCAATATCAATCGTATCGTTTTCAGCGTAAGCCATGCAAGAACTTGTGGTTTGCTGGTCTAGGTCGACTCGATCAACAATAAAGATCGTCTTATCAATACTTGGAATCTGCAATAAATTGCGCGCAACTTTGTACGCCGTCAGCGTTTTCCCCGATCCTGTGGTATGCCAGACGTATCCGGAGACCTGATGTTTTGTCGCTTCACGAACTCGCTCGATCGCATGAATCTGATAAGGTCGCAGCAAAATTAAGGACTTACGAATCGAATCAATCACGGTATATTGGGTAACCATCTTATGCGCTTGCGGAATCGAGAGTACCTGATCTGTAAAATCAGTCAGCGTCTCTACAGGTTGATTATGCTCATCGACCCAGTTGGTTAAGAAGCGCTCGTTCATCTTGGTGCCTGAAGCCGGCGCAATATAACGTGTGTGGTACGGGTCACTGACAACGAACATTTGAACAACTGAATAGATGCCGTTAAACATACCGTCGCTCAGATACTTTTTAATCTGACGAAAAGCATCCATGTATGAGTGATCAGCATTCTTGAGCTCGATATGAATTAACGGTAACCCATTGATCAAAAGTGAAACATCAAACCGGCGATTCTGGTAGTCAGCGAACACTTTGGGCATTTCGATCTGATTAACAACCTCGTAGGAAGAAGTACCACCAGCTACATCTTCCCGACGAACAACTTCTAGTCGAACCGTTCCTAGCGTGGCATCTTCACGTTGCACTTGAACTTTGGCCACACCATTTTCGCCAGCCAACCACTTAGCGGCATCATAAAACGTACCAAATTGAAGCTGATTCTGAATTTGACGAAACTCTTGTTCTGTTAGCGGATGTCCGTCCAACACAGCAACATTATTTTGTTCGATTTTCTGCCGAAAGTTACGCCACAAATCCTCCTCTGTCTTTAGCTCCGGACGATACGTCCATTGTGAAATGCCCCTCGTTAACTGTTCGATTAATCGTTTTTCAAACGTAGATTCAAGTGTTGCACCCATTCTTGACTCCTCCTGTTGTCATTGCAAAACCCGTTAGTCGTATTTCTTCAGATCCTGCAAGCCACTGACGAACCATTCATACTCCTCGATTCGCATCTTCAAAACTGTATTAATATTCATCCAAAGCAGCCCGCAAAACCGAGATGCTTTTTGAACCTTAACGCTGCGTTCCAGCGTATAGATAACTTTCTTCATTATGAAGCATATTACGGGCAACGTCCATACAGAGGGACTCAACTGACTGACTGATTTAATATGTACTTCTGACAGAAAATCAGGATACGTTCGTCACCGATTCGGACTAAATTGAAGTTGAGTAACGAATAGAGCAAATATTGTGTTAGAGTTTGCATTTGTTTTCGGGACAATTCTGTAGCGAAATCTGACTACATTTAAAAACGTAAACAAAAAGCAGTGCCACTTCACGCTAATCATGAAGTAACACTGCTTTTTCACCGCGTAAGAATCATTCAGATTCTGTAATATCGAGCAACTTTTGCTCGCGGGCCACTATCAATTTGCTCTAAAAGTCTCTTTGCGTCTTCTTTAGTCAGAAACGAACGCCGATACACTGCCTTCATCCACTCAGGGTCCGGCATCTTCTTACTTATAAACCATTGATCGACATTTGGGGCTAAGAAAACGCTATATCCTTTTTCACCAAAGCGTCCATCTGTCTCTTTAGCAATAATGGCGTGCAAAATAAGATGTTCGATTAGATCCGCATATACCAGTCTGTCTTTACGATGCATACTAAACGGATATTGATAATGTCGAATAAATCTTAGATCACTCAGGTTTTCTGCACGATTCTCGTCAACATGGTGCGTATAGAGTCCTTCTGAAGTTCTGGCATACTTGCCTTTGCTAATAGACTTGATTTCACCGTTTAGAAAACGCTGATAAGATTTTTCATTAAAATAGTTGTCTTTCACCGGTCCATATTTATTGAGTAAATAGGCAACTGCTTCAGAATAGGTCATGTTGATCATATTCATGTACTCTGCATATCTTATTTCGTGGTCTGCTTCTGTCATGACGCGTACCTCCTATCGTTTAGAAAAAGGCTCAATCAATCTTGAAAATAAAAGCTCCCTTTTGTGCCAGCCCATAGGCGGACTGCGAGTCTCCCTTACCGCATAACTTCAGATTGATTGTATCATAGGCATTGCCTAACAATCGAAAGTTAGACCGTACTTTAAGTTGGCAACACCCTTTTTCCAAAATGTGCTACAGTAAGTTCCTGAACACATCACATCAAACCAACTTTGGAGCGTGTTAAAACATTGGCTAAAGAAACACATCACGTCGTCATCCCAGACGCCATCATGGAAGATCTTGATATTAAAGATGGCGAGCAAGTTGAAGTTACTTTAAAAGATAAGGAAGCCGTGATTCGGCCTAAACGGACGGATACAGGGACGCAGACGATTTCGCTGCGGTTCTTCCTGATTCCCACGGTTTTGGCTGGGATCGCGTTTTTGGCCTACTTTATCTATTTTCAGATTTTGCAGGTGCCGATGACGGGGAAGAACTCGATCGCTCAGATGGTCATTGTGCTGGGCGAATTGAGTGGGATTGCTACGTTTGCGGTTGCTTACATTCAGAATCATCGTCAGATTCATGGTCGGGATCATCGGCGCCGGTATTGGCGAATTTTTCCAACGATGCTGTTGTCCTTTGCAATTATTCTTGCGTTTGTGACATCAGTGTTTTTCTGGGTGATTGGCTATATGTTTGAAGGCGTCAGTTTTGATATTTACACAGCGACTGGGTTGTTCCTGCTATTTATCAGTATTGTGAACTACCTGATGATTTATTCGGCCTTGTCGATTTCAACCTCCTTCATCACAACCCTGTTTCTTTCGACCTTCGTTGGTGGCGTCATTGGCGCGATTGTGACGAACAGTTCGCGCCAGTGGTGGCAACATAACGTCAGTTTTCTTGGCACGAACAAGGCTTTGAATGCGTGGCAATTTAATCTCACCATCGCTGTGTCGGCCTTGCTGTGGATCGCGCTGGTGGATTATCTCTTCGTGCCACTGATGGCGCATCGCAAAAATGATTGGCGGTTGATCACAATGCGGATCATGTTGACGGTTGCGGCGATTGCCTTGCTGGGCGTCGGCCTTTTCCCGAACAATCGCGGCCTCATGCATATCTTGCATACACAAAGTGCTTGGTTCCTGAATTATTTCATCATCGGCATGATCATTGCGGTTCGTTGGCTGTTGCCAGGCGTTTCGCGCGAATTTCTAAGCACCAGTTACATCATCGGCGGCATCATCATTTTCGCCGCGATCCTCTTCCAGTTCGTCCACTACTTGTCACTGACAGCGTTTGAGATGATCGCCTTCGCCCTCGCGATGTCATGGATCATGTTGCTACTGCAAAACATTCACCGGCTTTACCAAAAAGACGAGTCTACTTTTGTCGTGACAGTGACCACGGATAAGGTCAATGCTGACTAATTATGATCGATTGTCGTTTCTTGACACGCCTCCATCTAACGTCGTGACGACTCGGGGAGGTGCTAACCTCGCTCAGCGTACTAAAATGCCCTCAGTACCAACAGACGCTTGAGACATCTGTTGGTACTGGGGGTATCTTTAAGCTAAAACGGGCCCGAAACGGGCCCGTTTTTTAGAATTTTTAGGCAATTTTAGGGCTTTTAGCCCAAAAACGGGCCCAAAACGGGCCCGTTTTTAACAACATCAAGCCGGTTCAACCGATTCAACCTTCACATCTTCCCGCTGCACCGCGAGCAAATCCGCACCTGCCTGAACCGTGGTATCAGCCGCCACTGGCTCGATCCGTGCATAAGACTTGCTGTTGGTAATCAGCACGATAGTAGTCGCGTCTAGCCCAGCTTTTTTAATAGCTGCTTGATCAAAGGTGCCGAGCAAGTCGCCTTTGTTGACGTGCTGGCCGGCTTTGACGGCGACTGTGAATGGTGCACCTTTGAGATTGACGGTATCGATGCCTAGGTGAACGAGGATTTCCATGCCATCATCTGTCGTTAGGCCGTATGCGTGGCCGGTGTCGGCGACGACGGATAAGGTGCCGGCTTGTGGTGCGTAAACTTTGTTGATGCCGGGTTCGGCAGGCTTGATGGCCATGCCTTCGCCCATCATCCCTGAAGCGAAAACGGGATCGCTGACTTGATCCAACGCAACGGTTTCACCGCCAACCGGTGCATAAACTTTGTTGTCGCTGACGATTGAGGAGATCACAGCATTGGCGGTTTCGACATCCCCATCTGGCGTTAGCACTTCCTTCGGGATCGCAAACGCGTTGGTCGCGACAAAGGCCGCGACAACGGTCCCAAGTGACACGATGGTATACCACAACAACGCATGGCCGTTATAGATGTACATCAGATAAGATGGCACCACTGCAAGGCCATACGAGTTAGCAGCGACGTTGAGCATGCTTAAAATCGCAGCGCCAATCCCAGATGTCAAAACGGTGACGATCAATGGCCGAAAGTTGTAGCGGATTAAGACCCCAAACAATGTTGGTTCGGAAACTCCGAATAGTTGTGAGGTAAAGGCACCCATTGAAGTTGCTTTAGCCTTGTTGGAACGAGCCCGTAAGAAAATGGCGAGGGCAACGCCGAGGTTGGCAAAGCCATACATCGCTTCAAGTGTGATCAACGGATTCAAACCGGTTGAAGCGAGCAGCGAAGTTTCGATGGCAATCATGGTCTGATGAATCCCGATGAGAACCATCAGTGGATAAGCAGCCCCGATCAGGAACCCACCGATTCCAAATGGCAGATGGATCACGGCTTCAACACCGACAAGCATGCCACTTTCAATGGCATGGACAATTGGACCGACGCCCATGATCATGATGGCAAACGTGACGAGCATCGTCAAAAATGGCGTGAGAATCTGTTCCAAAACGTTGGGCATGTGACGCCGGAAGAATAGTTCAAGTTTGGCCCCGGTAAACCCAGCGACTAAGGCGGTTAACACGGAGCCTTGACTACCAACAACTGGCAACCAGCCAAACAGCATAATGGCCTTAGCACTGCCATCAGCTACCGAATACGCATTTGGCAAAATTGGCGAAACCAGCATTAAACCAATGACGATCCCAATGATCGGTGTGCCCTTGAAGTAGCGGAAGGTCGACCAGACGATCAAGGCGGGCAAGAAAGCAAAAACGGTATCGGTGAGCACCGAGATTACCGATGTCAGGCTAGCCGGTATATCGCTTGGGACCGCTCCGAAAAGTTTTAATACTTGCGCATTGGTTGCTGCACTTTTCAGCCCTAAGAACAGACCGGTGGCAGCAATCACAGGAATAATTGGAATGAAAATGCCTGATAGCATCGCCATTAATCGTTGTACGACTGTCTTGTGCTCGTTGCTGGTTTTACCGGCAGTGTCGGCGTCGTCTTTACCATAAATCGCATTCACGGTGCCAAGCTTAGCAATGGACGCGTAGACATCGTTGACCACGCCGGTACCGATAATGACCTGATATTGGCCAGAGCCATAGAAAACACCTTTGACTTCTGGCAACTTCTCAAGGGCTTTGTCATCAATTGCCTTCCGATCTTTCACCACAAAACGCAGTCGCGTCTGGCAATGGGTCACGGAATCGACGTTATTTTCACCAACCAGCTTTAAAATTGCTTTTGCTTCTTCTTCATAGTTTTTAGCCATGATCATTTCACCTCAATAAGAATCGCTTGATAGGGTTGTAAGCTCGTTCCAACGTCCGGGTAATTGTTCAGCCAAACGTGACCAGCTGGTAAGTCAACTACGGCTGGTTTCGAGCTAAGATTCACAAAAATTTGGACATGTTGCCCGCGGGCATAGGCAATCACGTTGTCGTTGTGTGCATCCAGCGGGGCAAAGTCGCCTTCGATCAAATCGGCGCGCAATGGTGAGGCATTCCGCAAGCGACAGAGCGTTTGATAAAACGTCCAGACCGAATTGGGATCATCGTGTTCTGCCTGCCAGTTCACGCCAGCAGCTTGCTTGGTCAGCGGTAACCAAGGTTCATGACCAGCGTTGAAGCCGCCATTTTGGCTGTCGTCCCATGGGTATGGCGTACGGGCATTGTCACGTGAGCGTCGGTTGACACAAGCAAGGGCATCAGCTTCGGAGTAACCTTCTGCCAATGCACGGCGATAGTTGTCGTGCGCGGAAAGGTCGTTGAATTGATCAATGTTGGTTCGCACCGCATTGACCATGCCGAGTTCTTGGCCTTGATAGATAAACGGGCAGCCACGCAAGCCGAAGTATATCAGTGCTAAGGCTTTTGCCCCGATCGCATTGCGATATTGCGGCTCACGGATATACTTGCTTAGGCTTCGCGGTTGATCATGATTTTCAAGAAAATTAGCCCCCCAGCCAACTTTTTGAATCGCCAGCTGGCTTTTGGCAATCGCCTCGCCAAGCATTTTCGGCGTCCAGTTGGTTTGCTTGAACCACTCAGACCCAGAAGCGACGTCAATGTCGGCGTAATGAAAATCAAAAATCATTGAGAAGTAGCCGTTTTCGCCAATGAAGTCACCGAGTTGATCGTATGCAACGCCGGACGCTTCGCCGATCGTGACGGCATTGGCCGGCTTAAAGGTGGCAGCGTTCAACTCTTTGAGAAATTGATCCAGACCCGGTCGATTTTCCGTTTTGCGCTTAACTTTGCCTAACCCATCGCTGCCATCTGGCGTGATGGAAGCAAAATCCTGATCCTTTTTGATAAACGTAATGGCGTCGACCCGGAATCCGGCGAGACCTTTGGCTAGCCACCAGTTGATCATGCTATAAATGGCTTTCCGCAACTTCGGATTTTCCCAATTCAGGTCCGGTTGTTGTGGGGAAAAGACGTGGTGATAATAGGTGTTGGGCTCACCGGGAACCGCTGTCCATGACGAGCCAGCGCCGAAGTTTGAGCGCCAGTTGTTCGGCGGCTGACCATCATGACCCTGGCGGAAAATGTAGAAGTCTCGATATGGTGAGGCCGGATCCTTGAGCGCCGCTTGAAACCACCGGTGCTGATCGGACGTATGGTTGACCACCAAATCCATTACCACTTTGATACCGAGATCTTTGGCAGTTGCCATGAGCTGATCAAAGTCAGCCATGGTCCCAAAGCGCGGATCAATCGCCTGATAGTCGGCAATGTCATAACCATTGTCAACCATGGGGCTCTTATAAACCGGCGATAACCAAATCGTGGTAATGCCTAATTTTTTTAACTTCGGTAATTCGGCAGTGATGCCAGGCAGATCGCCTATGCCGTCATTATTACTATCTTTGAATGAGGCCGGATAGATTTGGTAGAAAATTTCTTGTTGCCACCAAGTACGGCTAGTTTCGTTCGTCATGACTATATCCTCCAGTTAGCTGATGCTGTCGTATGAGAATGTGGTATCGATTCCATATGAGGCAAAAATAAAACTCAGGCGCTTTGCCTGATTTTCAACGATAAGTGCAAGGTTGGTTGCGTGTCTTGGGCGACTTGTCGGCCCAACCCCTTTAACAACTCGTGCGTCGCCGCCGCTGCCATCGAAGCAACAGGCTGATGCACCGTCGTCAGCGGGATTTTGGCAAAAGGCGCAAACGGCTGATCGTCATATCCCATCACTGCGATGTCATCAGGCACCTTCACATCGGCAGCCAACAGACTGTCAATCACGCCGACTGCGACCTCGTCCGAGTTGGTAAACACGGCATCCGGCCGCACATTCGGCCCCAGACTCGCGAGCTGCTTGCCAATTGCCTGCCCTTCTTTGGCTGTGTGAATTTGACCAAACAGTAAATCTTGCGCCACTAAAAGCTGATGTGCCTGCATAAAGTCTAAAAACGCTTGTGTGCGACTTTGTCCATGGTGAGCGCCGCTGATGGTGCCACCGCTGACATACGCAAACCGGCGATGGCCTTGATTGAATAAATAGTCGAGTGCATCACGGGTCGCCTGATAATGTGGCAATACCAGCGAAGTAGCCCCGGGGATCTGGACATCGGCATTCACAACCACAACTCGCCCCGGAAAGGCTTTCGCAACTGCTGCAACTCGATCAGGGGCTTCAACTGAAGCTAAAATGACGCCGTCCAATTCGCGACTTTTCAGCTGCTTGAGAAACCGTTCTTCGGCCTCGGGATCATCATATGTCTGGGTAATCATCACTTGGTAGCCGTGGGCATGTAGTTCCCGTTCAATCGCATCGAACAAGCCAGCAAAAAACGGATTGGTCACGCGGGATACCAGAACCCCGATGTTGCCAGTGGCTTGGGCGCGCAGTGACGTAGCGGCGGCACTCGGCGTATAGCCCAACTGATGGATTGCTTTTTCGATCCGCGCTCGCTTTTCAGCGGAGATGTAGGGATGATGATTCAGATAGCGTGAAACCGTGGTCACGCCAACCCCTGCTGCTTTAGCAATTTCACTAATCGTCGCCATTCCTTGCATCTCCTTTATATGGAATCGATTTCATAGACGAGTATACAGCGCTTTCAAAAATTGTCAAGCATTGACTAAAAAGATTTTTTGCGCCCCAGTCTAAAAAAGCCTTACGCCGTGTCGCCACAACGTAAGGCTTGCGATCAAAGACCGCCATTATCCTTTTTAAGATTCCATGACACAACATCACTGGCCGCTGACGGTGGGGTGATGCGTGCCGCGGTTGGTGCTTCATTGCCAAAGAAGCGACCGGAGACAACGCGGTAGCCTTGGTCAATGAATAATTCGAACACGGATACATCAATGAACAAGCGGATTTCAACTGTTTTTCCAGCTGGAAAGCCGAACTGGCGCAAACTGCCGCCATTATTGCGATTCTCGCGCTGAATCATCCCCTGCCCGCTATCAGAGTCGAGATGAATCAGCAACTGATCATGGTCCCCATCAGGCAGATGAATCGTTGTCTTTTGACCTGCCGCAAGCGTGAAGGCTAGTTCAAAGGCGCCTTCCAAGTTGGTAACGGTCCACTCATCATCATGCTGCTGAACAACCGGCTGATCTTCTACCGCTGTCTCCCGCAGATTTTTGATAGCCGGGTGCGGATAGAGGCAAACGTGATCATCACGTAGCGTCAATTGGCGCACATAACTCAAGACCCCGGCCCAACCATCATCATCTGTTGGGTAGGTGGTATCTGGCAAGCCGAGCCATGAAATCGCCAAGGTGCCATCATCATCTGTATTCGCCAGACGAGTCGCATAAAAGTCAAAGCCTTTGTCAATGTTTTGCAGCCGCTGGTGGGTTAAGTTACCAGTTGCCGGATCAAAGTTATCGGCCACGAGGGCAATGTTCGGATAGACATTTTCATATTCGAAAAAGTCCTGATCGAGACCTTGTGGACAGTATACTAAGACCACTTTGCCATTGATGAACGTGATGTTCGGGCACTCAACCATGTAACCGCAAAATTCATCAGGAATACTTAACGGTGCCACAAACCGCCAGCTCTTGTCGGTTTGCTTGGCATAAAGCAGAATGGCGCCGGTGTGATCTGGACGCTGGCCGCCAATCAGGACATAGGTCTGGCCTGCATAGTTAAACAAGAATGGGTCGCGGAACTCCTGGGTGTAACCAGCAGGCGGTGTTAGGATTAATGGCTTCGGATCCTTGAACAACCGGCCATCAGCGCCGAGAACGGCCCCTAGCTGGGTGCTATGCCGATGCCACTGATCATCCCGCGCATTGCCGGTATACATCAAGCGCAATGTGCCGTGTGTCACCAACGCTGATCCTGTGTAAGCCCCATGCGAATCATACTCGTTATCCGGCAATAGATCGCCTGGCACCCGGCGCCAGTTAAACAAATCCTTCGACACCGCATGCGCCCACGACTTCAGGCCATGGACCGGGCCAAACGGAAATTGTTGATAATAAAGGTGCCATTTGTTGTTGAAAAAGTTCAAGCTGCACGGGTCATTGATTAAACCAGTATCTGGTTGAACATGCGTCTTTGTCCGCCATTTACTCGCAGCAACCTGAGCCTTCAACTTCATAATATAATCAGGCGCCCAGGACGAATACGGCTGATACCGCGCCGCCGTACTCCAAGTTGCTTCTTTCATGAACTTACCACCTTGTTTAAAATGTTACCCCCATCATATATGAGTTAGGGGCAATGTCAATGAAGACAGAAAAACAGGTTTCCGAAATCTTGATGCAATCATTTTCGGGAGGGCTGGTTGACCACCGAAAGGACGGGGTGGCGCCGCAGTGATTCGGGATGGCGACCGCGAAGCTAGCGTGGTGGGCACGGATTTTGAGCCAACGGGCAAATCCGACACGCTGGCTCAAAACTCGGCCTTCTCCTAAAGCAGGCAACCCACCTGCTTTAGGAAAATCCCGCCACTGAACCCATCGCCGCGGAACCAGCTCAGGCTAGCGGATAAATCGCTGCCCAAGATAGATCCTGAAAAGCGATCCGCAACCAACAAACTTGATGCAAAAAATCCGCAGCTTAGGCCGCGGATTTTTGATTGGCCGATCGGAGGGTGGCCGATCAGCGATTTTTTACTTTGGAGGAGTAAAAATGAAAAAGTTGGGTTGGGGAAGGAATGAGTGGGTGGCTCATTTCTATGTTGTTAATACTACAAGCGATGTGTGAAATTTTTGTGATGGTAAATGGGTCTTTATGTTAAGTCTGTTGATTAAAATCATCTGCTCACGACAGCGGTTTAGGTAGAAATTCTGCCCGATAATCATGAACATATTGCTCGAAGCTGATTGCTGGGCGCCCGAGAACATTTGGCAATGTTGTCGTAACCGTTTTGGCGTTACCTAACTGGGTGATCAAGTAAAGCATCACCATGACATTAACATAGTTCTTCGGTAGCCCGCGTTGCAGCATGACCTTGCGAAAACGCCACAAACTCGGCTTGCTATAGGTGATCGGCACACCGAGTTCCATCGTCATGATCTGAGCAGCATCGGCGTAGGTGAGCGCTTGGGCGCCGGTAATATCGAGCTTTTGGCCAATATATGCCGGATCGCGCAGGACAACCGCAGCAGTCGCGCCGATATCACGGGTATCAATGAAACTAGTGCGAGCATGCCCAGCAGGCACAAACAGATCGCGATGGCCGACGATATCAGCTTGGTGGGTGGTATTCAAATTTTGCATAAAGAAACTTGGACGAATGAAAGTATAAGGCAAACCGAGTTCAACAATCCGTTTTTCGATTTGATGATGCGGCGTCATTGGATTATGCGCCACCCCAAGTAGTGACACAAAAACAACTTGCTTCACATGTCGAGCCACCAAGGCATCGAGAAAAGGATACATATCCTCTTTGGGCTTAGCCAATTGTGGCGGCCGAACGAAGAAGACCTTGTCGATGTCAGCTAAGGCTTGCTCGAAAGTGGCAGGATCGAGAAAGTCAAACCGGCGTACTTGAACTTTCAGCCCGTTTAACGCCTGTTTGGCATGCTCCGAATTGTGCACACCAGCAAATAGGTGAACATCTGGATCATCTTGCAAGTCGCGGATCAGCGGTTGACCGATATTGCCAGTAGCACCAATCACTAATAGATTTGTCAATAGCTTTCTCCTTATAAAGAAAAAGTGCCTGAACAGGCACTTTTTTAATCTCGGTCACCGCTTAATTATCGCGGTTGACCTTATTCATACATATAAGCACGGGTTGCCGGCAGATCTTTTCCAGACGGCCCCTTGCTGATCAAATACTGCATCACGTCAATGTTGCCAGATTCAAAGCTGGCAGCGGCCGCCTGCAGATAAACATCCCACATCCGCGTAAATTCGTAGCCGAATTTCTGCTGAATCGGATTGCGATGATTATTGAAATTGGTATCCCAAATCTCAAGTGTGTGTTGATAATGACGCCGCAGTGGTTCAAGATCTGCAACTTGCATGCCAGCGTCGACAATGTGATTAAGGTTTTCCGCCATCCCGGGCACATAACCATCCGGGAAAATGTATTTGTTGATCCATGCGTTTACCGCGCCGCCTTGTTGTCGCGTGATGCCGTGAATCAATGCCACACCGTCATCTTTTAGCAACTTAGCGACATCTTTAAAGTAGCCTTCTAGATTTTCCTTGCCGACATGTTCAAACATGCCAACTGATGTGATGTAATCAAACGGCTCTCGATTCAGTTCGCGATAATCCATATACAGCACCTCAGCGACATCGGATAGATGTTCTGATTCAATCCGATCCGAAACCAGTTTAAACTGTTCCTTGCTCAAGGTAATGCCGACGACCTTCAGGTGATAGGTCTTAGCTGCGCGTAACATCAACGTGCCCCAGCCGCAGCCAATATCCAGCAATGTCCGCCCCGGCTGTGGATTAAGTTTCCGCAAAATATGATCAATCTTATTTAATTGGGCGGTTTCTAGATCGTCACTCCAGTCCTCAAAGTAGGCACAGGAATAAGTTAAAGTCGGATCCAACCACAGTTTATAAAAATCATTGCCAAGATCGTAGTGAGAATGAATGTCTTCTTTTGACTTATGTTCGGTATGACTTTGCTTCGGGAGAAAGCGCATGAGTTTCTTGTTGCGCATAAAACTGCCCGCATTCGCATAAGCCGCCGCGATTAATTGTTGCAATGGCCGTGTGCCGCCAAGCACTTCAATGTCGCCACGCATATAAGCCTCACCCAGTGCCAACGATGCATTTTTCAGCAAATCACGGACCGGAATGGCCTTTTTCATTTTAATCGTGATCGTTGGCTCACCTGTACCATACGTTTCTTCCGTATGATCCCAGTAGTCCACGCGAACCGGAATATTGAAAGAGTGACTGAACATGGTATGATAAAACTTTTTTTCAAGCATGATGGCCTCCGTTTTGAGAAGTTACAAGAAGAATTATACGGCTTTTTAACCAAAGAAAAAACACCGCCGTGAAAATGGACGGTGTGTAGCCGTTTTCATTTAAAATTTTCGAAAACGCTGCTGTCGCTTGGCAATCAGTGCCTGCGGATCAGTAGCAACTAATTCTGCGAGCTTGGGCTTGATCGCTGCCTTCAACGTCGTCGCGAAAGTCGTACCGGTATCCGGAATAATGCGATCACAGACCGCTTTAGCCAATAAATCTTGCGGGGTCAGTTGCATGACCGCGGCCGCCTCTTTAGCACGGCTGGCATCCTTCCACAAAATAGCCGCAAAACCTTCTGGGGATAGAATGCTATACATGCTCTTGTCCGTCATCCAGACCTCATCCCCAAACGCCAAAGCCAAGGCACCGCCTGACCCGCCTTCACCGATCAAAATCGCAAGAATCGGCGTTGGGAGATCAGCACAGGTGTATAACAAATCAGCAATAGCGGCGCCTTGGCCATTGGCCTCCGCCTCTTTGCCAGGATATGCGCCGGGGGTGTTAATGAGCGTGACAATCGGTCGATGAAACTTGGCTGCCTGCTTCATTAACCGTAGCGCCTTACGATAACCCCAAGGCTCAGGACTGCCAAAATGCGTCTGCAATCGCTCCGTTAGGTCTTGCCCTTTATCCGTTGCAATCACGGTCACGGCTTGCTGATCAAGCCAGCCAATGCCGCCAATGACAGCCGGATCATCATGACTTGAGCGATCACCGTGAAACTCATGGAAGTTTGTCACCAACCCGTTAATCAGTTCCCGCGTGCGATATGGTCGTGGTGCTCTGGCTGCTTGAACTGTCTCATACGCTAGCGTTTCTTTATCCGTCATGCTTGAAAAAGCCTCCCTTATTGCTGCAACTGTATGCCTGTCAATGTGTTTGTCAGACGGCTACGCGTGATATGAAGAACGCTAGGCAAATTGATCCAAGATGGCAATCAATCCGTCTAGCATCGCGTCACCATGCCTCATCAAATGTCACTGCTCAGGCTGTGTGCAACGCCAACAAATCCCCTAAATAACTAGGCTGATCCTGCCGCTGTACCACTGCATCAATAAAACCGCTTTGCAAAAGGGTTTCTGCTCGCTGAAAGTTTTGCGGCAGCTTTTGGTTAATCGTTTGTTCAATCACCCGCCGACCTGCAAAACCAATCAAACTGTGCGGTTCTGCCAACGTGATATCACCTTGCATCGCAAAACTCGCGGTTACGCCGCCCATTGTTGGATCGGTCAAGACACTGATGAATAACAAGCCTGCATTGCTGTGCGCTTTAACTGCGGCACTTACTTTGGCCATTTGCATTAGCGAATGAATACCTTCCTGCATCCGCGCACCACCGCTAGCGCAGAAAAGAACAACTGCTAAATTGGCGCTGGTTGCTTTTTCAAATAACCGGGTCAACCGTTCGCCAGTCACAGTTCCAAGTGAACCCATCATGAACTTTGGATCCATGATACCAAGCGCACAGCTTTGACCACCAATCGTCGCCTGACCTGTCCACACACTGTCTTTCAAACCAGTAGCAGCCTGGCCTGCTGCCAATTTCTCGGTATAGCCCGGGAAATCCAGCGGGTCCGACGTCACCAGATCGGCATCCCATTCTTCTGTTGCTGTCGCGATAAGTGACAATCGTTTTTTAGCAGTGATTCGAAAGCCGTAATGGCAGTGCGGGCAAACTTGAGCATTGCCCAAACTCTCACGATAGCTGCCTTGCTTACAATACGGACATTGAATCCACAAGTTTTCGGGTAAGGCTGCCTCACGAGCAAGTGCTTCTTGGGTCAGTTGTGGTTGTGACATGCAGTATCCTTCCTTTCAAAACGCGTTCGCCACCCCAGAAACCGGGCTGGTTCGCGCGCCTCTGCTTAAACGCGCTCGCAGGCCCAGAAACCTGCACATAAGGACCTCAAGCCTAAATGGCCAAAGCCCAGCCATTTAGGCTTGAGGCCACTTATGTGCAGGTTTCTAAACGGGCCTGCTAACGCTCTGCCATTTTGGTAAAAAGTCGCGATTGAGATAGGCGGTATCGGCTTTGCCGGCCAGAACTGTCGGTGCTTGGAATAACGCCAGCGCAAAATCCCGGTTGGTTTTGACACCTTCCACATGCAATTCAATCAGTGCACGATGCATTTTCGCTAAGGCCTCGTCACGGGTTCGCCCATGGACAATGAGTTTAGCAATCATGGCATCATAATAGGGGCTGATCTTATCGCCAGGCGCAACGCCAGTGTCAACCCGCAGCCCCATGCCGCCGGTTGGAAAGCGTAGTTGTTCAAGGGTGCCAACGTCTGGTCGAAAATCATGATAAGGATCTTCCGCGTTTAACCGGCATTCAATCGCAACTCCTGATGGCTCAGGTGTCGTTAATGCCACTTCATCGCCAGCTGCAACTCGTAGTTGAGCTTGGACCAAATCAACACCGGTCACCATTTCTGTAATTGGATGCTCGACCTGAATACGCGTATTCATTTCCATGAAATAAAAATGATGCTGCTGATCCATCAAGAACTCAATGGTACCAGCATTGAGATAATCGACTCCTTCAGCAATGGTCGCAGCGAGGTGAAGTAACTTTCTGCGTTCAGGTGACGTCAAGACTGGACATGGACTTTCTTCGACCATCTTTTGACTGTGACGTTGCAAGCTGCAGTCTCGTTCTGGGAAAACACTGGTATGCCCGTGCATGTCGCGTAAAACCTGAACTTCGACGTGTTTGGCAGGGACAATGACTTTTTCAAGATACATCGTCGGATCGCCAAACGCCGCTTGAGCCTCTGCTTGGGCCCCCGCGAATTCAGCTTTCAATGCAGCAGCATCCGTTAATTTGCGAATACCTTTGCCGCCTCCGCCTGCGCTGGCCTTGAGCATCAATGGATAACCAATGGCCTCACCTGCTGCCAGCGCGGTTTCAACGTCCTGTAAAGGATGACTGCCTGGAATCACGGGTACGCCTAAGTCAATCATTGTTTGTCGAGCAACGGCTTTGTCGCCCATTTGATCAATGGCAGTCGGTTTTGGCCCGATAAGGGCCAATCCGGCATCGGTTACGAGTTTCGCAAACTCGGCATTTTCCGATAAGAAGCCGAACCCGGGGTGCACTGCCTCGGCACCGCTCAAAATAGCGGCACTGACAACATTGCGCATATTCAGATAAGAGTCGGCCGCCCGCGGTCCGCCAATACAGATGGCTTCATCTGCAAGGGTGACATGCAGGCTGTGACGATCAGCGTTTGAGAACACCGCCACAGAGGTGATGCCCATTTCGCGCAAGGTCTGGATAATCCGGACCGCAATTTCGCCACGGTTGGCAACGAGTACTTTTTTGAACAAAGTTCCACTTCCTCACACAAATCTGGTTTCAATGGCAGTTTCAGCCAATAGCAAAAACTAAATCCGCACTGCTGGCCATGTTTTCGCCAACATAAATTTTGCCTTTGCCCAAACCTGCATTGTCAATCAGTTTCTCCAAGGTCACTTCAATCCGCAGCACGTCGCCTGGACGCACCATGTGGCGGAACTTGGCCTTCTTAATGCCGCCAAGGTAGGCTGTCTTTCCTTTGAAGTCCGGCATCGAAAGCAATGCAATCGCGCCAGCCTGCGCCATGGCTTCAATCTGCAACACACCAGGGAAAATTGGATTACCAGGAAAGTGTCCCTGAAAAATCTGTTCGTTAATTGAAACATTCTTTTGTGCCACTACGGATTCACCGGGCTTAAGATCCAAGACCCGGTCGACCATTAACATCGGATAGCGATGCGGCAAAATGGCCTGAATTTCTTGTGCTTCAAGTGTTTTCTTGGTTTCGAGCATAATGCCCTCCTTTTAAACGCGTTCTCCAGCCTAGAAATCTACGTATAAGAGCCCTGAACGCAATGCCATCAGGTTCAGACCCGCGTACACACCGATTTCTAAACGCTCCTACTCACGCTCTGTCTTCTTCAATTGTGACTAATGCCTGATCATATTCAACGAGGCTTTCATTGTCGACGTTAATCGCCTTAAGTGTGCCGCTGACGGTGCTTTTGATTTCGTTCATCATTTTCATCGACTCAATGATGCAGACCACATCGCCTTTGTTAACGTGCGCGCCGACTTCAAAGTACGGATCAGCGTCAGGTTTAGGGGAAAGATAGACAATACCGACCAATGGCGCCTTAATCGCGGTGCCTGTCGGAGCTTCTGGTTCAGCTGGCACCGCCGTTTCCGGCGTTACCGGTTGACTAGGCACTGTTGCCTGAGTATTAACAATTGGCGCCGGAGCCGCACTTGCTTTGACCAGATGTAAAGAATCGTTGCCAAGCGTCAGCTCTAATTCATGCAAAGAACTTTGCTCCAATTGTTTGATCAGGACTTCAATCATTTCGGTGTCCATGATGCTCACCACCTTTTGAAGGCCAAGACCGCATTATGCCCGCCGAAACCAAAGGAATTGCTGAGTGCATAGTCAACTTCGACATCGCGATTAGCGGCATCCACCAAGGTGACTGGGCATTCAGGATCTTGCTCAGCATCACCGACATTGATCGGCAATTTACCTTCATGCAACGCACTAATCGTCATGATCGCTTCAATCGCACCAGCCGCACCCAGTAAATGACCAGTCAAAGCCTTGGTGGAACTCACCAAAACATCGTCCCCGAAAAGATCGTGGATTGCTTTGCTTTCCATGGCATCATTAGCCTTGGTCGCCGTGCCATGCGCATTGATATAGCCGACATCACTTGGCGCAATCCCAGCTTCTTCAATCGCCAGTTCCATCGCCCGTGCCGCTTGATGGCCGCTTGGATCAGGCGCCGTCATATGATAAGCGTCGCTCGTAGCACCATAACCAACAACTTCGCCTAAAATGTTGGCACCGCGCTGCTGCGCATGTTCGAGGCTTTCCAAGATAATCGCACCGCCACCTTCGCCGAGAACAAAACCGCTGCGATCAGCCGCAAATGGCAAACTTGCTTTGGCCGGATCGGCAGCCTTGGATAAGGCAGACAGGGCTGCAAAACCAGCAATACCGATTTCGTTAACAGAAGCCTCGGCACCACCTGTAATCACAACATCCGCTTTACCACTTTGAATCCGCATGGCTGCTTCGCCAATGGCATTCGTGGCTGAAGCACACGCAGTCACAACGACATAGCTCGGTCCGTGCGCGCCAAAGTACTGAGAAATTGTCCCAGCGACCATGTTGCTAATCGCTTCAGGCACAAACAGTGGACTTACTCGATCAGGACCTTTGGCATTCATTTTTGTGACTTGTTCCTGAATGGTTGTCAAGCCACCAATACCTGAGCCAAAAATGACAGCCATTCGTTCAGAATCAACATCATCTTTAGTTAAACCTGACTGTTCATATGCCTCGATTGCACTGTAAAGGCCATATTGCGTGAAAAGATCCAGCCGTTTGCTCAGCCGTTTTTCCATTCGCACTTCAGGTTTAAAACCTTCGACCTCACCAGCGACTGTGATCCCGGTCTTCTCGGCATCAAACTTAGTGATTGGCCGAATACCAATCTTGCCAGCATCCATCGTTGCCACTGTTTCGGCAACTGAATGACCCAGCGGATTCACAGTACCCATTCCGGTTACGACTACTCGTTGCAATGTCATTCCTCCGTTCATGTACTTAGCCTAATCCACCAGCAACAGTTAATGTTTGCCCGGTTATGTAGGCATTTTCGACCAGAAAACGGGCCGCATGCGCAATTTCCTCAGGTTGACCGAATCGCTTTAACGGAATCTCCGCCAAAATCTGATCCTGACTAGCCTGACTCAGCGCTGCGGTCATATCGGTAGCAATCATGCCAGGTGCGATCGCATTGACTCGCACGCCACGCATGGCACCTTCTCGTGCTAATGTTTTGGTCAGACCAATGATGCCCGCTTTACTAGCTGCATAATTGGCTTGACCGATGTTCCCGGTCAACCCCACTACACTGGCAAGATTGATAATGACACCAGTGCGTGCCTTCAGCATTTTTTTGAATACTGGCTGACTCACATAGAAAGTTCCATCTAAGTTGACGCTGACAACCCGGGCAAAATCTTCCGGTTTCATCCGCATGGCCAACATGTCACTGGTGATTCCAGCATTGTTGACTAAAATATCGGCACTGCCAAACTTGTCCAGAGCGGTTGCCACCAGCTGCTGACCAGTTGCTGGATCGTCAACACTGCCAAGGACAGTGACGACGCCATGACCAAAGGCTTCAAGCTCTTTGATCAACTCAGTGGGAAATTCGTGGCGAGCGTTTAAAACAAGATTTGCGCCCGCTTCAGCAAAGTTTCGGGCGATCGCTTCGCCGATGCCTCGTGAAGCACCAGTGATGATCGCGGTTTTATCAGTTAATTTCAATCTGCCTTCACTCCGTTATTCAAGTCAATGACTGCATTGAGGCTCGCTGCGTTACTGATCAAGTGTGTGGTCATACTGCGATCAATGCGCTTAATCATTTTGCTAAGCACTGGTTTTGGTCCCAGTTCAATGACCGTGTCAATACCAGCTGCCTTCAGTTGCCGCACCACATCAGCAAACTTAGTCGGTTCAGCCACCTGGGCCGCCAAAATTGACCGCATGTTTTCAGCCGAGAAGGGCTCAAGGGCCGTGGTACTGATGACCGGTGTAGCTGGATCAAAGACATGTACTTGGTCAAGGGCAGCACGCAATGGTGGCTGCGCATCAGCCATTAACGGACTATGAAATCCGCCAGCAACTTTCAGTGGCACAGTGCGAACGCCTTGATCTGACAACCACGCTTCAACCTGCGCCAAGCCAGCCTTGCTGCCAGCCAGTACGGTCTGTTTAGGGCCATTGTAATTGGCTGGCCAAACATCAGGCACTTGTTGACAGGCAGCCGCAATCACAGCAGTATCGCCAGTCATGACGGCTAACATGCTGCCTGGATGGGCCTGACAAGCAGCGGCCATCGCCTTGCCGCGGGCAGCAACCAGCTTCAACCCATCTTCCAAACTGATCCCGCCGCCAGCAATCAAGGCACTGTATTCTCCTAGACTTAAGCCAGCAAGTGCGGTTTCATCGGGCAATGCCGCGGCTGCTACTTCATGCATGGCCACGCTGTACGCAACTAAAGCCGGTTGCAAAGCATCCGGATGAGCAGCAAAATCCCCAGTCGCCAAGAACTGCGGCAGATCGAAGTCCAAAACTGCATCAGCGCGGTCAATAATCTCTTTGAATATCAAAGTATTCTGGTAAAAATCAATCCCCATTCCGGGGACCTCGGCACCTTGGCCATTAAACACATATGCAAAACGCAAGCAAGTACCTCCTCGTTTCAATGCGGACGTTTGCCGTTAAGCCTGTGCCTGCACATCGACTTGACCTGTCAATAAGGCCGCCATTTTTGAGCCAGCCAAAATTTCTTTGGCCTGACGCATCACGTCCTCAACAATGTCTTCGCTGCTTTCTTCACGCTTAACTAAGCCGGCAATCTCACCAGCCATAAAGGAACCATGTTCACGATCGCCTTCAAGGACGGCTTTACGCAAACTGCCATTACCAAGTTCTTCAACTGCCGAAAAATCGGTCGTGTCAGAAAGGGCAATTTTCTTTTCAAGTTTCAGGAAATTCCGGCTCATTGGGTTCTTCAAAACGCGGGCAGCATGACCGACATACAGGCCGGTTACCAGTGTATCAACGTCCTTGGCTTTAATGACGGCGTCCTTGTAGTTCTGGTGGATTCGGCTAGACGTTGACGTCAGAAAACGCGTCCCCATCTGAACACCGATGGCTCCCAAACTCAAGGCAGCCGCCACACCACGACCGTCAGCAATACCGCCAGCTGCAACGACGGGAATATCAACCGCATCGACAACTTGTGGTACTAAGGCCATCGTGGTAATGCTACCAATATGACCGCCAGATTCCATGCCTTCAGCGATAACGCCGTCGACACCGTCTTTTGCCATCCGTTTTGCCATGGCAACAGACGGTACAACCGGCATCACAATCGTGCCATTTTGCTGCAACCGTTCTAAGTAGCGGCTTGGATCACCGGCACCAGTCGTCACAAGCGCAACCTTAGCGTCAACGATCACGTCAATGACTTGTTCGACAAATGGTGAAAGTAGCATGACATTCACACCAAATGCCTTGTCAGTCAGTGACTTGGCAATATCAATTTGCTCTTTGACCCAAGAAGCTGGGGCATGACCAGAACCAATGATGCCCAAGCCGCCAGCTTCAGAAACTGATGCGGCGAGCTTGCCGTCAGCGACCCACGCCATGCCGCCTTGAAAAAGCGGATATTTAACGCCCAAGCGTTCCATTAATGGACTCATTGGCCCACTCCCTTCAAGTTGTCTTAAGCTTCAGCCTTTTCGGTGATGAAGTTAACAAGATCAGCCACCGTTTCAATGCTTTCATCGGTATCAATCTTAACGTCGAATTCGTCTTCGATTTCGTTGATGATTTCGAAAATGTCCAAACTGTCAGCATCCAAATCATTCTTGAAGTTGGTTGTCAGTTGAACTTCTTCCGGCTTCTTATCCAATTGGTCAGCGATAATGTTTTGTACCTTAGGCAATACTTCTTCGTTTGTCATGTTTAATGTTCTCCTTTAAAGTTAACTATTTTGTAAGCGCCAGCAGAAGCGGACCCATAAGCGGGCTTCTGCGACTGCGAGCGCATCAGACTCAAACATACTGTTAATAAGTGACGATCAACGAGCCAACGGATAAACCGCCGCCAAAACCGCTGAGTACCAGCCGCTGACCGCGTTGTAAGCGACCGTCTTCAGCTAATTGTGCCAACAAGATCGGCACACTGGCTGCACTGGTGTTGCCATGCTCATCAATATTAATTGGGAACTTGGCAGGATCTGCTTTCAGCTTTTTGGTGACTGATTGCACAATTCTGGCATTGGCTTGGTGTAAGAGATACCAATCAACGTCATCAACCGCAACGGCTGCCTGTGTCAGTGCCCGATTGATTGAGCGTGGCACTTCGGAAATGGCGAATTGATAAACCGCCCGCCCATTCATTTTGAAAAATGGGGACGGCTTAGCTGAGGGTGCTTCGGCAAACGGACTGTGATTCGTCTGTTCACCAGCAACCAAAGCCATCTCAGTATCGCCGAAACTTTTAAGATCCACGGCCTGAACCGGGAAACCTTGATCATTGATCAAAACCCCGCCAGCACCATCAGCAAACAATACGGCCGTTCGCCGATCATGCCAATCGACAAGCCGAGAAAGCACCTCGCTGCCAATCACAATTCCTTGATGAACCGTTGGACTCGTCATCAGGCGATCCGCAACATGTAATGCATATTCAAAGCCGGCACAGGCAACATTGATGTTAAAAGCAAAGGCATGGTCTGCCTGCAAGGCCGCCTGCAACCGATTAGCCTCAGCCGGCGTCGCATAATCCGGACTCATGGTTGCCACAATAATAAAATCAAGTTGGTCAGCCGCGACCTGCGCTTTGGCCAATAACTGCTGAGCAACATCGTAAGCTAAATCAAAATTTTTTTGATTGGTGACGACATGGCGCGCTTTAATCCCGGTGCGTTCCTTGATCCAATCATCGGACGTATCCATGTACTGGCGCAATTGATCATTCTCAATCCGCGTGGCAGGTACCGAATAGGCACTGGCCAGAATCTCCAAAGCGGGTCCTTCTTTCTAATGACGATATTCGTCAATAAATTCATTCAGATTATCCAGTGCCCGCTCGATCAATTCGATCTGTGGCTCGGTAAATCCTTTGACGAAACTCGCAACCATTTTTTGATGAAAGGCAAGATGGGCACGATACATCAGGCGACCTTTGCGACTGAGCCGTAAATTCACAACGCGTTTATCCGACTCAAGATGCAACCGCTCGACATAACCTTTACGCGCTAAATTGTTGATGGCAACGCTCAAAGTGCCTTGGGTGACATGCAGTCGTTTAGCAACATCGCTTGAACTCGGTGTCGCATGAATGCCGATCGCATCGATCGTATGCATTTCCTTGATGCCTAAATCGCGGAACTGACTTTTACGCAGTTCTTCTTCTTCCATTCGTAAAATATCGGTATAAACTCTGATCAATTTATCATTGATCCGCTTGACGCTTGGCTTTTGGGACATAGGTGTGCCTCCATTGACAACTGATTTGATATTCAAAGTATCAGTTGAAAAAAATAGCCTGTCAAGTGAGCTAAGCATTGGCTTCTACCACGAAATGCAATTCTGCGTGGCAAACCAATTCATCTCCGATACTGGCAGTCGTCGCAACGACCCCCATATTCTCTCGAACCTTAACCATTTTGATCGCCAATGTTAGTACACTGCCGGTTGGAACTTGTGCTGAAAAATCAGCTTTACTGATACTGCCTAGATAAGCTGTTTTGCCAGCAAACTTTGGCGATTTTAAAATCAAAATGGATGCCGCTTGCGCTAGTGTTTCAATAATCAGTGTTGGCGGCATCGTTAGTTCATCTGGTAGATAGCCGACCAAATGATCCTCCGCAACACTCACATACTTCTCAGCCACCAGCGATTCATCAGGCACTAACTCACTCACATGATCGATATAAAACAATGGATATCGATTCGGAATTAATGCCTGAATGGTTGAGGTATTTAAAGTTGTCATAGCTTCGCCTCCTCTTTTCAAACGCGATTGCCGGCCTAAACGTTGCCGGCTCACGCTTTCTTTTTAAACACGGTCGCCAGCCCGGAAAAACCGGGCCAGCTTTTTCAAAACGCGTTCGCTGACCCAGAAATCTACGTGTAAGGGCCCTGCACGCAATGGCCAAAGTACGGCCATCACGTTCAGGTCCACTTACACTCCGATTTCTAACCGGGCCAGCTTTTTTCAAAACGCGTTCGCTGACCCAGAAATCTACGTGTAAGGACCCTGCACGCAATGGCCAAAGTGCGGCCATCACGTACAGGCCCACTTACACTCCGATTTCTAACCGGGCCAGCTCACGCTCTCAACTAAACTAGTTGAATGTTCAAAGCATATGCAGAACTGCTTTGATTGTCAAACCTTTTTTGTGTTTATTATATTTTGAGAATATTGATGCATCAGAATGAATACGGTCTCAGATAATATGGTTAAGGGGTTTAAGGGTTACCGAAAAAAGCCTAACTATGCAAAAAAAAATCTCGACTTTTTTCTGGTTTTCGTTGTCAAAAATGGCAAAATAAAAAAGCTAAAGTTGAGAATACACAATAGCTTTTTTACAAAATCCGGTTGAACTTACCACTCATTAGCCGATGTTTGGGACACGGCAGCACGCAAATGGTTTTCTTTTAGCCGAAGTCGGACAATGGTGCCAACTTTTTTTGGATCGTCAATCCACGGTTCATGTCCTGCCCCATTCACGGTTAACAGTTCACCATGTTGCACGACAGCGGCGATTTCTTGACCGAGTTCAGGATTCGCAAAGGTATCATTCGTTCCCCAGATTAACGTCATTGGAACAGACAGCTCGCGCAATTGCGACTCTTTCAATGCATTGTGATACTTTTCTTGATTCATCGTCCGTAATAAGGACAAGGTTGCCAGCTGATAGTTTGGCAAATGATCAAATGCATAAACACAGTCCGCAAAGCTTTGCGGCAAAGCACTGACGGCAGCCGGATCAGTCCCCATGCGATGCAGCGGTCCCCAAGCGCGTTTGGCTGATTTAGGGATTTGACGTTTCATGAACCATTTACCAAGACCTGGCATCATCGCCATTTTGAGCAATGTCGGTGTTTTGGTCATAAGCATTCGGCCGGGATTACCCAGTAAAATGAGCTGCTGAACCCGATCTGGATAGGCCAGCGCAAACCAAGTCGCCCAATGCGCACCCATCGAATGAGCAATGATCGGTGCTGATTTGAGATCAAGCTTATCCATGATCTGGCTGAACAAATCCACGGCAAAATTGTGAACATCTACTTGCTCATGATCAAATCCATCGCTCAAACCGCCACCTGGGCGCGCCATGACAAAAACATGATAGCCGACTAGTTGCGGCAACAACGGCGCTAGCGCATATGGATCACCAGTATTGCCGGGCACAACCAGCACGGGGTCGCCATGACCAAACTCTAAGACCCGAACGCGCAAATCATCAGGCGCAATTTTAAACCAGCGCGTCTTAGGCTTTAAGTGAAAGTCAGCCCAGAGTTGATTTTCAGCGTTTCGTGCCGCCTGAAAAGCAACAGAATCATGTTCAAGAATTGGTTGCGTCAAAAAAGAACCCCCTTTAAAAGTGGCACAACAATGTCAGGTATAGACTCGTTACCGCTAACACTTTTATGCCAGCCCATCTGTCATGGATGCTTGATAAATCGTTTCGACATCTTCTACCGACAACGGCACATAGGCGCGCGTTTCAAGACTAGCATTGGCAACAGCAGCAGTCGCCATGGCATCAAAATGCTGAGTATCCTTGATCCCAACTTCCGGCAAGGTCATCGGGAACCCTAAGCGACTAATCCAATCAAAGGTCGCGTCAATAGCCGCTTGCGCCACGGCATAAGATTCATCACCTTCAAGATCCCAGACATGGCGACCAAATTGTGCCAACATTTCTGCTGTCGTTGCGTCCTTGGTCAGAATAAACGACATCCAACGCGGTGTTAAAATGCCAAGGCCGACACCGTGGGTAATGTCATAATAAGCTGATAGTTCATGTTCAAGGCTATGCACTGTCCAGCCATTTTCGTTAACAACACTCACGATACCGTTTAGCGCCATCGTTGCGCTCCACATTAAGTTGGCGCGGGCATCATAGTTATCAGGTTGTTTCAACGCAATGGGCGCCCACTTAATAACTGTACGCATCAAGCCTTCAATCATGCCTTTGCTGGCGTCATTATTTTTTGAACGATCAAAATATTGTTCAAGCAAATGACTAAGAATATCCATTGATCCCGCCGCCGTTTGTCTGGCTGGCACAGTAAAGGTCAGTGACGGATCCAAAAATGAAACCGCTGGTGTGTTTGGCCCGACTGTGCCGAGCTTTTCATGAGTGACAGGATTTGAAATCACGGAGCCGCTGTTCATCTCACTGCCTGTCGCTGCTAATGTCAGAATATCGACGACTGGCAATTGCTGCAATTTGCGGCGAGTTACACCACGATCTTTGACAAGATCCCATGGGTCGCCTTCGTAAAACTTGGCGCTGGCAATGACTTTTGCAGCATCAATGACGGAGCCGCCACCAACTGCCAAAACAACATCAATATCCTGATCCTTCGCCAGCTTTTGGCCAGCACGGATAGAATCGATCTTCGGGTTCGGCTCAATGCCCGGCAATTCGGTTAACTGCAAATCAGCGAGCAGTCCAGTCACGGTATCGTATAAGCCTGACTTTTTGATGGAATGGCCACCATAAACGAACAAAACACGCGAACCAAATTGACTCACCGCGTCGTGCAGCTCAACATCTAATCGGCCTGTACCAAAACGAATATCGGTTTTATTCTGAAATCGAAAATTCTTCAAAGTTATCGCTCCTTTTTTGAGTGTGAACCTGATCGTTTCTTATTACTTTAATTGTAACGGTTTTAAAGGTAAAAGAAACGCGAATAGTGGCAAATTCTCGGATCTCGTTCAGTTAACGGGTATCGATGAATCCAGCTGGTAACGTGGTGACTCGCTACTTTCTCCCAAACTGGTAAGGAATGGACGCCGGCATGTTCCTCAGCGCACAAAAAAAGCCCGACTTAAACAGCCGGACTACCAACCCACTTTTTTCTTAGTGACTCGCTTTAACCGCGTAAACAACCCGGATTGGAGTGGCTCGCACGCGTAATAACCGTGCGGCCTCCACATTGCCATGGGCCGCGCGGATGCATAACATCCGCCGTGCCTGCTTTGCCACTAGCAATGTGGGGAAGTTTTTAGGGAAAAGTAAAGCGAATAACTCCTCATTCGTCGCGCCAATCAATGATAAGGGACACCTTTCTGCTTGCTGTAATTTGTGCATAGTGTAGCATGTTTCTCAGCAGGCGCCAAGGGGTAATTGATGTTTTTGTTATTTTACTTACCGAGACTTAATTTAATCGGCCTTTGGCAATCAAATCAGTATTTAAAAACCAGTGTACGGCCGGATCGCCTTGTAGGCGGCTGTAAGGTAGCGGCGTTTTCCCTTGTGCAGCAAGTTGCTTGTTGAGGTAATTTCGAAGAATCCAAGGCTCTTCAATTTGATCAACCTGCAATTGCAAAACCGCTTCGACATGCTCCGGCGTGGTCGCAAGATCTTGGGCAGCTTGCTCAAGTGTGACGCCAGCCAAGTTAAAGTTAGCTGCCAGTTCTTTCTCCGTGTTGCGTCGTTCAATGATGGTTAAAGACATAATTTTGCTCCCTTCAAAGGGTCATAAACGCCGACAAGGTTATTGCAAGGCTTTCAACACTTGCTTCAACGTCACCGTCAGTGCTTCTGGATCAGGCACGTTTGCCGCAAAGGCCTTTTCCAGTACTTGAAACAAATCACGAACTTGCTCTGCGGTTGTCTCGCCCTCATCAGTCAAAAACAGTTGCCGCTCACGTTCGCTGTGCGGTGCCATTCGTTTTTCCAAAAGCCCGCGTTGGATCAAACTTTTAATCAAATTAGACACGCTAGCCGGTCCCCGACTTAATTCGACACTGACCTGTCGTTGATTAGCGCCTGGATTAGCGGCAATAAAAGTAAGCACCTTGGCTTGATCGCTATTGAGATCCAAATTGCTTAAATGTTGATTCAAAAAATACTTCTGTAGTTTTGCGAGCTGATAAATCAGCCCGGAAATGTTCGATTCACTTTGCATCATCAAAACCTCCATGATAACCAGTATACGTCTTTCTGTTTCATATGCAACAGTTTCATGGACACCTTACTGCTGCATCGTTTTATTTTGTAAAAATGCGTCAGGTCATTAGCAGCGCCGCGCGCCTACTCAGAAAATGCATGGCCTGTGACGGATCTGGATCATTATCCGTCAGTTTTGTCCAAACAAAAGTCGGTCCCAACGAAAAGAATCCCATCGTTAGAACCGACTATTTTTCAATATTTAATTCGGAGAATCTCAGTCATCATCGTATATTTCAAGCCTGACGACTAGTCATCATCCCCATGAATTAACGTCCATTTGCCAGAATCATCGTCAAACTTGCTCATCTGATCATGGATTTCATCATAGCGGTATTTACCGTGCAAGGCGCCGCTATCTTTATCGTAAACATCGACTTCCTTCATGTTAGTTGCCGGAGATGTCACCTCGACGCGATAGTCATCCAAATCAAAATCGTCATAATCGGCCGCCATTTGCGCAACTTCACGATTGCTTAAATCACTGTCACTGCGACTCTCATCGTCATCGCGACTATCTTCGGCCGATTCACGGGCATTGGCGAGTGATTCGCTGGCTGCTTCTTGAGAGGCCGAAGCCGAAGTTGATTCAGCCACTCGTGAATCCGAGGCGGATGCAGCCGCAATTGACGAAGCAGAGGCACTCGCCGCCGCTGAGCTGGATGAATCCAGTGCCTCAGTTCGAGCTTGCTGCTGGCGGTTTTGAAAGAATAAGAAAGCTGCTAGCAAAACAACAGCTGCCACCAACACAATACTAACAATGACCCAAGGACGGCCATGCGGTTACTTTTGCCCACCGCCACCATTTGATCGCCGACGCGTCGCATTCGGCGGCACAGCCCCTGAAGCCAGTGGCTGTTGTCCTGATGGCTGACTGGTTTGCATCTGACCATTCACTTCACTACCTTGTCCTTGCGCCGGTTGTTCTTGTGCCAAGCCACCCTTTTCAGCACGATATTGGGCAAGATTAAACCCGCAATTATGGCAAAAGGCTTCGTCAGCGCTAACTTGTACGCCACAATTTGGACAATATTCCATAAAAAAACGCCCCCTCAATTTCTTTGCTGCAAGCTAGCGCAGCTTTTTTTAAATATTAGTTGGTTGTTGCTCTTGGTAGCTGTTGCAGCAACCACTGATACGCTGCTGGCAACGCCTGCTGCCAATAGTTAAATCCATGTGTGCCAGTCGCTGACCAGCTGGTAGTCGGTGTCACCCCCACTGCCTGAAGCTGTGAGGCAAAATGAGTGACATCAGTAAATGGCACAGTTGTATCAGCTTGTCCTGACGCCAAATAAACTTTCAAACCAGCAAGTCGGTCCGCCGTCAGCATGTTGGCAGGTTGATCGGCATCCCAACGGGCCTGATCCCATTGGCCATGAGTTAAAAAGGCTGGCATTCGTGATTGGGCCGCTTCAGGTACCTGCTGCCAAACTGCAGGCGACAAAGCCGCGGCGATCCGAAACTGTTGAGGTTCGGCTAGCACCAGTCTTAGGGCACCATAGCCGCCCATCGACACGCCGCCAACCGCATAGGCATCCGCCTGCGATAAAAGCGCAAATTGTTGCTTTAAATGTGGTAGTAAATCTTGCATGATTGCCGTCTGCATTTTTTCTGCTGGCGAATCAACGTAAAAACTATTGCCACCATCCACAAACACCACCACTGCTGGATGACCAGTCGAATTAACAGCTTCATCAAGTAAGCTTTTCGAATCCACTAACTGGACCAGATTGGTGTCATCGCCATCCATGCCGTGCAGCATGAGCACTAATGGATAGCGTTTGTGCGGATCGTAGCCAGCTGGCACATAGGCCATATATGACCAAGATCGCTGTAGCGTTGGCGCGGAAAAGGTGAACGCCGCCAAGCTGCTACTTGTTTGCGCTACCGTTGAACCCGCAATAGAAGGAGCGGTCTGTGACGGTGTCGATGCTGCTTGCGTCTTCCTGCTAGACTGCTTAGTTATGGCTGACTGCCGCTGACGACTAACAGTCGCAGGCGCGTGCGGCTCCGCCAATTGAGAATGTCGAATAAATGCTCCTATTAGCAAAAACATCAACACACCGAAACCAGCTAAGACCCATGCCTTACCGCGATGCACAGGTTAAGCCCCCACGATATACCAGCAACCAAGCTCGCCTTAACCTTCCTTTATCTTTTTTCAAGTGCCTACCCCCAGGAACTGACGACAGTTGTGACCTACTTCTTAATCCTACAACACTGACGGCATTTACAGAACATCTTTTATTTTTTGATCGAAAACACCATCAGTCTCTCGGCAACAACCGAGCGGTGACGAACATAACCAACGCCGCGCCAATACCGACAGAAAACCCGATGCCGGGATTCAGCAAACCTTGAATTTGGTTGTTGGCACTGCTCATCAACGGCGCATAGGCAAAATATAAGGCCCCGTAGCCTAACAAACCTAACATGCCAGCAAACCGCATCATCCCGCGTGACCGAAAAAGTCCGAACAAAAGGCCTAACACTGGGCCTATCCCCGCTAAAATAAGCGCTAAGTATGGCAGATTGGTTTGAGGCGAAGCAACGCCAGTATTGGTTGCAGCAGTTTCCGCCAAGGTGACAGCACTGCGGACAAGATCATACAAACTGCCGCCAACATTGGCCGTGGCGACACTGCCAGCACCAAATGGCCAGGCATAGGCCGCTGTAAATGCCACTAGCGACGCGATTAAATAAACCAGCCAAATGATGCCGCCTCTTCGTCTCGGTTGGCCTGCTGTGGTTCCAAGGTGCGACCACCAATGCGGCGAACGATTGCTCATTTTCTGTGCTTGCTGCGCCATCGGGCCATTGTCCGGCTGCGTCATATACGGATTAGGATACGGTGGCACCGATTGACCCGCTGCTGGCCGCGGCGCTGTCCAAATATCATCATCTGAGTCGCCTGAATCGTCATCGTTAAAGCGACTAGTATAAGACGCCACTGGTCGGCGATTTGCAACAACATAAATGGCGACAGCACAGCCAACTGCCAACACCCATCCAGCGATCGTTGAAAAACTAAAGACACAAAAAAGTACCATGACTCCGATCAAGGTATACACCATGTGAGTTGCCAACCAATCGATAAAATGATCGAAACTATCGTCAGTTAGGACCAGACTCTTTTTGATGCTGGTTGAACCACTTTGCCGCTGTCGGCGTGAGCGTTCTCCTCGTACCTGTTCACGAACCGGTTCAGATGCAGCTGGTTGTTGTGACTGCTCACGACCAAAGTCCGTCTCACCAGCAACCCGAGCATTGAAGATTGTCAAATCTGCGCCGCAATTCGGACAGAATTTGGTTCCAGCCGGTATTTTGAAACCACAATTTGGACAATAACGCATCGTCTCTGCCAAGCTAGTTCCCTCCATTTTCATGCTATTAGATTCATCTTGCATGGTTCGCGGCTAATAGTAAAGTTTCGGCGAAGTTTTTTAACGAAAACTCACTTAGTTGTCAGTATTGGCCAACTGTTTAGCAAAGATGCGCGATTGGATCATGGAAAAAGCCGCAGACTAAAAATTCTTTGTCGTTCCAAATGCCACAACCTCTGGTCAGAGAGGGCTAGCGACGCGGAGCTGGCGCGGCGACGGTGCTTCGAGCCGCCTCATCTAGCCGTCGACTACTCTGCCTTGGCACTGTAATCTTTGAATCTCTCCAAAATATCCGCGAGAAAACAAAAGACGACTGATTTCCCTATGAATTGCGGAAAATCAACCGTCTATATTGACAGCTGTCAATTAAATCGCAGCCTGTCCATTCAAGTCACTATTTAGAATCGATGGTCAAAGCCTCGTGGACCGCCGCCGAAGCCACCTGGGTAGCCGCGACGTGGGCCATGCTCGTGATGACCGTGATGGAACCGTGCGGCCCATTCGCGCATATCATCGAACTGTTTGCCTTCTGGCCAGCTAAGGTCATCCCTAGTTGCCAAATCGGCAGACAATTTTTCAATCAACGTCAGTAATTGCGCCTGCTCTTCTTCGGACAAACCACTGAAAATTTGATCAGGTAAATCCGTCTTCAGTTTACCCGTCGTTTCAATAAATTTTTTACCGTCATCAGTGAGCGCAATTAGCTGAACGCGCTTATCGGTTTCGGACTCGCGGCGGCTGATCAACCCTAAATCCTCTAGTTTCTGAACTAAAGCGGAAACCGAACTTGGCCGAATGTCCAACGCCTCAACCAAATCTGAATTCGTCAGTTCGCCTTTATTATCAAGCAGCCGCAAGAGTCTTAATTGATTTGGCTGGCGCTGTCGATCACCAAAACGCAAGCTGCTAGCCACGGCACCCATGAATGGACGCTTTTGAATTAAGCCGCCAAAGGCCTTCAATAAATCTTCTGATGTTTTTATCATCGCTATTCTCCTTGTCTTTTAGTTAGTCTACTATCCCATGAACTAATAGCATGAGTATAATCCGTTAGTTAGTTTTTGTCAAGACTACCTACTTTTAACGTTTACGCGGCCTTTCCGAACTGATCTTTAACATACTCGCGATAAATTGGATGCGACTTGATCAGGTCCTCATGCGTGCCGCTGCCGCTCACCGTGCCATTTTCAATGAAGTAGATCCGATTAGCATTCATGATCGTGCTGAGTCGATGGGCAATCACAATCGTTGTACGACCATGCATTAATTTAGTTAATGCTTTTTGAACCATCATTTCTGATTCGGCATCAAGACTAGCGGTTGCTTCATCGAGCATTAAAATCTTGGGATCGCGAAGAAAGGCGCGGGCAATGGCGAGTCGCTGTCGCTGACCGCCGGAAACCTTGACCCCACGTTCGCCGACTTCAGTATCGAGTCCCTGCGGCATGGCCTCAACAAAGGTTTTTGCGTACGCCATATCAAGCACATGCCATAACTCTTCATCTGTATAGTTGCGCGTCGCCCCATACGTCAAGTTATAACGAATGGTACCTGCCATAATTGTTGCATCTTGCCCAACCAGCCCAAACTGTTCACGCCAATCTTCAACATTCAGATTTGCGATGTCCTGATCCCCGATCAAAATGTGGCCGCTATCAGGCGAGTAGAAGCGTTCTAAAAGACTGATAATCGTTGACTTGCCACCACCAGACGGACCGGCAAAGGCAATGACCTGATTAGGTGCCGCTGTCACCGTGACATCTTTTAGCACCGGCGTTTCCTGATCATAACTAAAGCTGACATGCGACATTGTCAAAGCTTGACCACTGGCATCTTTTAGCGGGCGACCTGTACGACTTTCCTCAGGTTGTTGCAGTAACTCATCAATCCGCGCCGTTGACCCGCTCGCTTTTGCTGTCTCCGCAAAAAACTGTCCAAGCGTTGAAAAAGGCCCAATCAACTGGGTGAGATACATTAAGAAAGCAAACAAGGTTCCCATATTCATTGACCCACTTGCAACCCGACTGGCACCATATGCGAGCACGCCCACAATCATACCCATCATTAATGTCGTCATTACTGGCTGGGCAACCGCGTCATAAACTGCTTCCTTCAAGCCCAAGCGATACAAACGATCAATGCGGGCATCACCGGTTTTCTTTTCGACTGCTTCAGCATTGGAACTTTTGACCAAGCGCACAGCGCCCAACACATCCCCAGCCTCGCCACTAAAAGCTGCCAGATTCTCTTGTCGTGAAAAAGCAATCTTACGCGACTGAGTGGCAACTGGCAGGAAGATCAGAATAACAAGCGGCACAACGGCAAACATAATCGCCGTCATTTTCCAATCTATCATCAACATCAAAATCAGCGCACCGATCAGTTGCATCAAGGCTGTGACCATGCGCGGTACCGAGTTGGCGAGTAAATCCTTGACTTGAGTAGAATCATTCACCAGTCGCGATGTGATTTCGCCAGACTTGGTGGTGTCGAAATAACTGACTGGTAATACCAAAAGCTTGGCCCACAGCTTATTGCGTAATTTGGCAACGACATCTTCGCCAAAAAAGCCTAACACGGCACCTGAACCAGCACTGATCAACGCTGAACCAATAAACAGCCCGACAACGCCAATCACCAAATTCATGTTGACCGCATGCCCCAACGCATTAATCAGCGACTTGGCAATGGTTGGCACAATTAATTGGCCGGCCGTCGCCACTAATCCCAAAAGCAGTCCAAGACCAAGCTGCCAATGATGTGGGTGAATGGTACTGATTAGTTTCATGAAACTACGGAAATCGAACTTTTTTGGTGTTGACTGCCTTTTTTCGGCTGCCATCATCGTGGTTGAACGTTGCATATGCATGTGCCTCCAGTTATCAGCTATTTAAAATAGTTAGTTGCTTATATGTCTAACTAACATTATGCTAGCCTAATCCTTTTGTTAGTCTATGTCAACAAAAACTAACAAAAAGAACTGAACAAATTTTGTCCAGTTCTTAAATCACCTTGAATTTCCATGTCCTCGGCTAGTGTGCTTGCAAATATGCCTGAACGAAACTAATCATGTCGCGCGACTGTTGATTAAACAATGGCGGCAGTTGATCAAAGTCAAAGTATTGCAAGGCCAACGTTTCTTTGGGATCCGCTTCAGCCAAACTGCCGCCGACCGGTTTGACGAGATAAAAACGGCAGATGATTTGGGCCTGATCACCATTGGGATAAGTTGTAAATCCTTGGTCGAAAGTATGCAGTGCCTTGACTGGTTCCACCAGTAAACCGGCATCCTCTTTCATCTCTCGTTGCAAGGTTTCGACAAAGGTCTCACCGTACTCCATCATCCCACCTGGCAAGCTCCAGTTACCGGCATCTGTCCGTTTTTGCAGTAACAATTGTCCCTGCTCGTTCACCACCGCACCGGCAACAGCGTTTAAAAAAATCGGCATGTGTCCGACTTTGCTGCGAATCTCTCGAATATAATTTGCCACTTAACTGCCTCTTTTCTCGAATCGGTTAATCTGATTATCAAGCAGTCAGCCAATTGGCGCAACTAGCTGCAAGACAATTCGAACACTTTGTCTAGACGCTGGTATGCTTAAAACAATAAGCTCACGGTAAATGGTCCAATCAAACAACCCCAACCAAATTTGACCGCAAACAAATAGACGGCCATCCTCGCAACTAAAAGTCGCAATGACAGCCGTCTTTTCAATCACTTAAGCAATTGATTTTTGGATTAGTCCAGCTTATTCTTGCTGTTGACGTTCAACTTTTCGTCGAAGTCATAAACAACAGGTTCGCCAGTCGCCATTTCCAAGTTCATGATGTCTGCATCGGAAATGTTTTCGATGTACTTGGTCAAGGCGCGCAGTGAGTTACCGTGGGCAGCGATGATAACATTCTTGCCAGCCAACAGATCTGGTGCAATATGATCTTCCCAGAATGGGATAACCCGTTCGAGGGTCACTTTCAGGTTTTCGCCGCCAGGAATGATCCGTGGGTCAAGATCAGCGTAACGACGATCCTTAGCAGCTGAACCTTCGTCAGTTGCTTTCAACAATGGTGGCAAAACGTCATACGAACGACGCCAGATGTGAACTTGATCGGCACCGTATTTATCAGCGGTTTCCTTCTTGTTCAAGCCTTGCAAAGCGCCATAGTGACGTTCGTTCAGGCGCCATGTCTTCATTTCTGGAATCCAAAGTTGATCGGATTCTTCCAAGACGTAATGCAGGGTCTTGATCGCGCGGGTCAAAACTGAGGTGTAAGCCTGATCGAATTCAAGACCAGCTTGCTTAACCAATTGGCCAGCATGCTTTGCTTCTTCGACACCCTTTTCACTCAGATCAACATCCACCCAGCCGGTAAATTGGTTGGACAAATTCCATTCACTTTGCCCGTGACGGATCAATACTAATTTCGCCATATCAGAGAATACCTCGCTTTTATGATTTGACAGTCTTCTGCCTGTTTACAGAATCTCATGTTACACCATTTTCAGTAAGTTCGCACCCGCTTTCTCTGGTATATTGGAAAGGGATTGTTGCCAAAAGAACATACGACGCAAATTAACTGCGGCTTGATTTGCTTTTGGCAACTTTTAGCACGCATCACAATCATAATTGTCACCTTTTACTGAAAATATTTCTGGAGGTTCATGTGAAAAAAATTTGGCTATCAATTGCTGGCGTTTGGCTCATCAGCGTCATTTACTTTATCGTCTATCTGACAGTTCCCGCCATGCAGGTTGCGGTTAATGCAAGCGGCCTGTTGTCATTGGTTCATGGTGTCATGGATCTAATCTTACTTGGCGGTGCGTTTGCCTTAATCGCAGGCGCGTTATATCGAATATTTCATCGTCGTTAATGATAAAGACAGTTTTTTGTTATACTCTTTTTGTACAACTTTAATTTAATTCTTTATATTCAGCACTCATACATATCTTTGGAGGGAACACTATGTTTAAGATTTGTCCAAATTGTGGTGCGCATAATACTGCCACCGCTAAATTTTGTACCAGATGCGGCACCAGTTTAGCCGGTGTCGTTGCAACAGCCGAAACGGCGGTTCAAAGTGCACAACCGACTTCTGAGAATGAAGCCTCAACCGCCAACACAGCAGCTGTTAGCGAACAATCTTCAGTGCCAAGCAGTCTAACTTCATCGACAGCTCAGAATCAACCTGTAACGCCGCAACAAGCGCAAAGTCAGGTCACACCGCCTGACAACAGTCAGCAGCAAGTGCCACCACAACCAGCTGGCACACAGACACAAAGTCAGCAAACGGCTCAAGGACCAGCACCGACAGCGCAGCCTTACCAGCAGGCTGATCAAACGCAGCAACAAGCACAAACACCGCCAGAGGAGCCAAATCCCACGGTGGAGGCTACCAAAAAGTATGCTGGCAGTTACTGGCGCTATCTGGTCGACAGCATTAAACATCCTGCGACTGTGACGCGACCATATCACCAGTATTTTGGGCTAACCAGTTTAGCCATCACGATTGTTAGTTTGGCATTAACCATTGCCTTGATGACTGGTTCCGCAGTGTCGTCATTGCCAGGCGCAATTGCTAGTAATGTGTTGATGACCTTCCTAAAATTAGTCTTTCTAGTGGCGGTCCTGATGATTGCGGTGGTCGCCGTCTATTACTTAGTCGTCAACGGCATGCTTGGCGATCGGCGCCGATCTTTTCTGACATTTACCACCGAGTATGCCTTTCACTGCAACTGGATGGTCTTTTTCTCAGTGTTTACGCTGCTCATGCAAATGCTTGGTATGATTAACATCGGTTCAATCTTCCTGATTTGGTTGCTGCTATCGCTGGGCAGCGGGTTATTCGTCATCTCTGGCACGTATATGTTGTTCACCGCTCAGTCAACCAACCGTTTTGATAAAATCTACGCCTATCTAATCGTTGGTATTTTACTAGTCATCGTGTTCTTGATCATCATGACGTTCGGCCTTTCAAGTATTCTCGGCGGCATTGGACAAGGTATCAATGATTTTGGCCGCAGCTTTAACTTTTAGACAAGTATCTACTGCTTAATCCAACGGCTTTTTAGACAAAAATGGGTCTACACTTTCTGGTGTTGAGAAATAATCAACACTGAACGTGTAGGCCCTTT
>ENA-OWZT01000021-OWZT01000021.1-human-gut-metagenome-genome-assembly--contig:-NODE-21-length-125925-cov-37.2085_pt1 | contig 125925 bp, 113 predicted proteins | sample MGYA00249265_ERZ652125 | MGnify/ENA primary metagenome ERZ652125 (study PRJEB26925, sample SAMN05827236) | human gut metagenome | biome: ENVO:2100002; feature: ENVO:00000062; material: ENVO:00002003... | reverse complement strand
TTTTCTAGACAATCTCCAATCTAACGGGGTGTTGCACTTTCATTTAGACAACGGGAATTCAGGTTCGTCGTTGATGGCCCTGTATGGTTGAAGCGCTCGCTGAACCTGCGCGACCGTGATGTTCAACAGGCCTGAGATCTGTTCGGTGGTATTGCCGGCGGCGGCCAACGCTTGAATCTGTGGCACGCTGATCTGCTGTTGCGCCGCCGGCGGCGATTGCCGGGGCTGCGTGGGTTCCGTCGCCGTGTTCATGGCTTGGTTGACCTGTGTCTGGTTGGGGATGATCTCGTAGCTGTAGAGTTTGGGCGGGTTCCAGCCGCGTTTCTTGGCTTCGCCGTTGGCGGTGTAGGTGGCGGTGAACCCGTCGCCGACGTGCGGGAAGTCCCGTCCGACGATGCGGGACGCCTGACGCAGCGTACTGAGGTTCTTGCCTTTGACGTACACGGCTCTCACGCCGTCGTCGCCGGGGATGGCCGGATCCTTCAGCGTGGTGGCGATGTGGATGACGACCTGCATCATGGGCTGGCCGTTGTCGAAGTATTTCGGCTCCTGCGTGTCCATGTCGCGCTGCTGCTGCGCCTCGATGCTTTCGACCGTGCCGGTGACGGTGGTGCCGATGGGATCGTCGCGTTGGAAGAAAGAGGGGCGTGCCGCCCGCCATGACCTGCGCGAGGGAGGGAAGGGACTGTGCGGGCTGGCCGTAACCGCCTTGCGGCTGGTTTGCTTGTGCGAACATCTGATGCTCCTTAATGTGTTGACTGTTTGTTTGATTGTCTGGGGTTTTGCGCGATGGCCGCAAAGGGCGTGGGGATCACATGTCGGGCACCTCCCGCATCGTCGGCTCCAGCAAGGGCGTGAGTCTCTGCCATCGTTCCGGCACCTTGGGTGCGGGCGGGGCGAACTCGGGGATGCCGTTGGCCGTGTCGTCGGGCCATGACCCGCAGTCGAAGCAGTGCGTGTCGGATGTGGGGAGTGTGTGGATCCACGCGTCGCGCGTGCCTGTGCCGTTCTGTTGTTCGATCAGGTCCATGAACGTGACCAGTAGTTGCGCCCTTGCCAGCGCCCACAGTCCGGGCTTGTCGCTGAACTTGAGTTCGACCGGCAGCGCATCGTTGAGACTGACGCCGTTCCTGGGTAGGAAGAAGATGCAGTTGCGTTCCACCTTCTCGCCCGCGTTCCTCAACCCGATGCCGTACAGGGACGCCTGCACCATGTAGGTCTGCGAGGGCCCGCGGACCTTCACGTTCTGCAGGGTGGTGGTACCGACATCTTCCAGTCGATGGTGCTGGCCGAGTGCCGGTCGTACAGGTCGATGGAGCCTTGTACCGGATAGCCGCCCGCCAAGCCGTGGAGTTCGCCGACCGTGACGCGCATCTCCGTCTCATACGGGCGCTGGCCCATGTTCGGGTCGAAGCCCTGCGGGTTCAACCTCGCGAACATGCGCTCGAAATGCTCGTGTACACAAGTGCCGATGAACGGCAGCCATGCGGCACCGCGACGGCGTGGCCAGCCGGCGAGTTTCGCTGCCAGACAGTGCGGGCAGTCGGTACCCAGTTCGCTCGGGCCGATGGCCTTCTGCCGTTCGCGCGGCGCGTCACGGATGTCGGCTTCGATCAGTTTGCGGATCCGGGGCCACAATGCCGCGTCCACACGCAGCAGCTCATAGGCCGTCGCGGTTTCGACTGTGCTGGAAGGGTTGTCGATGTCGGAGGTCCCGGTGCCGTTCAAAACGGCGAGTACGTCCGTGGCGCTCATTTGACCACCACCGAACTCTTGTCGCGTTTCATCAACGGCTCCAACGCCAGTCCGCCCAACGCCTTCCTCGCCGCCGCCGCGTCCGGCGACACCTTGTACAGCGAGGGATGCTCGGCCGCGGGATACGCCTGCATGAACCGCTTCGCGTCCAATCGCTGGCTGCCGGCCTTGACCTGCACCTTCAGATCGCCGGCCTCGTAGGATCCGACCGGCCACGCGTCGAGGATCCGGGTCTTCAGCGAGTCGATCTCGTCCTGCGCGCGTTTGATGTCCACCTGTAGTACGGCGATCCTTGCCGCCTGGCGTTCCAGCAGATCGCGTTTGCGTTCCTCCGGCGTCGGTGCTGCGCCGTCGATCGTGGGCTGGATCATCGTGTCGTTCATGGTCGTTTCCTTTCCTCGATCCGTATCGGGATCACCCCGACCGAATGGCCGGGCTTGGCTTTGATGTGCCGTCGGGCCGTCTCGTGGGCGGTGTCGGCGTTCGTGGGCTTGTGGAGCACGCCGCAGGACCGGCAGCGCGGCAGATATCCTCGGATCAGCATGGTTCCTCCTCGTCGGGGCCGAGCGGCAACCCGTCGTTCAGCAATAACGCGAACGATTCCAGGGTCATGAGCACGAGCTGCTGCGCCTGCCCGGCATGGTCGGCGATGCCGATGCCGGGACGTTTCTGGACGACCACACCGATCAGGGCGTCGTCGTTGCCGCGTTCCGTCTCCGCTTCGCGCAGATGCCGGGGGATGTCCAGTCTGGCGGTGTTCTTGCATTCGATGACGATCCGCCTGCCCCGGTAGCGCACGCCGGCGATGTCGCCCCGGTCCCTCACGCCCGTGGGGTGGCGGCGTTCGACCCGGTCGTCGTCCAACGCCCACCGCAGGTAGTCCGCGGTGCGTGATTCCATCGACGCGCCCGCCCTGCGGACCGTTCTGTGGTTCCTGCTCATACGTCGACCACCTCCGCCGTGGACTGGTAGACGTGGTCGGCGAAATACGCGATCAACGCCTCCCTCGGATACAGGACGGTGCGGCCGACCTTGACGAATTTCGGGCCGATGCCCATCGACCGCCAGTAGGCCAGCGTGCCCTCGGAGATGCCGATATCGGCCACATCCTTCGCGGTGTTCATCGGCTTGAGCGAATCATGCAGCGCGCCGAACAGATCGGATCCGCCCGTCGTTCCCGGTGGGTTGCGGCCGGCTTCGCTTCCGCACGTCGTCGTAGCGTTCATGTGTCGTCTCCTTTTTCTCGCGGTTATGGCCTGCGGTGCTTGGGCGACAGCCGCAGATGCGATCTCGGCGGCACGAACTCGCCCGGATCGTGCCCGGTGATCAGGCAGATCGTGTAGATCTCCGGGAACGAGAACGAGGAATGCCCGCGCCGCTTCGCGCTGAACGTGCTGTACGGCATGCGCATGCGCCTCGCGACGTCGGAGTACTTGTAGCCTTCTTCCTTCAGTAGCCGGGACGCCTTCGCTCCGAGCCACCTGTCCACCATGGACCGTTTGTTAGTCATGTCGCTAATCTTATAAGCCATCCAGCGAAACGTCAATGAAAAATGACTTGATATGACTAATTGCATTAGTCGAAATACATGCTATCATGTTGGTATGGCTAATGAGATTGAAACCAGAGCGCAACTGTTCGCCAAGTACCTCGGGGCCGAGCTCAAAGGCGCGATACGCTCGCGCGGCTATTCGCAGGCGGAGATCGCCGACCGGCTCGGTCACGCGCGGTCCTCGTTCGCGAACTGGCTGAACGCGAAACCGTCCATACCGGTGGAGGTGGCGGAGAAGATCTGCCTGTGCATCGGCGTGGACATGAAGGTGATCGTGGGCCGCGCCCACGAACGGGTCAACGAGGATATGGGGGTGTACGGGGACGGTCCGCGCGACGGACGCTACTCCGCAATGGAACAACTGCGTCGCATCGCCGGACGGGAACCACGGTACGACTACGACACCGCCGCATACCGCGACGGCGACAAGTTCAGGGAGATGGAAACGCCGATCGACTGACTGGCGTCGGGAACCGAAGGGGAGAATTTGAGGAGCAGTTACGGGGAACTGCTATTGACGGCCCGCACGATGGGCCTGCAAGTGGTGGAGAGGACCATCAACAGCGACCACCTCGGATGCTACGAGCACCGGGAACGTCGCATCACCATAGACGGGAGGCTGAACGACGACCAGAAACGCGTCGCCCTGCAACACGAGATCATTCACGCCGAGCACTTCCGCATGGGAATGAACCGGTGGATGGATCCCAGGGTCGAGGAGACGAAAACCCGACGGGAGACGGCGCTGCGCCTCATCGACCTCAATGACTATGCGCGGGCCGAACGGATCTACGGAGCCAGCCCGTACAGGATCGCCAACGAACTGCACGTCACATTCAACGTCGTCATGACGATGCAGGAGATCCTCGAAAACGAATCATGGCGATGTCGAATCGTCACCAATCACTGAACCAACAAACCAACAACGAACTACGAAAGGAGATGACAAACAATGGCACGCGTAATCATTGATGACCGCTGGCTACGAACCGCCGAAGACGGCACGGTGCCAAGCAGCGCGGCAAAACGCTCGCTCGCCAACACCAAGGATCCAATAAAGGCTCGCGTACCGGAGAAATGGCGCACCAGCATATACGGCACGGGCAAGCGCTGGCGCGTTCGCTGGTACGTCACCGGCAGCGACGGCAAGAACATCCAGAAAAACAGACATTTCGAGAAACTGTCCGATGCGGAAAGCTTCAAGGCTGCGATGGAGGACGATATCCGAGCGGGACGTTACCGCGATCCCAATGCCGGACATCGTCTTTTCCGAGTGGTTGCGGAGGAATGGCTCCGATCCAAAGTTGACATCAAGGACGTTACGCTGGGTCGGTATATGCGGGACATGCGGGTGTATGTCTATCCGCAGTGGGGCGATGTACTGCTTTCTGGCATCACCGTCAAAGACGTGCAAAGCTGGGCCAATGATCTCGCAGCCGGGAACTACAAGGCCGAACTTCCGTTGGACAAGCATGGCGTGATGCGCAAGCCAAAACCTTTGTCGCCTTCAAGCATCAAGAACATCGTCCGAGTCGTCATGTACAGCGTCTTGGACTATGCGGTCAAGCACGACTACCTTGCCGAAAACGTCATCGACAAAGTAATCACGCCCAAAAGAGTCAAACAGGACGATATGGTGTTCCTGACCATTCCCGAAGTCGAACAGCTCGCCACACAGGCGGGACGTTACGGCAGGCACCCCAAAGTGATTAAAGGAATCGAGACATGGCCGGACGACACGACGAACACGCATGCGCTGCTCGTCCGTTTCCTCGCATACACCGGTGTCCGCATTGGCGAGGCGATGGCACTGACGGTACGAGATCTTGATCTCGCCCATTGCCGCGCAAGAATCCGCAGAACATGGACGGATGACAAAAACGGCAACGCCACATTGGGTCTGCCGAAGAACGGAACTCCCCGAACAATTGCCATGCCCGTATTCCTCCGAGATGCGTTGCGACAATACGTGGCCGGTCTTCCGGAGAGCGATTACGTGTTTCGAGGCGAACACGGCGGCCCATTGTACGTGCGCACATGGCGCAACCGAGTCTTCAATCGCGCGGTTCGGAATGCGGGCATGGAAGATAACGGCATCCCCCCCCCGCATTCGTTGCGTCATACCTACGCGTCGATAGCGATCGCGAACGGCGCGGATGTAAAGACCCTGCAGAAACAACTTGGTCATGCCACGGCGGCGATGACCCTGGACGTATATGCGGCGCTTTGGCCTGAACGGCTCGGCGAAGACGCTGACGCCGTGGAATGTGCACGCGGCAAAGCCCTTACTCCCGCTGGTCCGGCTGGCGGAACCGTGCCGCTGGCACAAGCCGCGTAACCAGTGCCCGTCGATTGACGGGCACTGCCATATGAACGGATAAACGATCTCGGGTAACTCAAGTAGCGCACAGCAAGATGAATACGCCTGCACGCTCATTCACATATGCGATTCTCCCTGTTATTCCTGTTACCTCGTTACTACAGAGAATGTGGCTACGGACATTCGAAGATTATGACGCAAGTAACAGGTATCGAGGTTCATTGGGCATCTGTTACCGCCGTTGCGCCTTTTACCGTCGGCGTGTTGCCTGATTGCGGGAAAACTGCAACGCAGGGAAAATGATAGTGTTGTCGTTCAATGCAAGGAACACCGAGGCAATCGTAAAGACTTCCCCTTCACCCCGTCGGGCTTTCTTCCTTTCACCGGCGGGGCCTATTCCATTCATCCGGGTGCCGTGAAGCCCGCCAAGCCTCACCCACAAAACAGATAATCGCTTGTACAACAGGCATCACGGCACCCGCCAATCCTTTTGGAATCGACATGCCCCATGACCGGAATTACCGGGATCCCCGCCGCGTCAACCGTCAGGCCCGCAACCTCGCACGCCAACGCGTGCTCGCGCAGCAAACGCCATGCGGCATCTGCGACAAACCCATAAACGACACCATCAAATGGCCCGACCCAATGAGCGCCGAAGTAGACGAAATCATACCGGTCAGTCGAGGTGGTAGCGCGACTGACTTGAGGAACCTGCAGAAGACGCATCGTTGCTGCAACAGTTGAAAAGCGACAAGAGCCTTGCATGGGCGCGACGGGCCGTCAACGGTACGCCGGCGCTCAAACCCACGGCAATCCCGTTCAAAACCTCGCGGTGGTGAACCCAAGGCTGGGGACGGTACCCGTCCCGGTCGGGGTTCGGCTACCCCGGAGTATTGGCCAAATCTCTCCCCGTTGTTTTTCCCAAATGATCCTATACGTCGCTAAAATATGAATTTATAGTGATGTTTCTTGGATTAGGAGTTTGGGATGCGGAAAACTACTCTTGAAATGAAGAGTTTACAGGCGAGACGTCGCAATTCGGATGACCTATTGGGATGTCCAATGATACAAGAGCACTCTTTACTGGAACATTTTTATGCATATGTACAGAGCATTCCTGAAAATGGGCTTAAGGATGATGATTCTGAGCTTTATCTGCGCGTTGCGAATATTCAATGCAGCGGAAGCTATGTTTTTGTTACCATTGAATCTGGAATTTTTGGAGACAACGGCAAGGTTTATGATGTCGAAACCGGCGTAATGAAATATCCTAAAAATTATTCAGATTCGATGACAACTAGCAGTCGAGTAGTCATGTATCTTCCGCCAATGGCAAGTACAGCTATGTTTGCTGTTGAAAAAGTTGGAGATTCTCGAGGTTTCTTTTTGCTGAATAGTTTTGTTGCAGCAATGCATCAGCGCGATGATTCTTTTATATATCGAACGGGCAATATTTATGAGGCCGACGATTGGGCAGAAACAAGTAAATTAGTCAAAATTGAAGTAACGGCATATAAAAAGACACTTTCACATCGCGGAGGTCTAGAAGATAGTCCTATTGTTGCAAATTTAAGTCAAGAACTTACTCCACCTAAAGGAGAGCATGCCTTTGTTGATTGGTTCAAGAAGAAGATATTAAATCGTCAAATTGATGTTGTGTCTTTGTTTGACGTTTCTGAAGATCTGGACAAAAAAAGTTCTATCATCCTTGAGAAGGATGGACGCCAGAAAAAAATCGAATTGGGGAAAACGGGAAGTCCTCTATTTCGCGAGGTTCTTACAGACAACGGAGACTTGCCGCTTGATGATGATAAGTTCCTGCAGAAAACAGCGGAAGCAGCCGCCAGTCGGTATCGTCAACTCGGCTTAGCATGGTCAGCGGCCTACGAGAAAGGCGAATGGAATGCCGATGCCCTTGCTTTTCGCTGGAACAGCTAAAACTGTGCGAGGTTAGAATGGGCGTCTTCAAACAGTGTCTATCGATGTTGGCTCCTGTCGGCAGGAGACATCGTCATGTTGATTGGATTGCTGTTACATGTATTTTTGTTATTCCGATAATATGTGCAGCATCTACGTTGATGCTAAAGAAACGAATTGGCAATGCTGACATTATTGTTTCTGGCGTTGGAGTCCTCGGTGGATTGCTTTTCGCTCATGCAATTTTTGTATTTCAGCTACGGATGTCATATTCCGATGCTAAACGTCGTCGCAGTGTAGATAATTCACAACCTCCCATGGAAAAGATCGCTGTCCCTAAAATGATTGATCAAATGTTTTATTCCGTAGTATATGCATCTGGATTATCACTATTTATTACATTATTCGTAGGCATGTCCTCTTCATTTTCACTGTCCGACGATAAGGGAATATTTCCTCTAGCGCTTTCATCTATAATTGTCTTTCTCATTGCGCATCTTGCAGGGTGGGTTTGGTATGTAATGTCTATAACTGTTTCAGCGTACAAAGATTTGATAAAAGAATTATAATCGCTAACGAGATCAGTAATTTGACGGTGTTTCAATGAAGAAATATAAATAACAGCCATGTCTATCTAGATCCCTTACATGGAATTTTTTTATCTTAACATGCAATGTTTGATGTAGAGTAACGCTTCGTGATCTAGCATCGTTGACCCATCGTTTGCTGGAGATGAGCCACGAAATCGAACAACTTGATGCAAACAGCTAGACATGTTGTTTGCCGTGGTTATAAGTCTGAGATGACGGATTCAACTCATTATCTTCACTAGGGGAAATGAATAGGTGGCTCATGCCTGTAAGAAAGCCCTGTAGGACGGCGGATCCGCTCGATTATGAGGGGATGTTGCGTAGGACGCTTGTGCGTTTGCAGACCGCCGTGTTCGACCCTGATACGCCGCCGAGGGATCTTGCGGCGTTGAGTCGTCGGATGCTGGAGGTCTGCCGTGAATTGGAACGGCTCGAATCCGAGAACGGCGGGGCTGTGGCTTCGACCGCGACGGAGGTAGAGGATGAACCGTTCGACCCGGACGAGATCTGAGATCCAACCCGACCGGCGCAGGCCTTCCGAGGTGGCGCGGCATGTGGTGTTGCCCGCAGATATCAGGACGACGGGTTGGCCGAGGGTCGAGGCGCAGGCGAGGGCGTGCGGCATCGAGTACGACGGCTGGCAGCGCCAGTTGGGGCGTTGCATTCTCGGCAAGACTTCGGATGGCGTATATGCTGCTGGTATCGGCGGCGTGGTCGTCAGCATCTGCCGTCAGGTCGGCAAGACGTTCCTGATCGGCACGATGATCGTCATGCTGTGCATCCTGAACGAGTATCCGTTGAAGGTGTTGTGGACGGCGCACAGGACTCGAACCTCGGATGAGACGTTCAAATTCATGTGCGCACTGGTCCGCAGGAAGGCGATCAGCCGGTTCGTTGACGGGGAGCCGAGACGGGCGAACGGGCAGCAGGAAATCGTGTTCGTTAACAGTTCGCGCATCATGTTCGGCGCTAGGGAGAACGGGTTCGGTCGTGGTTTCGACAGTGTGGACGTGGAGGTGTTCGATGAGGCGCAGATCCTCACGGAACGCGCGTTGGATGACATGATCCCCGCGACGAATGCGGCACCGAACCCGTTGATCATCTACATGGGTACCCCGCCGAAACCGTCGGATCCGTCCGAAGTGTTCTCCACCCGCCGTGACGAGGCCTTGAAGGGCGACAGCACGGACATGCTGTATGTGGAGTTCAGCGCCGACAGTGACGCCGACAGTGACGACCGGAGGCAGTGGGCGAGGGCGAATCCGTCGTACCCGCATCGTACCGGCGAGGCCGCGATCCTGAGGATGAAGAAGAACCTGGGCGACGACTCGTTCCGCCGCGAGGGTTTGGGCATCTGGGATGAGACCACCGTCGCGAGCGCGATCAGCCCGAAACTGTGGGCCGGCAGTGCGGTGAATGCGCGTGCGGATGGTGGCGTGACCTCGTTCGGTATCGACATGTCGCCCGACCGCAGTGCTCTGGCGATCGGCGCGTGCATGAAATACGCGGATGGTACGGCGCATATCGAACTCGCGGAATACCGGGACACGAAAAGGCATGGCACGGCGTGGGTGGCGGATTGGATCGCCGAACGCTGGCCGAAAACGGCGGCCGTGACCATCGACGCGCAAAGCCCCGCGATGGTGTTGCTGCCCGAGCTGAAGGCGCGTGGCGTGAAGGTCACGGTGAATACGACCAACGGCATGGGTCAGGCGTGCGGGCGCGTATTGGACATGCTGACCGCCGGAACCCTGCACCATCTGCCGGACGCGGACCAGCCGCAGTTGGGTAAGGCCGTGGCGAACGCGACCACACGCCCCATCGGCAAGAGTGGAGCGTTCGGCTGGAACAAGAGCGGATCCGACATCGACATCTCGCCGCTCGTCGCCTGCACGATGGCCTTGCAGGGCGCATGGATCACACGCCGCAATCCGAACAGGCGGCAGCACGTCATGCATTAGAAGATCTAAGGAACGGAATATTTATGGCGGATGAGGGCATTTGGAGTGCGGCGGTCAAATGACCGTTGGACGTGAACAGTCTGGGCGCGGCGTCCATCACGGGCGTGGATCCGGAGGACATGCCGATGATCCGCACATTGTGCAAGGTGTGGCGTGAACGCTACCCGTACAATCTGATCCGCAGCTCCTACTATTTCGCCCGTTACGGGTTCAAGGACTTCGGGATCTCGATCCCGGATCGGATCCGCGCGAGCGTGAGCGCGTGCGTCGGCTGGCCGTCCAAGGCGGTCAGGGTGCTCGCCGATCTGAGCGTGTTCGACGGTTGGACGATCGATGGAGCCGACCCGTACGGTGTTGCGGATCTGACGGATGATATGGCGTTGGAACTGGCGATACCGCAGGCCATCGTGTCCGCGTACATGCACGGGTGCGCGTTCCTGACCGTCACCAAGGACAGTGAGGGCATCATCATCACGGCCGCGCAGCGCCGAATACAGTGCGGCCGTCTGGGGTGGACGGCATAACCGGCTTGCCGCCGTGCTGACCATCAACGACGTGACCAGTAGGGGGCGTATCACCGCGTTCAACGTGTTCCTACCGAACAAATCGTATGCGGTCACACGTAACGGCCGTGGCCGGTGGGAGGCGGAACGGATCGTCACGAACTGGCCGGAGCCGACCGCGATCCCGTTCGTCAGCGACCCGCAACTGTCGCGCCCGTTGGGGCGTGCCCGTATCACGCGCCCGTTGATGGCGTTGACGGATATGGGGTTCCGCACGCTGGTGTGCATGGAAGTCAGCTCCGAGTTCTACAGCGTGCCGAAACTATGGTTTCTCGGGGCTCCGGAGGACGCGTTCAACCAAGACACATGGAGCAGTCTGGTGTCCGCGATCAACGCGATCGACGGGGACATCGACGGGCATAACCCGGAATTGCATCAGATCAGTCAGGCGAGCATGCAACCGCACTCCGACATGCTCAAGACCATCGCGTTGGTGGTGGCGTCGGAGACGAATCTTCCCGTGGACAATCTGGGCATCACGTTGGACAATCCGACCTCCGCCGAGGCGATGGCCGCCGCGGAACGCAAACTCACCCGCGAGGCCGACCGGCAGAACCGCCTGTTCGGCATGCAATTGGAACGTCTGCTGCGCATGACCATCTGCCTGCGCGACGGACTGACCACGCCGCCGGATGATCTGAAGGCGGTCAGGCCGGTGTGGCTGGCGACCCGTGAGCTCTCCGACGCGGCGCGTGCCGACGCGTACGTGAAGATCTCCGGCGTGAACGAAACCTATGCGAACAGCACCATCGGTTTGCGCCGTCTCGGCCTGACCAGTAGTGAGATCGACTCGTTGAAGACCGAGGTCACACGGAACCGGGCTCGTAGCGTGCTCGACATGCTGGTGAACGGAGATGCGAATGGCGACGGTGACGCGAACGGACGTGGCCCGATTGGGCAAGGCCCAGAGCCTGACGGTGAGATTGGCACAGCGGGAACTGGGCCGGTTGTGGATGCGATTGGAGGGGCTGCCGCCCGCACGGCAACGTGACATTCTGCTTGATCTGCTGCCGGCCCTGTGCCGCAAGTACGGTGATATCGGCGGTGTGGCGGCCGCCCAATGGTATGACACGCTTTGGAACCAGTGGTTCGATGGCGGGTTCGAGGCGCAGCCGGTCAATGAGTTCGACGATGATACGGCACGTGGGATCATCCGGGCGAAAGCCGGACTGTTGTTCGACAAGCCCGATGGCACGCCGGCGGATCCAACCGAATTCTTGAGATGGGCGAACAAGTTCCTCGACCGCAACGTGAAACAACCCGGACGCCTGACCATCCAACACAACGCGCAACGCGACCCCTACCGTACCGGCTACGCCCGCGTGCCGTCCGGCGCGGGGACGTGCCCGTTCTGCCTCATGCTCGCCGGACGCGGCTACATCTACCACAACGCGGAAACCGCCGGCGCGGATCACGGATTCCACGAGGACTGCGATTGCGAGATCATCCCCGAATGGGACAAAGGATCGAACCGGATCGAAGGCTACGACCCCGACCGTTACGAGCGAATGTACCGTCAGGCCCGCGACGCCCTGGAAAACCCACACACGGATCCGCAGCTCTTGGAAGCCGCCGGCAACGTCTCCCCGTACACCGTGACCATCACCCAGAACAACGGCAGACGACGCGCACACACGTACATGCCTGGAGACCCGAACAATCTCAACAGTCTCGCCGCCATCATGCGACGCCAACACCCCGACCTCTTCACAGGAACGGACGGAGACATCCGCTAAAGAACCAGCCAAGCCCCCGTAGCAAGGGGCTTTATTCATGCCCTAAAACGGGCCGATCGGAGATGACAACCATGTTCAAACCGTGGCCGACACGATACCCTAAACACCTTCGCATGATCGACATCCCGCCGGCCGACACCGGCGGCGGTGAACCGTCGACGGATCCCGGAACGGGTGACGCCGGCGAACACGTGGATTGGGAGGCCAAATATCATGACGCGATGAAGCATTCCCGCGAATGGGAAAACCGTGCCAAAGCCAACAGCGACGCCGCGAACAGGCTCAAGGCGTTGGAGGATGCGAAACTCTCCGAAACGGAGAAACTCACCAAACGCGCCGAAGCCGCTGAAAAGGCTCTCGCCGACATGAAAACCGCCCAAGCACAACTCGATTGGAAGAACAAGGCCGCCAAGGCGACCGGCGTTCCCGTCGATCTGATCCGGGGCACGAGCGAAGAGGACATCAACGCACACGCTGAAGCGTTGAAAACCTACCTGTCCACGGTCGGCAAACCCACGGCACCCGCCGTTCCCAACCCTGCCGGCACCCCGAAAACGAAAACCGGCACAGACAATCCGAACTCGCTGCTGCTCAAGCAACTGTTCGACACTAACCAACCATAGGAAGGCATATCCAATATGGCAGCATTACAGACCAATCAGGTGATCCTACCCACCGACGTCAGCTTCGCCGTCGTGGGCAAGGCGCATGACACCAGCACCATCGCCACACTGAGTCCGGCGGACAGGCTTGGATTCCTTGACGACAAGTACAACGTGTTCAATGGCAAGGCACGCGCCGAGGTCGTGGCCGAGGGCGCGAAGAAGGGCGGCTACGAGCAGCCCATCATCCCCAAGGAAGGCAAACGGTTCACTGTCCAATGCACCACCCGAGTCTCGAAGCAGCTCCAGTGGGCGGATGAAGACGACCAGTTGCAGATCCTCGACGCGATCCAAGCCGATCAAGCCGCGGCCTTGGGCGAAGCGCTCGATTACGTCGTCTACCGCGCCGTCAACCCCGTATCCGGGAGTCTGCTCGACGGCTACACGCCGTTGTCCGGCGACGCCACCCAAGTGACCGCCGTCGACGATGCGCTCGCCAACCTCGACGCGTTGACCGATCAGCTGCTCAAGTACAACATCAATGGTGTCGCCCTGTCGCGCACGTTCGCCAACACGTTGCGTAAGCTGCGCGTCTCCGTCACCGGCAGCCGTCTGTTCCCGGAGATTCCGCTGAGCCTGAACGCGGGAACCCTCGACGGGATCCCCGCCTCCACCAGCATCACCGTCGAAGGCGAATACGCGACCGACCCGACCGGCGTGCTCGCGTTCATGGGTGATTTCACCACGATCCGCTGGCGTTTGGCGCGTCCGATCACCGCCGAAGTCATCCCATACGGCGACCCCGACAACACCGGCGTGGACTTGGCCGGATCCAATCAGGTGGCCTACCGTTTCGAAGCCGTGTTCAGCTACGCGATCCTCGACCCCAAGGCGCTCGCCGTATTGAAGACCGCCAACACTCGCTCCCGTAGCGTGAAGGCGGTGAAGTGATGCCCGTGACACCAGTCAAGACGCTTATCGTGCAGACCAGCGAGAATGGGGTGCCCGTGCTTGCCGAGCCTGTGCGTCTGGTGAACCCGGACGGCACCGATTTCACCGGATCCGCGACGACGAGCGTGGACACGTTGGAAGGGGCGACCGACATCGGCAGAACGGTGCTGAAGGCGTCCGACGCCGCTGCGGTCAGAAAAGCCATCGGTGCGGGAACCTCCAGCTTCGGCGGCTCCTACACGGATCTGACGAACAAGCCCACCATTCCCGCCGCCCCGACATGGGCGAACATTACGGGCAAGCCCGCCGCGGCCGCGGCCATCGCGGACTTGGATGCGGCGGCGGACGCTGCTGCCATCGTCGTTGCCGTGAACAAGGCGCTCGCCGCGTTGCGCTCGTTCGACGTCATCGCCAAGTAAGGGAGGCGGGCATGGCCGACGATTTCAAGGCGTTCGCCACCTACGGGGACATCGAGAAACGCTGGCATACCCTCACCGCCCCCGAACGCCAGACCGCGACCACGCTGCTGGAGGACGCCGCGCAGATCATCATGGACACCTGCCCGAGATGGGCCGACGCGTCCGAACGCACATTGAAGGCCGTCGTCTGCGCGATGGTCATCAGGAAAATGCTTGTGGACGATGATCATCTGGGCGTGACCAACGCGCAGCAGACCGCCGGCAGTTTCAGCGAATCGTTCACCTACTCGAACCCGATGGGCGACCTCTACCTGACTAGGGCGGAGAAAGCCCGTCTGGGCGTCGGCATGCAACGCGCCTACCACGTGGACATGGCGGGCGCGACCATGACGCGAACGGCCGTTTCCACGCCGGTGTCGGGTATCGGAGGCCGGAGATGAGAGGCGAAACTGTCATCGTACTGCGTCGGGTGCAGACCGGCGTGGACGAAGGCAACAACCCGGTCTACGAGAACGTGCAGGAATCCGTAGGCAACGTGCTCGTCGGATCGCCGAACGGTGAAAACGCCACGGATTCCACCCGACCAGACGGCATCCAAATCGACGCCAACCTGTACTTCCCCCGCGACTACACGGGCGAACCGTTGCGCGGCCAATCCGTCATCGTGCGCGGGGCTAAATACAAAGTGGTCGGCGACCCGTTCCCCGTGGACGGCGGCATGACCCCGACTGGTTGGAACATGACCGTTCCCGTGACACGAAGCGACGGCTAGACATGGCAAGAATCAGAATCCAAACACATCGTGCGGGAATGACCGAAGTATTGACCTCCTCCGGCGTGCGAAACGAGATCGACAAACGCGCCAAACACGTCGCCTCCATCGCGACGGGATGCATAACGCCAAAGGCTATGTCGGGGACGCAATTATCGGCGGCGGCGCGAAACCACGCGCACATGGCATGGTCAAAACCACCGACCTGCATACCAGACGGTCGAACGCGAAACACAACACGCTACTCAAGGCATTGCAAGGCGGCGGCTGATGCGGGACATCGAAACGCAGATCGTCCAATGGCTGGCCGCACAATCCGAACTTGCCGGTTGCCCGGTGTCCTTGGACGTGCCCGCGCAACGCCCCGAACGGTTCATCACCGTCGAACGCGTGGGTGGCGCGGAAACACGATTCATCGACACGGTGCTGCTCGCCATCCAATGCTGGGCCGGATCCCGCGTCAAGGAAGGAACACTTATGGGTACTCCAGACTCCCAGAACGTTTCCGTCGGCAAGCCACATGGCGAAGGCGGACGATACGCGGGCGGCATGTGGTGGGCGGTGGCCGGCCGGGCGACCGTACCCACCGACGCGACCACCACGCTCGACTCGAAGCTGCGCGACGGCGGCTACCTGTCCGAGGATGGCGTCACCAACACCATCGATAGCGATACGAGCGACATCAACGCGTTCGGCGGCGACCGTGTATTGAGCGTGGTCACGTCCCGAGCCGAAAGCTTCCAGTTCGGCATGATCGAAACCACCGAAGACACGCTCTCCCTCGTATACGGGCCGGACAACGTGACCGTCACCGGCGAAGGCACGGCCAAGACCATCGAGGTCAAGCACAACGGCAAGGACGGTCCGCTGCTGCTGCTCGTGTTCGAGTTCGCCATGACCAACAACCGCGTCAAACGCATCGTCGTACCGCAAGGCAAGATGGGCGAACTCGATGACGTCGAATACGCGGACGGCGACCCGATCACCTACACGCCGACCATCAACGCGCTGCCAGACGCCGACGGCAACACCGCCTACGAATACATCGCCCACGTCGTCACCAACACGGACACCCCGTCGACGCAGAGCGAACCCGCCGTGTTCACCGACGAGACCGTACCCTCTCTGGCAAAAGCCCAAACGGCAGCGAAGACCACAACCCGCACCGTGAAACGCACGGCCAAGACCGCGAAGTAGCACAATTCCCATACTCCTCGCCCATGCCGCAACCCCCGTCGTGTCCACCGGCATGGGCGCTCCTTTTTTGTTTTTTCGGACACGACGAAACACCAAAATAGTAAGGACACGACAATGGCGATCATCATCAACGACTACCAGCCGACCGGAACCGAAACCATCGACGTGCAGTTCCCCGGATCCAAAACCCGCTACAAGGTCAAATCCTCCGACGCCCTCACCCTAGGGGATTTGCGGCGTATCACCGCCGGCGACATCGACGCGTTCTACGAACTGTTCCCCGAAGAGGCGCGCAACGAACTCGACAAACTCCACCCGCAGCAGTTGAACGATTCCATCGAAGCGTGGGTCAAGAACCCAAAAGACTAGCCGCCGTCCTGTGGCTGATCGACCATCACAGGGACGAACTCGAATACGAACTGTTGAAAACGGGTGTCCGCCTCAGATGGCTTGGGCGCCCGATCCTGTCATGGCATGACATCTACCTGATCGCCGTCAACTGCGAGGCGGGCAGTCCGCTCGCCAGAGCGTTGGACAAGCGCATGGCATGGAAACCCATTGATTTCTGGCTGCGCAGCATCGAATACAGCCTCAGATGGCTCGTCTGGGCGAAAACCAAGGACGGGCAAAAAGGACGCAGGAAACCCAAACCCGTGCAACCCCCGGGCGCGTCCACGCATGATCCGAACCGTCGTGACGTGGTACGCAAAACCGATCTGGTCGGCATGGACAAGCAGTCACTGCACGACTACCTGAACAAACCGCGTATCACGGTCAACACATAACCGAAGAGAGGCACCGATGGCGTCACTGGCCACCGCATGGGTTGACATCGTTCCCCGGTTCAAGGATCTCAGCTCGACCTTCAACAAGGAACTCAACGGTATCGACGCCACCGGTGCCGGAACCAAACTCGGAACCCAACTCGGCAACGGTCTGACCACCGGCGTGCGATCAGGCGGCTCGAAACTCGCCGACATGTTCACCGGCGTCACCAAGACGGCGGTCAAAGGCTTCGGCAAGATCGGCAAGATCGGCCTCGGCGCGATCACCACCATCGGCGGCGGCATCACCGCATTGGCCGCCAAGGGCGGGTTCACCCGAGCGTTGAACATCGAGAACGCGCAAGCCAAGCTCAAGGGCCTCGGGCATACGACCGAGGAAATCACCGAGATCATGGCGAACGCGAACGCGGCCGTCAAAGGCACCGCCTACGGGTTGGACGAAGCCGCCACCGTGGCCGCCAGCGCGGTCGCATCAGGTATCAAACCGGGCGAACAACTCACCCAGGTGTTGAAGACCATCGGCGACACCGCGCAGATCGCCGGCATGGGGTTTTCCGACGCGGGCGCGATCTTCACTAGCGTGATGGCACGCGGCAAGCTTCAGGGCGATGACATGCTCCAGCTCACGTCGCGTGGCGTGCCCGTCCTGCAAGCGCTCTCCGACCAGTTGGGCGTCAGCACGCAGGACGTGTCCGACATGGTCTCGTCGGGCGAGATCGACTTCCGGACGTTCGCCACCGCGATGGACAAGTATCTCGGCGGATCCGCATTGGCCGCCGGCGAGACATTCACCGGAGCATTGGCGAACGTCAAAGCCGCGTTGAGCCGTCTCGGCCAGAAGGCGGCGACGCCCGCGCTGAATGCGCTGCGTGATGTGTTCAACGTGCTCACCCCGGTGATCGACAAGGTCAACACCGCGTTGCAGCCGCTGGCCGACCGGCTCGGAACGAAACTCGCCGACGCGGTTCAGGCCGCGACTCCGTGGATCCAACGGTTCGCGGACGGCATGGCGGACGGTTCCATCAGCATTCAGGACATCATCGAACATGTCAGTCTGTTGGTCGGCGCGTTCGCCGGATTCACGGGGATCGGCCGGTACGGGCCGCAGATCCTCGACGTGTTCACCACGGCCGGCAACGGGGTCGGCGGCCTCGTATCCTCGGCCAAAAGTCATATCGGCAAGCTCAAGGGCATCGTCTCCGGCGCGGGTGGCCTGTTCATGGATCTCGGCGGCCGGTGGGGCAACGCCCTGGGATTGATCGACGCGAACTTCGGCGGCGTGTTCGGTCTCATGGCGGGCCGGGTGAAAACCGGACTCGCGGATGTGGGCTCGACGTTGGTCGGTCTGTTCGACAGCAAGATCTACCTGCCGTTGCAACAGGGCGTCACGGGCATCGGTTCGAAGCTCGCCGCACCGTTCCAAGCGTTGGCCGGCAAGGTCGGCGGGTTCCTCGCACCGGTCACGAGCGCGTTCGGCACCGCGTTCCAAGGATTCGGCACCACCTTGGCCGCGCCGATACAAACCGGGTTGAACGGGATCGGCAACCTGTTCCTGAACTTCTTCAACCCCGCCAACTTCATCAAATACTTCGGCATCGCCGCCATCCTCGGAGCCTTGATCGTCGTGTTGGGCGCGTTGAACGAAAGCCTCGGCGGCCAATTAGGCGCGATGGTCACGGAGTTCCTGACCGTGACCCTGCCCGGCTATATCGCCCGCTTCCAAACATGGGTCACGACCCAGTTGCCCGCGCTCATGCAATCCGGACTCCAGCTCCTCACAAGTGTGATCCAAGGCATCACCGCGAACCTGCCGCAGCTGCTGACCACTGCGGTTTCGATCCTGACCACACTGGTGAACGGCATCGCCAACGGACTGCCCACACTGCTTCCGACCGCCATACAGATGATCGTCACGCTCGTGCAGGGCATCGTGGACAACCTGCCAAGGATCATCGCATCAGGATTGAATCTGCTGACCAAATTCACGGAAGGCATCATCAACGCCCTTCCACAACTGATCGGCGCGCTACCCAAGATCATCACCGGGTTCACGGACGGGATCCTGTCACTATTGCCACGAATCCTCACGTCCGGCATGGACCTGCTGCTGAAGTTCATTACGGGCGTCATCGACGCGATACCCCAACTCGTGGCCGCGCTACCGCATATCATCAGCAGGTTCATCAACGGCATCGCCAAGCATCTGCCACGGATCCTCGAAACCGGCATCATCCTGCTCGGCCGACTCGTCGCCGGCATCATCCAGGCCATACCCCAGATCATCGCCGCACTGCCGCAGATCGTTTCGGCGATATGGAACGGGTTGACCTTGGTCGACTGGGGCAACCTCGGATGGAACGTTATCCAAGGCATTAAGAACGGACTATTGAACGCGGGAAACGCGATCAAGGACGCCATCCTAGGATTGGCGAAGAACGTATGGAACGCGGTCAAGAGTTTCTTCGGGATCAAATCCCCGTCACGGCTCATGCGTGACACGGTCGGCGTGATGGTCGGACGCGGATTGGCGAACGGCATCATCGACTCCACGACAAGCGTCACCCACGCCGCTACGGACCTCACCAGCAGCGCGTTCCAAGCGTTCGATAACGCCACACACGGCAAAACGTTCGAGTTCGACACCACCATAAACCCGATCGATCCAATGACTCCAACCATGGGCACGTATACCACATCCGGGTCGGAACTGGCCGGAACCGGCACGGGACTGACCAAGGAGGACATCATCGAAGCGGTGACGGAGGCGTTGCGTTCCATGCCGGCCATGCGACTGCTGCTCGACACGGGTGTGATGGCGGGCGAGCTCGCGCCGGCGATCGACAAGGCTCTGGGCAATCGCAGGGCAAGGGGCTACTGACATGACCATGAACCGGATCCGGGGCTTGCGGCTCGACAAGAGCCGTCTGACCATCAACGGCCGGCCGTTGGGCGATCTCGCGGTATTCGCCATGGCCGGCGGCATCAGCATCGGCGAGGCGGAACCCGTCACCATGCACCAAGCGATTCCGGGGCGTTCCGGCGGCTGGGACATGACCTTGGATGACGAGCACGGGTATCCGGCCATGAACCGACGCGAGATCACCATTCGGGTGGCCGCGACCGGCGACCACATGGAAATCACCGAAGCCAAGGCCCTGATCGGCAGCCACAACGGGCGCGAAACCACGATCGGCGGACTGACCGAACTGGGCGTGTACCGGGGACGCCTGTCCGTCGGCGCGTGGGAGGACACCCATGACACGGCGGGCGTACTCCAATGGAGTATATGCACGCTCACCTTGGACGCGGAACCATACGCGTACGGCCCGGAGCAACGCATCGACCTGCCCATGGACGGCAAGCCCGTGCATGCGCTGATCCAAGGCAACCGGCCGACATGGCCCGTGTTCCACAGGCTGGTCCAGGAGCGGGCGAACGTGAATATGCCGGTCAAGGTCACGCACACGTTCACCGTCGACGGGCGGACGATACGTGTGGACGCCCCGCTCGCCGGTGCCGAAACCGCCGAGGACGTGCACGAACTGCTCGTGGACTGCGAGAACCGGCAAACCCTATGGCGAGGTGAACCCCGGTTCATTCACCTCGACGACGATTATCCGAGCATGCGGCCCGGCCCGGTCACGCTCGGCGGGAGCATGCCCACGGAGAACGTGCCCGTCATCGGCTATACGCAATACATGACCTACACGCCGCGATGGCTCATCTGACACGAACCCAAGGAGGACTTATGCGTTTCGCATGCTTCGACCGGTGGGGCGATCCGAAACCCGAGCCGACTGGGATCGTCTCTGCGAAATGGGCTAGTGGCGTGGACGGCACGCGGATCCTCGAACTCACGTTGGCCGGGGAAAGCGATGTCGGCAAGGGCGACCGGCTCGTGTTCACGGATCCACGCGGCGTCCCGCAGGAGGTTATCGTCGTTTCCCCGGAACACCGGCGCGAGCAATCCCGGATCGTCACCAACCTCGTGTGCAAAGGCAGTCTCCGGGAATTGGACGATACGTTCATCGCGGACAAACGCAACCGGTCGGCCACCGCACGCCAATGCCTCGCCAAAGCGTTGGAAGGCACGCGGTGGACGGTCGGCCACGTCGACGATACGGGCGCGGCGGATCTGAGCTTCTACCATGTGTCCGTGTTGGAGGCCGTGCACGCGATCGTCGGCAAGTACGGGCTGGAGATCACCACCAGCCTGCTCATGGACGCCGACTATACGCGAATCACGGACCGGGCCGTCAACCTCGTCACCATCCAAGGCGACCAGAACAATCCCCGCCGGTTCGAGTACGGGCATGATCTCAAAGGCATCACCCGTACCATCGACGCCAGTAGCGTGAAAACCCGATTGTACGGGTACGGCAAAGGACTGCCCACACTTGACGAGAACGGCGAGGAGACCGGCGGGTACGGGCGACGCATCGACTTCAGCGACGTCAACAACGGCAAGCCCTACATCGAAGACACGGAAGCCACCCAACGCTGGGGACTGCCCGGCCCGGCTGTCGAATCACTGGGTGCGCAGCTTGTTGCGGATCCGGGATTCGAGAAGCGCAACACGCCCACATGGCTGTTCTCGCCGACCGCCGCGTTCCTTGGCGCCGTGATCGCCTCCGACAATACGGTGAAACCCCACAATGGTTCGAAGATGCTGCGCATGGGCGAGGACACGACCACCTGCGCCACATCGGCCGTGTGCGACGCAGTTAACGTGAACGGTGGAAGTGAATACCGGCTCTCCCTGTGGACGTATGGGCCGGCCGGCTCCACGATAAGGCTTCGGGTCACGCAGAACGTGACCATGTATCCGACCTCCGACATCACGCCCGAACCCATCACGAACAATGGGCAATGGACGCAAACCTTACGCCGGTTCACCGTGAACGCAAACACCAGCAGGATCCGCATATGGCTCGACCAACCCACGACCGTCATGTACGTGGACGACATCCAACTCAACCAGCTCACCAGCACCCGCATCCACCCCAGCGAAGGCATCTACGAAAACGGCGACTGCGAAGACCCGACCCAACTGCTCGCCGAAACCCGAGCGGAACTTGAACGACGCAGCACACCCTCAATCAGCTACGAGGCCGACGTGCTCAGCCTCACACGCGCCGGCATGAACACGACCAACGTCGCGCTGGGCGACCGGGTGACGCTCGTGGACACCACATTCACCCCCGACCTGCGCCTAGCGGGACGCGTGCTCCGACTGGAAGAGGACCTGCTCGACCCAAGCCTGTCGACCATCACGATCGGCAACATCATCGAACGCTACACCGTATCCGCGCGTACCACCGAACAACGACTCGACCATATGACCGCGAACGCGGCCATATGGAACGGCAGCAGCCAACAAGTCGGCCAGAACGCATCCAAATGGGATCAGGTCGCCCAAACCGTCATCGACCAGCAACACCAGTGGAACACCGCCAGCAACACCGTCCAACAACACGGCGAACGATGGAACACAGCCGCCGACACGGTGAACGCCAGATCCTCTGCATGGAACAACGCCGCAGCCACGCTCGACGAACACGAAACCACATGGAACCAAGCCAGCACCACCCTCACGGAACGACAGACCATATGGAACGCAACCCAAAAGACAGTAGACGAACGCGCACCCGTATGGGACGCAACCGCGAACACGGTCACGAACGGACAACATCTGTGGAACGACACCGGCGACACCCTCACCGCACGCCAACCCATATGGGACCAAGCCGCCAGCACGGTCGACGCCAACGCCGACTCGTGGGACACGGCTGCAAGCATCGCGACGGAACACGCGCGGATCATCCAGCACACGCAGACGGAAACCACGTTCCAACACGGCACCACCATGATCATCCTCGGCGAAACCATCAGCCTGACCGACACGTCGAGCACATGGACATTCACCAACGGCGCATTCACCAAACAACCCGAACCCGGCGAGTAAGGAGCCACCTGTCATGGAAATCGCACACTATCGCACCATCGAAACCACACTCGATCTCGCCAACGACTACACGCCACCCGTCCGTCTAAACGCCGGAGACATCAACGGACGCATCCTCGCCTTCCACATCACCGACGGCGGCCGGGACGTGGACGACCTCAACGGGCTGAGCGCGCGACTGACATGGAACCGGGATCCCACGGATCCGAACAGTGCGGGCGGATACACGGCCATGACCGCCACCACGAACACAGACACACCGACCGGTATACGCCGAGTCAGCTTCGCCACGCCCGTACCACGAGCCCTGCTCCTGCAGGGCGGGGAACACACCGTGCTAGGCATCGACATCATCGACGCCGACGACACCATCATCGCAAGCCGCAACATCCCCGCCATCATCGAACCCGCGCGACTCAATCCCGCCGCACCGGAACTCGTCGATCCGTTGCAGGATCTGCACGACACCATCGACGAAGCCCGACAACTCATCGACACGGCAAGCATCAATGGCGGCACCATCACCGCGCTCAACCCCAATCAGAAAGCCTCTGGCACGCTCAAAGGCAACGGATGGAAACGCACCCTCCTCGCCATCCCACGCGGACGCGGCATCAGCCAGATCGAAGCCACCGCACTGGACGCGACCGACCCCACCGTCGCCACCAGCACGGACACAAACGGCGACCTACTGGTGACACTCGGACTGCCACGCGGCAAACAAGGCGAGAAAGGCGACAAAGGCGACCCCGGAAATGCGGGAAGCGTTGCCACTGAAGACACGGCCGGCATCGTCAAACCCGGCATAGGCATGTATGTCGCAGTCGATGGAAGCATGGGAGTGGATCGCCAACAATTTGCATACACACGCTCAGGCCTTTACGCCGAACCGTTTTACATCGCAACCGTGATCATGTCCAGAAGCCAGGGCATGTACTACGACGCACTGGTCACCCTGACTCCCAATGCCCAGTATTCCTCATGGGCGCTTGAAGGGCCGGTCACCATACAGATTCTGCCGAACATATACGCGTCCACCAGCATGGGATCACCGAGAACGATCCGCAAGACCATCAGCTGCATCAACGCAAGCGACCCGTCCCTCGTGGATTGGCTGCGTGTCACGGCCAAGCCCGTCCTCGACACCAACACCGTCACCCTCGATTTCCAAACCACGAGTGGAGTCAGTCGATCCTTTCAGCTGTATCCCACCAACGCAAACGTCAACGTGGTCGTATCGCCCTCGTTCGACCTGCACCTAAGCGGTATCGGAATGATAACGTGAACCAGTTCCTGATCGTCATACTGTGCGCGATCATCGGATCCGGCGCACTCACCGCCATCACCACATGGATCCTGCGTCGCATCGACCAACACGACAACCTCGAACAGGCCATAGCCGGATCGGCGACCATCCGACAGCTCGAACTTGAGATCTACCGGCAGTCCCTGTTCCAGCCGACCACGAGCCGTATGCAGCACGAACACCAGTTGGACGCAGGACGCGAATACACACGCCTCGGCGGCAACGGCCCCGGTCGCGTCCGCCACCGGCAACTCATCGACGACTACCGGCGACGACTCGACAGCAACGACTGGACCTACCCAACCCCATAACCAAACAACAACACACCACCATCCGCCAACCGAAGCCCTTCCACGGAACCACATCCATGGAAGGGCTTCACTCGTAAGAGAGGGACAACCGCATGTCCACCACCCGATTCAGACAACGACTGCTCGCGATACTCGTCACGCTGCTCGCCATGCTCACGGTCACGCCCACGGCGATGGCCGACATGCACGGCATCGACGTGTCCAGCTGGCAGCCCGCGAACATCACCTGCACCACCGACTATGATTTCGCCGTCGTCAAAGCCACTCAAGGCGTCGGATACACCAACCCGGCCATGACCAGCCAAACCCAATGCGTGCAGAGCAAAGGGAAAAGCCTCGGCTTCTACCATTACGCCGGCGGAGGCGACGCGACCCGCGAAGCCGACCATTTCGTGAACACGATCCGCCCCCCCCCACACACATCGGGCGGGCCGTGCTCGTATTGGACTGGGAAAGCTACCAGAACACGGCGTGGGGCAATGGTAATTGGATCCGCGCGTTCACCGACCGCGTGCATGCGCGTACGGGCGTGTGGCCGCTCGTCTACGTCAGCGCCGCATTCATCCACCAGATCCCGGCCGACGTGCGAGCCAAATGCGGGCTGTGGGTCGCACAATACGCATCCAACGCCATGACTGGCTGGCAGGTGCGCCCGTGGAACTATGGGCGCTATGGGGAGGCCATGCGCCAATACACCAGCAACGGACGCATCAACGGATACACAGGACCGTTGGATCTCAATTATTTCCGTGGCACCCGCGAACAATGGAACAAATACGCCAACCCCAATAGCCACGCCACTATCCCGACACCGACTCCCGCGCCGCAGTCGGTTACGCAGCCAAGCCCACCGGCTACAACTGGTAGCGGATACAGAGTGGTCGTACGCTCCGGCGACACGATCTCCGGCATCGCCGCCAGAACCGGTTTATGGCCGCTCAACGCGTGGCACGTGCCCTCCGGGAACATCAACCGGATCTGGCCCGGCCAAACCGTCACCTACCACGGCACCGCCACCACAACGAACAGTGGAACCGGTACGCGGATCCACGTCGTCAAACACGGCGAAACGTTGAGCGGGATCTTCGGCGCAACCGGCTGGCAACGCGTCGCCCAACTCAACAACATCAGTAACCCCAACCTCATCCGCTCGGGGCAGCAACTCCGCTACTGAACCTACCAACCGGCTGTGGCCTTCGGCGATACGCCGCCGGAGGCCACAAGCCCATATCCAACCGTCACGTCAACTAAGGAGACCATTCATGGATATTTCCGAAGCCACCACGCTCGCGGCCGCCATCGTCGCACTCATCGCACCAGCCCTCATCCAAGCATTCAAGCAATACATCCTAGACGGGTACACCACCATCACATCCCTCGCCATATCCCTACTACTCGGCGTGATCGCCATCGCCGCCACAGGCGGCTTCACCGGGTACGGATGGGGCGTCATCCTCGCCGCAGTCGTCGGCGTCGCCCAAGCCGTGTACACGATTATTCAACAGGTGGTAAAAGAGATCGCAGGATAATGAACTTCGGCATGTTCGTTAATCTGCATCCTCATCGTCATTTTTTGTTTTAATTTCTGCATTAGCTCCAATCGATGCGGCCAGCAGACCCACTGCGACGGTAACGATGGCACCGAGTCCGAAAAGAATCTTTTGCTGCCATTTTTTATTTTCTGAATCTTTGTCTGCTTGCATTTGAAGTACGGACATCATCTTATCGATAACCTTATTCTTCTCTTCAAATGTTAAGTCGTCTTTATCTAGCAATGACTGTAGTGAAACAATAACTACTTGACATGTATCATTAAAAGATTTCATGTTATCGGCGTTATGATCTAGTTCTTTGCCGACTATTTGCTTATAGCATTCTATTATTTCTATAGAAGTTTCTGCAAACTTGGGAAACTGCTGAAGTGCAGAAATAGCGACACTGGGCTCCATGTCAGGTAATGACGACGTGAATTTCATAACCTTGTCTTTTGACAAGTGCCTAAAGTCTGGAATATCCAATAGATCAAGAACTTGCTGTTCAGTTAATTGTTTTTTCATAGTTGCACTTTCTATAATGATTATTGTTTTGCTCAGATGTTACAAATTAGATAAATTGATGGAATATATATTCTATTTATGCCAACGCCGTCCCTAAAGGGATAAAGGTACTATCATATTCCTGCATTTGACCGCCTTTGGCGACAATCCGTTCTCCTACCGCATATCCATGATACTCAGCTCTGTTTCTTGCGGCAACGTACAAGTAAGTCGAACCAATCAGGCCTTCGCGATTTCCGCTTCTCCAACAGTGTTGACGTCTTATTTAAGCGATATCTGGGAATTATTGTCATCATAATGACATATAATCATCCCGTGAGTGAGATTAATCGGGCATATCTGGAGGATGCTGACGACCCGAACGTGTTGATCGAGCGTTTGCGTGAGTGCATGACGCGTCGTCAGTTGGCGGAGTCGTTGGGGGTGTCGATGTCGACGGTGGAGCGTTGGGAGTCGGGTAAGGTTGAGTGCAAGCCGGCGTATGTTCCCGCGTTGCGTGACCTGTATTATGGCACGACGCAAGAGACTGGCGGGGATTTCCGCGACATCGACTTGTTCGCCGGGATCGGCGGGATCCGTCGCGGGTTCGCCTCAGTGGGTGGGCATGCGGTGTTTTCGTCGGAGTGGAACGAGTTCTCGACGCGCACGTATCGGACGAACTACGGGTTCGCGGAGACGATGGCGGGAGATATCACGCAGGTCGATGCGAACGACATTCCCGATTTTGATGTGGCGTTGGCCGGGTTCCCGTGTCAGCCGTTTAGTTTGGCTGGTGTGTCGAAGAAGCGTAGTCTAGGCCGGGAGACCGGGTTCAGGGACAAGACGCAGGGCACATTGTTCTTCGATGTGGCGCGTATCATCGCGGCGAAGCGTCCGGCCGCGTTCCTGTTGGAGAATGTGAAGAACCTCACCTCGCACGACAGGGGGCGCACGTTCAAGATCATTCTTGATACGCTGCGTGACGAACTGGGTTATGAGGTGCATTGGAAGGTCATCGACGGCCAGCATTTCGTGCCCCAGCATAGGGAACGCATCTACATCGTCGGCTTCCGCTCCAAGACCGACTTCACATGGGACGATCTCAAATTCCCCGAGCATAAGCCGGTTCTCGCGGACATCCTGCACAGGACGGACGGCAGCGAACCGTATCTGCCGTGGGATGGCGACAAGTACTTCGACTTCGAACATCAGCGTGTGCGGGAGAAGTACACGCTCACCCCGCGTCTATGGCAGTATCTACAGGACTACAGGAAGAAGCACGAGGCGTTGGGGCATGGGTTCGGCTACGGGCTGGTGACTCCCGACATGGTGTCGCGCACTTTGTCGGCCCGCTATCACAAGGATGGTTCCGAGATCCTCGTTGCCCAAGGCGATGACCGGCGGCCGCGTCGGCTCACGCCGCGTGAGTGCGCCCGTCTGATGGGATATCCGGATGATTTCCGCATTCCCGTGTCGGACACGCAGGCGTACCGCCAGTTCGGCAACTCCGTGGTCGTGCCCGCCGTGGCCGAAGTCGCACGTATTATGCGTCCCCACATCCTCAGGGTCATGCAGGAGGAGGAACTTGGCAAACTCGTCGACGACGCCGTAAACGCTGACACTACGATTCACACGATCCAGAAGACACGCCAACTCGCCATAGCTGGAGCTGGCCACGACTGATCGCAGGCGTTCTACCGGCGTTGCTGTCGTCAGTATTCCCAAGGCATGGGTATCGTTGTATACATGTGCGATACCCATGCCAATGAAGCCCAATGGTACGATACTGCGACCATCGATCAAGTTCACGACCTGTTGACTCATGCCGGTGCGGAAAGTATCTGGGGCAAACGACTCGTCGCGAACAACAACTCCAAACAGCAGGTATGGCTCGCTAGCGACCCGTCCGACCTCTCTTTCCTTCCATTGGGTACACCGTCGTACACGCCCGGCAAATCGCAGAAAAAGAAAGCCGGCAATCCCGTCATCCAGATCCCCGTACCGTGGAAGTGGGTCACACCCGAAGGTGTATATGACGCTCCGCAAGCGAGGCTGTGCTTTTATCCGCAATATCCGGAAGTGCGGTTTTCCGGTTTCCTCAGGGGGTGCGAACAGGCTCCCAATGAGCTGATGAGTGATACGAAACGCGGTCATGAAATGAACCGTTGCCTGTTCCTCGGTCCGGTGAAGAATGTCGCCGGCGAGATCGATCACGTCGTTGGCCTCGTCGTCGGAGCCGGTTCCCCGGCCACACGATACGTACTCGACATGGACACGTTCGAAAGTGGGCATCTCTGCCCGCTCGTCTACCAAACCGAACAGCAACCGGGCGAATTCTCCGTGCTCGAACACGCCCTGCTGGACATCGTCGGCCGTAAGATCATCCCATGGCGACTGCGCAACGACGGCAGCATTGACAAACCCTACACCGCGCCCAACGCACCCGGATTCACTCTGGAAGCGGAACTGGGCGTCGGCGAGAACGCCATCCCCGGACCCGACTTCGACATCTGGGAGCTCAAGGCCATCAAACAGAAATCCTTGGACCGCCGCTACAACCACAAAGTCACGCTCTTCACACCACAACCGGATCGAGGATGGATCACCCAACACACGCAGGCCGAATTCGTGCTGCGCTACGGACACCCCAACACATGGGACGAACAAGGCAATCCCACCAGCTACTACTTCACCACGAAAGACTTCCGACGCGACAACGAAGACAAGCCGGAAGCCAAACTCGAACTGACGCTCGACGGCTTCACCGACGCAAGACACTTCGATCCCAACGGAATGATCGCCCTATACGAGACCGGAACGAGGAACCTCGCTGCTGGATGGTCCTACCTCAAACTCCTCGAACACTGGCAGCGCAAGCACAACCGTGCCGCATACATTCCCTACCTGCGCGAAGACGAAGACGGTGACACCATCGTGGAATTCGGGCCGCTCATCACCCTCGGCATCTCCACCAGCTTCGGCCTGTTCCTCCAAGCCTTCCAAGACAGCAAAGCCGTCTACGATCCCGGAGACAAGGCCACCCTCAAAAACGGCAAATGGACGCCGCACTCCCGCAGTCAATTCCGCATCAACCTCAACGACATCGCCGCCATCTACCAAGAAGTACGCGAAGTCGACATACACGATCCCGAATCCTTCTAACTGGGGATGTGAATTCCGTGAAAAACTCAGATCCATATCATCGCCAGCTCATCATATTGGGCAACGGGTTCGACCTCGCACTTGGATTGAAAACCGGCTATGCCGATTACTTCGAAGACAAGAGGACAAGAGACTTCGTAAGCAGGTACAGGAGAAACTGATCAAGTTCGCCACGCGCAGTCCTGTTTCCATGTATCTGACCGAATACCATGAACAGAAGCGGTGAGACATGATTGCCAAGCTCGAACCGGACTGTTCAAAAGAGTCACAGACCTGACCAAGGACGATTCCGAACCATTGTTCAGTCTGAACGTGTTCAATAGCGTCCACATGAACGATACCGTATGCAAGTTCAAGCGCTACGAAGATGATAGTCGCTCATACGCCGGCATCGACAAACACGAAAGCAATACGAGGGTCGGCCTGTTCGATACCGCCGTCTCGACGCGGGAATTCGAGGAGATGTAAACCTATGCGCGAGCACTTCATTATCGCTTTGTGCTGCTATGCTCAGATCAGTCTTGTCTCTTGGCTACACTAAGGCAAATTGGTTCCTGAGGTGGAGGGGGGTGTATGTTCATGAAAGATTCAGCGTGGAAGAGCTGGTATCATGACCGGCATATATCTCTCTGTATTCAACGAACCGGTAATGAATTTGAAGCTTATGTGACATCGATTTTGAAGCTATTCTACGGGGGTGAATTCATCAACCCTGACCCATCGGGTTCTCTTGGGGATGGTGGCTGTGATGGCATTGCAGAGAACGGTGCTGTTATCTACGCCTGTTATGGAACGAATGCACATATTGCAGGAGAACGTAATTTAGTTTCCAAATTGGAATCAGATTTTAACCGTGCGTTGCAATGCTGGTCGCAAATGAGTGTATGGCGTTTTGTGACAAATGCTCGGTTTGGGCCATTGGCAACGGAAAAGCTCCTAGAATTACGTAAGCAGCATGATGGGAATCTGAATAAATATATTCAGCTTGAGGTGTGGAAACCTGAGGATTTGTGGAGGAACATCGTCTCTCAGTTTGACGATGAGAAATTAAACTATCTCTTGCCGGGGGTTCCGCATGTCCAAGAAGTTGGTCTTGAAATCTTGATTGAGCTTATTGACTCCGTACAGGCTCCTGTCCAGAATAAAGACGGGGATGTCCGTATTGGTGTGGTTTCCTCTGAGAAAATGAAATTCAATAATCTTAGTGAACATGCTCAAATCGAATTCAACAATGGGCGTCAATTGGCACCGCGAATCACACGATGGTTTAATGAGCAAGGAAATCCAGAACTTTATGACGAGAAGGCTCAACAATTTAGAGCAATTTATAAACGAATAAAAGGAGTCGGAATTGAAGCAGATGAAATTTTAGAGAGACTTTATATTGCTATTGGTGGTCAGGACTTTCGTCTTGATAGTGCGCGAGCGTTGGGCGTATATGCTGTTACCTCTTATTTTTTTGATAATTGTGATATTTTTGAAGATCCGTATGCAGCTTCGCAATCTATGACGTTGCCGCATGGGCATGATGCGCAAATGGTACAAGGGGTATTTGATGATTTTGCCAACTAAGGGTCTCGCCGAAGAGCGCGCATTACTTACTGTTGGCGCTGCCGTTATCAGCTTGATGAAACATCCTATGACTGTCTCGGAAATTTGGGATAGTTATAAGGCAAATTACAGTAATTCTGACGGAGAGTCATTGATCACGTTCGATTGGCTAGCGTTAACGCTAGCTTTCTTATATAGCATAAAAGTGCTAGAAGAAGGTAACTGCGGGAGGTTGATGATACATCATGTTCCTGCATAGTGTCAGCGCAAATGACCCAAGATTTAAGACGTTGCATTTCCATGATGGAATGAATTTGCTTGTTGCTCGTCGCACGGTGGACTCAAGTAATGTGGACAGTCGCAATGGTGCTGGTAAAACTAGTCTTATACTGATACTTCGATATTTGCTGGGAGGTTCAATCGACCGACGCAGCCCATTGAAGGCTGATGAGCTATCTGATTTTTCCTTCACGGCTCATTTATCTTTACCATCTGGCAAAACTATCGTGACAAGGCCTACGCGATCACAAACCAAACTCACAGTTAATGGAGCTTCAGTTCCTCTTGATGAGTGGAAAAAGTTAGTTGGTAGCGTATATGGTCTTGATAATAGTGTGCTACATCCTACAGTGGGAGAATTAGTAGCACAATCTATTCGTACTGAATTTGATCATGCAACTAAAGTTCATGCTTCAAATAGTAAATGGGAAATTGGTGCTCGCATTGGATATCTTCTTGGGTTATCCCCCAAAGTGTTGAACAGTGCGGGCGAAATTTATGAACTTAAGAAAAGTCGGCAATCCATACGCCATGCTATTAAAAATGGTGCGTTCCCCGGTTTTTCTATGAATGAGGCAGAAATACGCTCAGCTTTAGTTTCTCTGCAATCACAGCGTGATAATATAGCCAGCAATATTAACTTATTTAAAGTTGATGAACAGTATGCATCGCACCAGAAGAAAGCCGACGAACTTTCTCAAAAAATTCATCAGCTTAACGATGGGATCGTGATTCTTCGTCAACGACAGGCTGAACTGCAAGCAGCGATTCAGACAGAGAGTGAGGAAACCAAGGAAGACGCTAGGGGAAGCGATCAGCGCTTGCGATCCATGTACCAAGAAATTGGGATTGTGCTTCCTGAGGCATCGTTAAAAAGATATGAGGATGTCCGACAATTCCATCATTCTGTCGTAAGGAATCGCAGGTTATTTCTTCAGTCCGAGCTCGAATCTGTTGGTAGGCAATTGGCTGAAGATGAGAAGCGCGTGTGCCAATTGGATGAAGAACGTGCTAGTATCATGCAACTTCTGGAGTCGTCTATGGCATTGGAAACTTTTCACAATGCTCAGCAAGAGCTGAATGAATTGGACGCGAAAGTGGAAGATCTTCGTCACCAACTTGATCTTGTTCACCAGTTCACTGATAACGGATTGGCTCTCAACGAGCGCGCTAATTCCACTAGAACTATGTTGCGCATACAGCTGGAGGAGAAACAAGGTCAAATTGATGAAGCAATTGCGCTTTTCAACCAACTTGGGCGTGAAGTGTATGGAGATCGTACGGCTTCGCTAATCATTGAGGATACTACGGATGGTATATTGCGTGTTGAACCGCGCATACAATGTGATGCATCAGCAGGTATAGCGCAGGTAGAAACGTTTATTCTTGATATGGTATGTCTGAATGCAGCTATCAAAGAGGGGCGTTCTCCGCGTTTTTTGGTTCACGATAGTCGTCTGTTTGATTCAATGGATGACAGGCAAATCACTTCGTGTCTGAATATCGGAGCTCGTTTAGCCGATGAGATCGGATTTCAGTATATTGTCACCCTGAATTCTGACCGGTTGGAACAGGCGGAATCGATTGGGTTTGATGCTGGTGATTATATTATTGATCCCATACTTACCGATGCCGAAGAATCTGGTGGATTGTTTGGTTTCCGATTCGGTTAGAGATTATATGGATAATAACCGATCAGATAATGAATTCGTAAGTTATTAGGGTTATAGGCCAAAATGTGTGTCCGGTCGTAGCCTACTCGGGGGTGCCGTGGTATTCGGAGGGGCGGTGGAAGTCGTCCCAGGCGATCCCGGTTCCGTAGAGCATCGGGACGCCGGACGCCTCCCATGCGCCCTGCGGGCTTTTTCTCCCATGCCTTCCGGTAGAGCTCCTCGATCCGTTCGTCCGTGACGGCGTTGGCCACGAGCCACGCGTCCGTCTCCGGGACCTCGGTGTGCTGGTGGCACCACCAGCAGATCGCCTTGATCCGCCGCGCCAGGGACAGGCCGCGGTGGTGGCGGAGCATGTCGCGGATGCGCGCGTTCCACGACTCGATGAGGTTGTTCGTGGGCGGGATCGGCTCCGCGCATCCGTCCGGCGGGTCGAGGAACGTGAACAGCTGCCCCTCCCTGATCCGCCTGCGCACCATCCGGCGGGCCTTGGCCAGGCGCATGTGCCGGTCGGCGACGGTGCCGTGTTTATGTTCAATAAGAAATTAATGATTTAGTCACGAAAATTTTTCGGGTCTAGGCAAAGAGCATGCCGACCACCCACAGGTCTTGACTGGATGGTGCTTCGTATCTCCACCAGAAGGGACCGGAAAGGCAAATGATCAGCATGCCCCAGATACAGTCTATCCGCCGTATGAGAAGGAACGGCGAATCCATAGCGTCGATAGCGCGCAAGCAGCACGTGAGCGAGCCCACGGTGCGCAAGTACCTCAGGATGGACGACCTGTCCGAGAAACCGCCCGTCAGGAAACGACGCGGGTCGGTGGCCGACCCGTACCTGCCCCTGATCGAGCAATGGCTAGCCGAGGACCGCGACAGCTGGCGCAAGCAGCGTCACACCGCGACCAGGATATGGGAGCGGCTGCGCGACGAGCACGGCGCAGAGGTATCCCTGTCGACCGTGACCCGTGTCGTGGCCAGGCTCAGACGCGAGTCCGCCATGGATCCCGGCGACGCGTTCATGGACCTGGTATGGCATCCGGGCGAGGCCCAGGCCGATTTCGGCGAGGTGGACGTGCTCTACAGGGGCGCGCCCCAGCGCATGCGCCATTTCGTGCTGGACTTCCCGTACTCGAACATCGGTCTTGCCCAGCTCATGCCCGGGGAGAACGCGGAATGCACGTGCCAGGCGCTGCTGGACCTGTTCGAATGGCTCGGCGGCGTTCCCGAACGCATCGTGTTCGACAACGCCGCGGGCGTGGGGCGCAGGACCAGGGGCGGCGAGGCCCGCTGGACCCGCCTGTTCCAGGCGTTCCAGGCGCACTACGGGTTCGAGAGCTCCCTGTGCTCGCCGTACGCCGGCCACGAGAAGGGCGCCGTCGAGGCGAAGGTCGGCATGGTCCGCCGCAAGCTGTTCGTGCCCAAACCGAGCGTGTGGAATCTGGAGAACTTCAACTCCGGACTGCCGGACAGGTGCCTGGAGCTCGGCAGGAAGCCCCACCACGCCAAGGACGAGGAGGAGACGGGACTGTTCGAGGAGGACCGCAAGGCCCTGCTGCCCCTGCCGTCCAGACGCTTCGACGTGGTCACATGGAAGCGCATGAGGGCCGACAAGTACGGCGTGGTCACGCTCGACGGCAGGCACCGGTACTCCACGGACGCGTCCCACGCGCGCCGCGACGTGCTCGTCGGCCTGCGCGCCCTCGAGATAGAGATCCTCGACGTGGAGGGAACCCGCCTGGCCGTCCATCCAAGGGCTTACGGCCAGGCCAACACCAGCAGCGAGGACCCGTCCATGCAGTTGGCGATGCTGTGCAACAGGCCGAACGCGTGGCCCAACAGCCTCGTGCGCGGGATGCTGCCCGACCCGCTGCGCGAATGGCTCGACCGCCAGGACGAGACGGAACGGCGCGGCGCGCTGCGGACCCTCAAACGCGTGGACAGGGAATCCGGCTGGGCCAACGCGGTCGAGGTGATGCTCACGACCCTGGAGGCGACCGGCGGGGTGGACGGGCCTGGCGTCGCGCTCCTCGCGGCCAGGCTCGCCGGGGGCGTGGAACACGTCGAATACGACGACGACAGGCCGGACCTGAGCGAATACGACATCGCGTTCACCACCACGGACGCGGAAGGAGCGGAATGATGGCCGCGAGGAACGACGAAGGGCTCTACGCGAAGGCCAGGAGCCTGTTCATATCCAAAGCCACGATGGACGATTTCACCGGATGGGCCGCACCCCGGCAGGCCGATGCGGTGTCCAGTCTGTTCGACACGGAACTGGCCAACAGGGAACGCTCGAAGCGCGAACGGCTCCTGCGCCGCGCCAGATTCCCCGTCGTCAAAAGCCTGGACGGCTACGACTTCTCGAACGTGAGGCTCCCGGACGGGTACGCGCTCGACGGGCTGCTGGACCTGGACTTCGTGCCCCGCGCGCAGGACCTGGTGTTCTACGGCAAGACCGGCAGGGGCAAGACCCACCTCGCGATCGGCCTGGGCATGAGGGCCGTGGAACGGGGACTGAACGTGCGTTTCCACCAGACCGCGGAGCTCGTGCTCCAGCTCGGCAAGGCCAAACGCGACGGGAACCTCGACGCGATGCTCAGGGACATCGGCAAGGCCGACCTGATCATCCTGGACGAGTTCGGCTACGTGCCGTTCGACATCGATGGGGCCCGCCTGCTCTACCAGATCATCGCGGGCAGCTACGAGAGGCGGAGCATCGTGTTCACCACGAACATCGAGTTCAGCAAATGGGGCACGGTCTTCGCGGACGACAAGCTCGCGGCCGCGATCATCGACAGGATTGTGCACCACGGGCGCCTGCTCGAGTTCACCGGGCAGAGCCGCCGCGTCAGCGAGGCCCTCATGTTCGGGAGGACGTCCGCTGGACCCGTGTCCGGCCCCAAGGAGAAAACAAAGGAACAGGACGGAACGCTCCTTGACTAAAACCGAAAAATTTTCGTGACCAATCACGAAACGCCGACTTGACTAAATACACGGTGCCGTCCTCCCAGCGGCTCTTCTGGTCGAGGAAGCCGGCGAAGTCCCGCTCCCACCGGTTGTACGACGCCATCCACTCGGCGGCCGTCGCGGCGTCCGAGACGCGCGACAGCGCGACCGCGACCTTCCTGAGGCGTCTGCCGGCCTCGAGGCGCGGCCTGAGCCCGGTCGGCCCGGTGATGTTCATGCACACGTGGAACAGGCAGCGCTGCACCCGGGTGGACGGCCAGACATCGCGCAGCGCCTTGAGCACGCCGCCCCCGCCGTCGCACACCGCCGCCAGCGGCGGCGCGATCCTGGACAGCAGCGACGACCAGGCCGCGCCCGTCTCGCTCCTCGCCACGTGCCATCCGACCACGTGGCCGCCGGAGACCGCGATGAGCACGACCGCGTCGCGGTGCAGGTGGATGCCGTCGAGGTGCACCACGTCGTGCGCGGTCCGGTCCAGCGGCACGGGCGGCCACAAATCCCACATCAGCAGGTTCGCGCGCCTCAGGCTCCTGGCCGGGATGCGGCGCTCCTCCTGGCTCTCCTTGGAGAACAGCCAGTCCAGACCGGCGCGCAGGTCCGCGGACCTGCGGTCGTACGCGCGTGACGCGGACGCCCCGCACGAGGGGTCCTTGCACCGCCATCTGGTCCTTCCGGCGCTGGTGGCCCCGTTCTTCTTCATCGCTCCGCGGCATCTGGGGCATCGTGGTGTGTTCATTCCATAAATCTGGCACATTCGAACGGCGCCCGCGCCTTGCGCGGCGGGCGTTCCGCGTGGATTCCGGACACACTTTCTGGCCGGGCGCGAAAGTCCTCCGACAGGGATTCGAAACCGCGAAACGCCGAACCAGGCAAGCCTCACGGCCTATTCCGGACACACATTTTGGCCGCTAACCCTAGTAGCTGTAATTTAAGATTATAGTATGATTTGTGCTTTTTAAGAAAGGTAGTCTCCTAATGTGTGCTATGGCATAGTTGTGTTAATATCGGTACATTCATCAGCGCAGACGATAATTAATCCATAAAAGTAGTTTTACGGTAATTGCTGGCGGTTTGCGGATAATGATAGCACTCATATTACGCAGCTGTCATACGCTTCAGTATGACAGCTAAGAGTACGGGTGAATACGCAGTTACCGATCCAGTTTGGTTGGGTACGGATGCAGCGTAATCGTTTGCAGAAGAGTTGTTTGTTGCGTTAAGAACAACGTTTCTCCAGACACGATTCAGACACGATGACCTCTTGGATTCGCTGGCGTGAGCAAAGTCAACAAAGAAACATGCGGTCTGAAAACGCTGATTTTCCAACGATTCCAGCCCTAACCAATCCAAGCCATCCAAGCCAATCCACCCTAGATCTGAGCAGAAGGTCGAGGGTTCGAATCCCTTCGAGCCCACCAGCAAAGGCTCCATACCATCGGTATGGAGCCTTTGCTGGTGGGCTATCTGCGTTTCGAGGGGGTGATTCGGGATGCGACGGACATCTATCTGCGTTTCGAGGGGTTGATAGCCAAGTATAAACGCTACGGGAACCGCATGATTCCAGCAAGAAACAGGTCGGAATACTCCGCATATCGTGTTCTGGCAACCCCTTGAAACGCAGATAGATGTCCCCAGACTGCAAAATCACCCCCTCGAAACGCAGATAGGAGATGTTGCGGCGAAAGCCGGTCGCGGCGGTTGTCTCCGCCTCGCGACCGGTCAGCTCTTCTTGGGGGCGGTGGTGCTTTCGCGGACGACCAGGCGTGTGGGCAGGATCAGGTAGTGGTCGGCGACGGAGCCTGCACGCGCGTCGAGAATCATGTCCACGGCCTTGCGGGCGATCATGTCGAACGGCTGGCTGATGGTGGTGAGCGCCGGGTACAGGTATTGTGCCGGGTACACGTTGTCGAAGCCGACGACCGACAGGTCAGCGGGCAGGGACAAGCCGCGTTGGCGGGCAGCGCGGTACACGTTGAGCGCCGTGACGTCGTTGCATGCGAAGATCGCAGTCGGCCGTTTGGCGGCGGGCAGGTCGAGCAGTTGGCATGCGCACTCATAGCCGCGTTCCGGCATGTAGTCGCCGTAGGCGACCAGCTCGGGATCCAGCTGGATCCCGGCGCGACGCAGCGCGGTGGCGTAGCCACTGTAGCGGGCCTGAGCGGATTCTGCGTTCTGCGGGCCGGTGATGATGCCGATGCGCTGATGTCCGAGTTTGATGAGGTGCTCGGTGGCGATCAGCCCGCCGGCCCAGTTGTCGATGCCCACGCCGAGCGTGTCCTGCGACCCTTCGCCGATGGAGTCGATAATGACGAAGGGAATGTTGCGCGAACGCAATAGTGTTTTTTCGCGTTCGGTCGCGTTGGACAGCAGCAAAATGACGCCGAGGGGATTGCGGTTGAGGATTTCCCGGAAGCTTTCCTCGCTGCGCTTGCCCCGCCCGGTCTGCGTGATGGTGATGCCGATGGGCATCGATTTCACATATTCGGAGGTCTCCGCGATCATCGCGTTGATACCGTTCGCCATGACCTCGGTGAGCACGAGCTCGATGGTCTGTGATGTCTTCGTGGTGACGAGAGACTTGGAGTACCCGGATTCCTCCATGATTTTCTCGATGCGCGCCCTTGTGGAGCTGGATACGCCCTCTCGCCCGTTGATGACCTTTGATACGGTCGCGGTGGAGACTCCGGCAAGCTTCGCTATCTCACTGACCCGCGGTTTTTTCATATCGCCTGCCATCGGTTGCTCCGTTTCTCCCGTACTTCATTGTGGGTGTGTCTGCGTTCGTTGCAGACGCACTTCACACTATAGTAAAGCGTTTCGAGATAGATGAAAGAAAATTTCTAGAATAAGTGATGATTTTTCTAAAAAAGTGTATGATGGGAACGAAACACAATACATCGAGAACCATTGAGGCGAAGGAGCCAACATGAGCACCATCATCGGAGTCAAAACCTACGACCTGCGTTTCCCCACGTCCAGCACGCTGTCGGGCTCGGACGCGATGAACAAGGACCCCGATTATCCTCGGCATACGTCGTCATCACCACCGACGCGGATGACGGCCTGAGCGGCAGCGGCTTCGTTTTCACTGTCGGCCGTGGCAACGACGTGGTCGTGGCTGCCGTCGACTCGCTCTCCCGCGTGCTCGTCGGCCGCAACGTCGAGAACCTGCTCGACGACATGCGCGCCGCATGGGACATGTTCGTCCACGACTCTCAGCTGCGCTGGCTCGGCCCGGAGAAGGGCGTCGAGCACATGGCCATCGGCGCCGTGCTCAGCGCGCCATCGACCCGATCGCGGTCGCCACCGGCGAGCAGATGCAGAACCGCATCATGTACAAGCAGTATCTGCAGGCGGGCAGCTTCAAGGTCATGCAGATCGACGCCACGCGCGTCGCCGGGCCGCAGGAGATCGTGCTCGAATACCTGCTCGCCAACAAGTTCGGCGTGCGCGTGTGCCCCCCACGCCGGCGGTGTCGGCCTGTGCGAGGCGGTGCGCCACTTCGCCATGTTCGATTACCTGGCGGTCAGTGGACAATGGGATGATCGCGTCATCGAATATGTGGACAACCAGCACGAATACTTCGTGCATCCCACTGAGATCGTCAATGGTCGTTACAAGGCCCCCGACCGCTCCGGGCTCGGGCGTCGACATGAAACTCGAAGCCGCCGAACGGTGCCTGTACAAGGGCTGATCGCAGCGCCGCGGTGCCGCGGCTCGCACGGACACGAACACAACAAAGGACACTGAAACATCATGGATTTGCATCTGGAAGGCAAGGTCGTCATCCTCACCGGCGGTTTCAAGGGCATCGGCAAGGGCATCGCCCTGCGACTGGCCAAGGAGGGGGCCATCGTGGCGGTTATCAACCGAGACGACGGCGCCGCCGAGCAGTTCGCCGCCGAAATGAAGGCCATCACCGACAACTACCGCACGTATCTGATGGACCTCAACGACACCGACGACATCGCGCCGATCGTCGAGGATGTGGTGAAGACCTACGGCCATATCGACGGTCTGGTCAACAACGCGGACCGCAACGACAACCTCGACCTCGACCACACCTCGTGGCGCGAATTCGAGCAGTCGCTGCACGGCAACCTCACGCACTATTATGAGCTCGCCCACCGCTGCGCCCCGTACCTGCGCGAATCGAAGGGCGCGATCGTCAACATCTCGTCCAAGACCGCGCTGACCGGCCAGGGCAAGACCAGCGCCTACGCCGCCAACTTGCTCGTGTTCGACGCCTCCAAGGGCGTCCACTTCCACGACGAGGTCTTCAAGGACACCGTCTACTTCATGAACAACGTGTTCTGCAACACCTCCACCACGCCGACGCAGTGGTACCGCAAGACCGACGCGCTCGCCAAGGCCGCGTTCTCGAACAACGACTACTACGAGGCCGGCGGCAAGGCTTCGGACACCCAGCCTGAGGACAAGCGTGGTCTGGAAGTCGACCCGAAGTTCGTCGGCTTCTCCGGCGGCTCCGACACCCCGGCCGGCAAGCTCGCCGGCGTGGCGCCGAAGCCAAGGCCAACCTCGACAAGGCATACACCTCCTCCAAGCTGCGCGTGAGCCTCGACTCCGTCAAGGCCGGCGTGCAGTGGGCGCCGACGATGAGCGAGATCCAGGTGCACAACGGCTCCGGTTCTGCCTCCTCGCACAAGCCGGCTGTCGCCGTCGTCAACAGCAACTTCAACAAGCAGGCTCCTGAGACGCTGCCCGAGTACACCGTCACGCTGGACGGTGACAAGCTACAGTCCATCCGCTGGATCGGCTCCGAAGGCAACGTGCTGAGCAGCCTCGACGAGGGAGACTACACGGTGAGCGGCGAGGGTGACAAGATCACGGTGAAGATCGCCGCCGACTTCCTCAAGGGCAAGGACGCGGGCAACTACGGTCTGCAGTTCGAGTTTGCGTCCGTCGCCACCCGCAAGGTGTCGCTGAACGTGACCGACGAGGCAGTCGAGCCAAGCAAGCCGACGACTCCGGCCAAGCCGGGCGCTAACGAGCAGCCGAAGACCGAAGGCGTCGCGAAGACCGGTTCGTCCGTGCCCGCCGTCGCCGCCGGCACCACGATGATCGTCCGCAAGCGTGCCACTCGCTGAATGACACGCCGTAAAGGCCGGGGCCGGTAACTATGTGCCGGCTCCGGCCTTTGCCGGTACGATGGATATAATGGATGTCTTGCCGTTGCGATAACGCCGCGGCAGACATAATAGAAGAAACGTTCCAGAGCACAGAAAGGAACATTGATGTCAACTTCTGGCCGTTTTACGATTCCGAGTGAATCGAACTTCGCGGAGAAGACCGCGGAACTGGCCCGGTTGTGGGGTGCCGACGCGGTTCGCAACTCGGATGGCACGCAGTTGGACGACGAGGTCGTGGCGCTGGGTATGAAGGTCTACACGGCCTACTTCCCGACCCGCGCGCACAACGAGTGGATCACGCTGCACATGGACGAGACCCCGCAGGTGTACCTGCTGTCGAAGCGTGCGCTGGCGGAGAGCGACACGGTGGACGTGTCTCTGATGGACGGTTTCTTCGAGGAGCAGCTCAAGCCGAACTTCGACGCCGACCCGCACAAGTACTGGGAAGTCGTGGACCGTTCGACGGGCGCCGTGGTGCCGACCGAGCAGTGGACCGTGGACGCCGAAGCGGGCGTAGTGCACGTCTCCGGCGCGGAACTGATGCACGAGTACACGGTCTCGTTCCTCGCGTGCATCATCTGGGATCCGGTCGAGATGTACAACCACCTGACGAACGGGTGGGGCGACAAGGAGCACGAGATTCCGTTCGATATCTACCACCCGGCGACGCGCAAGTTCGTGTTCGACACGTTCGAGCAGTGGCTCAAGGACAACCCGCAGGTGGATGTCGTGCGTTTCACGACGTTCTTCTACCAGTTCACGCTGCTGTTCGACCAGAAGCAGCGCGAGAAGGTCGTGGACTGGTTCGGATGCGCCTGCACCGTGAGCCCGGCCGCGCTTGACGACTTCGAGAAGGAGCACGGCTACCGCCTGCGTCCCGAAGACTTCGTCAACGAGGGCTCGTACAACTCCGCATGGCGCGTGCCGCGCAAGCCGCAGCGCGACTGGATCGACTTCCTGAGCCATTTCGTACGCGCTAACGTGAAGAAACTCGCATCGCTGTCGCACGAGGCCGGCAAGGAAGCGATGATGTTCCTGGGTGACCAGTGGATCGGTACCGAGCCGTACAAGGATGGTTTCGAGGATCTGGGCCTGGATGCTGTCGTCGGTTCGATCGGTGACGGCACCACGACCCGCATGATCGCGGACATCCCGGGCGTGAAGTACACGGAGGGTCGTTTCCTGCCGTACTTCTTCCCCGACACGTTCTACGAGGGCAACGACCCGAGCATCGAGGCATGGGACAACTGGCGCAAGGCCCGTCGTGCCATCCTGCGTTCCCCGATCGCCCGCATGGGCTACGGCGGATACCTGTCGCTGGCTGCGAAGTTCCCGAAGTTCGTGGACGCGGTGGAGCACATCTCGGATGAGTTCCGCGACATCCACGACCGCACCGACGGCGAGGCGGCCCGCGGCGTGCTCAACGTGGCGATCCTGAACTGCTGGGGCAAGATGCGTTCGTGGATGGCCTACACGGTCGCCCACGCGCTGCCGAACAAGCAGACGTATTCGTATTACGGCATTCTGGAGTCGCTGTCGGGCATGCGCGTGAACGTGCGGTTCATCAGCTTCGATGACGTGCTGGAGCATGGCGTCGCCGACGACATCGACGTGATCGTGACCGGTGGCCCGGTCGACACCGCGTTCTCCGGTGGCTCGGTGTGGGCCGAGGAGCCGCGCCTTGCGGCGACGCTGCGTGCCTGGGTGCACGGCGGCGGCGCCCTGATTGGCGTGGGCCAGCCGAGCGCCCAGCAGTTCCAGGGTCGTTTCTTCCAGCTGGCCGATGTGCTGGGTGTGGACGAGGAGCGTCACCAGACGCTGTCGGTGGACAAGTACTTCCCGGCCGTCACGCCGGAGCACTTCATCACCGCCGACGTGCATCTGGGCGAAGGTGTGCTGCAGGGCTTCCTCGACGCCGGATACCGCAAGCCCCTGTCGGGCTGCGGCGGCGGTCAGGCGATCGGCGAGCTTGGCGGCATCGACTTCGGCGAGCCGATCGCGGACACGTTCCCGGTCAACGAGGACGTGACGCTGCTGCGCGCCGACGGCGGTCAGGTGCAGCTCGCGGTCAACGAGTACGGCAAGGGCCGCGGCGTATACGTCTCCGGTCTGCCCTACTCGGCCGCGAACGCCCGTCTGCTGGAGCGTGCCCTGTTCTGGGCCTCCCACAACGAGGGCAAGTATGCGGCATACAGCTCGTCGAACCCCGAGTGCGAGGTCGCGGTGTTCGACAAGTCGGGTTGCTACTGCGTTGTCAACAACACGGATCGCGCGCAGTCCACGTATGTGGAGCGCGGCGACGGTCGCATCGAGCGCATCGAACTGGCGCCCAGCGGTATCGCCTGGCGCACCATCTGATCCGGTCGCATCATCGCTCCGGATCGGCGTGAACGAGTGAATATCGGGGTCATCGTCGCCTACTCCTTCGACGATGACCCCAATTTTTCATGCCGCCTGTCCATTGTGCGTACATGTACGCATCACCGGATGGGCGGCATAGGTATATTTATTACACGGTAAGCGTGCACAAGCGCGTCGCAACGCAGACAATAATCGCGGATACCCGCGGGGAATGAGGAGTCATGAGCGAGAAGATGGAAGCGGTCGCCACGTCGGAGGCGCCTGTGGCGCTGGGCGCGTACAGCCAGGCGGTAAAGGCCAACGGGTTCGTGTTCGTGTCCGGCCAGCTGGGCATCGACCCCACGACCGGCGAACTGGCCGGAGACACCGCCGGTGAGCAGACCGCCCAGGCGCTGAAGAACATCAAGCAGATTCTCGACACGGCCGGCACCGGCATCGAGCACGTCGTGCGCGCGACGATCTACATGAAGAACGTCGAAGACTTCAAGGAAGTCGATGCCCGGTACGCCGACGTGTTCATCGGCTCCGTCAAGCCCGCCCGCGTTGCCATCGGCGGCAACGACATCCCCAAGGGCGCCCTCGTCGAGATCGACGCCATCGCAGTTTTGTGACGGTTCGCGGGGAATCCGAACGGTAACCCGCCTTCAACCAAAGCCGTAGCAGTGAGCCTCCACCAGATGCATGATGGAGGCTCACTGCTGTGAGTCGTATTGCATAACCATGTTGCGCCGATGCTGATGGTTCCGTCGGATGCGGCGTATATGAAGGTGATTTGCGTCCGTAAGTGCGCGCCGAAACGACGACCGTGCGCACTTACGGACGCAAATCGGGCCTTTTGCGTCCATATGTTCGCGCACTTGTCGTTTCGGCGCGCACTTACGGACGCTTTGGGAGCGCCCCCCAATCTCGCTCCGCTCGACAGCCCCCTGTCAGCGGGAGTACGACCAACGCTCCCGCTGGCGGGGCTGTCGCAAAGCGACTGAGGTGGTTCACACGTGACACGCTATATAGAGTCATCAAACGTGTCTTCCAAATCATCTCCGGCCAATCCACCGCATATGTGATGCGGTGGTGAAGGAGTGACGCGAATCACCCTGATTCTTACCCTCGAATGCCCCGAACACAGCTGCGCGGCCTATGATGACCTGCACCAATGGCGTTGGCGCGACTATGTCGCGCGGCGAAATATGGAAGCGGGGTGTGAGATGCACGGGCGCGAAGGACGAGGACGGCTGTCCGAATCCGTTGTGGCGGTGGTTTCCGTACTGGCATGTATCGCCATGCTTGCCGGATTGGTGATGGGCACGACGCATGTGGTCGGCTGGGTGTTCGATGCGATCGGACTGGCGTCGCCACAGCACCGCCCGATCGTCATCGCGCATCGTGGCGACACCCGGCATGCTCCCGAGAACTCGCTGGCTTCCATTCGCGCCGCAAAGCAGAACGGCGCCGATTTCGCCGAAATCGACGTGCGGCTGACCAAAGACGGCATACCCGTGGTGTTCCATGACCGCAGAACCGGGCGTCTGGACGCGGGCGGTCGCAACGTGCTGGTGAACAGTATGCCGTTGTCCGCATTGCAGCGCATGATCATGCAGCAACGCGGCATGCGGTATTCGGTTCCCACGCTGCGTCAGGCGTTGGACGACGCTTCCATGTCACGTCCGGGGCAGCGGCGGTTCGGCTTGCTGCTGGACATCAAGACGGACGCGCGGTATGCCCGGAAAGTGGCCGATGCCGTGGTGCGTGTGGTCGAGGATTCCAAATACGCCGGCAATCTGATGGTGATGTCGGCCAACCCGTATGCGGTGATGGTCTTCAAGAGCATGCGTCCGCAGTGGCATGTAGGCCTGTGCGCCAGCGGCAGGCCCGATCTGACGCAATGGGACGATGACGGCACGAGCGAAGCGCGGTTCATGGACGGGGCCGCGCGGGTCGAGACCGTGCGCCGCGAAGTGACGGCGAAGCGCGGCGGAAAGCAGCGAAAGCATCCCATGTTCCGTGGAATGCGCGGCGAGGCCATGGACTTCGTCGTGTTCCGCACGCGGGACGTCACATCAAGACTGCTGCGGAATGCGCGGCTGCGCAGAATTCCCGTATATGTCGACTCGGTGGATTCATACGATGCCGCGAACGGCCTGCTGCGCCACGGCGTCAGCGGACTGCTCGGCGAGAACATCACGCCGTTGCAGCAGGCTTGTTCGTCATATCACGGGCTTCCCGAACCGTTCTCGTCGCCGGACGATGACGATCGCTCCCAGGCGTGACGCCGACCGATCCCGCGTCGGTGCATGAACCGGACGTTCGCTGTCAAAGTGCCCGGTACACTAGGGAGAATGAGTCCTGAAGCGCTTAGTGAACTGATTGAAACCATTGCCCACGATCTGGTCGCCGCCGGAAAAGCCGGTACCCTGACCGACGATTTGATTCCCGAAACCGCCAAATTCGCCGTGATGCGCCCGAAGGATCGCGCGCACGGCGATTGGGCCTCCAACGCCGCCATGCAGCTGGCCAAGAAGGCCGGCATGAAGCCGCGCGATTTGGCCGAGCTGTTCGCCGAGCGGCTGACCGCCGCCGACGGCATCTCGACCGTCGAGGTGGCGGGGCCCGGCTTCATCAACATCACGCTGGATTCCGCCTCCGCCGCCGCGGTGGTCGACAAGGTGCTGGCCGATGGCGCAGGCTACGGCAAGAACGCGCACCTCGGCGGCAAGACGCTCAACCTGGAGTTCGTCTCCGCCAACCCGACCGGCCCGATTCACATCGGCGGCACCCGTTGGGCCGCCGTCGGCGACTCGATGGCCCGCGTGCTAGAGGCCAACGGCGCCAAGGTTGTGCGCGAATACTACTTCAACGATCACGGCGAGCAGATCAACCGTTTCGCAAAGTCCCTGGTCGCAGCCGCGCACGGCGAGGAGACGCCCATTGACGGATACAAGGGCAAGTACATCAACGAGATCGCCGACCGCGTGATCGCCGAGGCGGAGGCCGATGGCGTGGATGTGCTGAGCCTGCCGCGCGTCGACGGCGGCCTCGACAAGGACGGCAATCCGCTCGGCGAGGGCGATTCCGAGCAGCGCGAGGAGTTCCGCAAGCGTGCCGTGCCGATGATGTTCGACGAGATTCAGCGCTCGATGAAGGAATTCCGAGTCCGCTTCGACGTGTGGTTCCACGAGAACAACCTATACAAGGACGGAGAAGTCGACCGCGCGATTGAGGAGCTGCGCAGTCGCGGCGACATCTTCGAGAAGGATGGAGCCACCTGGTTTGAATCCACCAAACATGGCGATGACAAGGACCGCGTCATCATCAAGTCGAACGGTGACTTCGCCTACTTCGCTGCCGACATCGCCTACTACTGGAACAAGCGTCACCGCGCTGTGGATCCGGCCGACGTGGCGATTTACATGCTCGGCGCCGACCATCATGGCTATATCGGTCGTATGATGGCCATGTGCGCCGCCTTCGGCGACGAGCCGGGCGTGAACATGCAGATTCTCATCGGCCAGCTGGTCAATGTGATGAAGAACGGCAAGCCCGTGCGCATGTCTAAACGCGCTGGCAACGTCGTCACCATCGACGATCTGGTTGAGGCCGTTGGCGTGGATGCGGCCCGTTACTCGCTGGCCCGTACCGACTACAACACGTCGGTGGATATCGATCTGGATCTGCTGACTTCGCATTCCAATGAGAACCCGGTGTACTACGTGCAGTATGCGCACGCGCGTTCCTGCAATGTGGACCGCAACGCGGCCGCTGCGGGCATCGGTGCCGAAGGCGCTGACCTGAGCCTGCTTGACACCGAGGCGGACGGCGAGGTGCTCGCCGCGCTCGCCCAGTGGCCGGCGACTTTGGCTCTGGCCGGCGACCAGCGTGCCCCGCACAAGGTGGCGCACTATCTGGAGGACCTGGCCGGTGCCTACCACAAGTGGTACAACGTCGAGCGCGTGGTTCCGATGGCGCTGACCGACCCCGAAGAGCGTCTGGATGACGCCGCTCGCGAGGCACTGCGCATCGCCAAGAACCCCGAACCGGCACGTGCCGCCGCACGCCTCAAGCTCAACGACGCCGTGCGCACGGTCATCGCCTCCGGTCTCGACCTGCTCGGCGTCACCGCCCCCGACAAGATGTGACCTAGGCTGCCCCTGGTCGCGCGTAGCGCGACTGGTGGCGGTTCTCATTCAGATACTCTCCGACCGAGCCTCCGCCTTATGGTTGGGAAGTGGTATCACGGTGCCGGTTCTGGCACAATGGCACAGTAATAGGAAAAGCGGCAAGCCCTGAGCGAAAGAGGAGCAATGACTGGATCTGCTGTGCGTGTGGACGGAATGCAAGGTATCACCCCCATCTGGCCGGTGGCGACGGCAGTGAATGCCGAAGGCGCCCTGACGTTCCACGGGCGCACCGCCGAGTCGCTGCTTGACGAGTTCGGATCTCCGCTGTATCTGATCGACACTGACGAAGTTTCCGCCCGTGCCAGATATTTCGTGCGCGCGGCGGCCGACGCCTTCACCAACTCCACCACGCACGTGAGTTTCGCCGGTAAGGCATTCCTCTCCAAAGAAGTCGTGCGGTTGGTGACCGATGCAGGCATGCTCGTCGACACATGCTCGATGGGGGAGATGCGCATCGCGCTCGCCGCAGGCGTCCCCGGCCGCCGTCTGGTGCTGCATGGCAACAACAAGTCCGACGCGGAAATCGAACTCGCCATCGAGCAGGGCTTTGCGAAAATCGTCGTGGACGAGCCGGATGAGCCGGCCCGCATCGCCGCCATCGCGCGACGACTCGGCAAGCGTGCCCGCGTGATGCTGCGCGTGACCGCCGGCATTCACGCCGGTGGCCACGAATACATCTCCACCGCGCATGAGGATCAGAAGTTCGGCGTGCCGCTGCTGCCGGCCGGCGCCGATGCCGCGGCACTCAGCGTACTGGACGAACTCACGGCTGATCCAGCAGGCGTGACGCCGGCTGTTACGAACGCGCACATCGCCGAACGCGATGGTGATGCCGGTGACGGGAATGCGAAGCCCGAGCGCGAACTGCACTACGACATGAAGTACCCGTACGACCTGAGCCACGAGGAGATCCCCGAAAAGGACAAGGCGCTCGCCGCCGCGATGGAAACCGTGGCGGATGGGCCGGCACTGGCCGTGCTCAAGGACATCCTCACACGGTCCGACGAGTTGGAACTCGTCGGCATTCACTCTCATATCGGTTCCAACATCCATGACGCAGACGCCTTCATCCAGGCTGCCAAGCGCATGATGCTGCTGCGCAAGACCTTCTACGCCACCGACGCCTATACGCTGCCCGAGGTCGACTTGGGCGGCGGCTACTCCGTGGCATACACCGACGGCGAGGATTCGATGGACGTGCGCGTCGAGCTGCGTCGTCTCGCCGAAGCGGTCGGTGCCATCAACCGTGCGCTCGGTGTGCCCGCGCCGGCCATCAGCTTCGAGCCAGGACGATGGATCGTCGCCCCGGCCGGCGTGACCCTGTATCGTGTGGGCACGATCAAGCCGGTGCATCTGTCCGACGCCAAAGACAAGACCGGCAATCCCATCGATGAGCGCGTGTACGTGTCGGTGGACGGCGGCATGAGCGACAATATTCGTCCAGCGCTGTACGGCGCCGACTACACGGTCCGGCTGGCCAACCGTCGCGGGTCGGACGAGTCGATGCTGGTGCGCGTAGTCGGCATGCATTGCGAGTCCGGCGACATCATCGTGCACGAGGACAGGCTTCCGGCCGACCTCAGGCGCGGCGACATCCTCGCCGTGCCGGTGACGGGCGCATACGGCCGCACGATGGCGAGCAACTACAATCAGGCGCTGATTCCTGCCGTGGTCGCCGTGAGTGAAGCCGGCGCACATGTGATGATCCGTCGCCAGACCATTGACGACCTGCTGGATCTGGATCAGGGCTGACCGTTCAGCGCCAGCGGCAAGATATAAAAGCAAAAAGCAGTAGAACTCAAAAAAAGGAGTCCTCCCCGGCTATCAGGGAGGACTCCTTATTGTTTGTTGTGGTTGTGTCTACCGAATCACTTGGTGACGATGGTGCCAATCGGAGCGCCGGTAGCCACCGCACCCTTGGCGGTGATCGACAGCTTATCGATCTTGGCCGGGTTGGTGAACACGACGATCACGTCGGTGGGCTTTCCAGCGGACTTGACCACATTCCAGTCCACGTCGACCAGCGCGTCTCCGGCGTTCACCTGCTGGCCTTCGCTGACCATCATCGTGAACGGGGATCCGGCGAGCTGTACAGTATCCACGCCGATGTGCACGAGCACTTCCACTCCGGCGGGAGTGGTGATGCCCACTGCATGCTTGGCCTGGGCGACCGTGGTAATCTTGCCGGCCACCGGGGCGACCACACGACCCGACGTGGGAACCACGGCGAATCCGTCGCCAAGGATCTTGGCGGCGAAGGTCTCGTCGGGCACTTCCGTGATCGGCTTGATGGCACCGTCCACAGGGGCGAGCACCGCGTTGTCAGCGGCTTTCACCTTGGGGGCGGGGGCAGCGGCAGCGGGGGCTGCCGTCACGCTTTTGGGGAACCACCACCGATGACGGGCTTGCCGTACAGGGCGGACAGAGCGTCAGCCACGGCCTGCACCTGCGTGCCGACGATGATCTGGACGTTCTTCTTGTCGATCACCTTGACACCGGGGACGCCGGTCTTGCGGATGGCGTCGACGTCGACCTTCGAGGAATCCACGACACCCATGCGCAGACGGGTGATGCAGTTCTCGATTTCGGTGATGTTGTCGTGACCGCCCAGAGCGGCGTACAGCTTGCCGGCGAGGTCGGCGTACTTGTCACCGGTGGACGAGGTCGCGGTGTCGAACGCTGCGGAGGAGGCATCGTCGTTATCGTCATCGCCACGGCCCGGGGTCTTCATGTTGAACTTCTTGATCATGAAGTCGAACACGAAGTAGTAGATGACCGCGAAGACGAGGCCCTGAACGATAAGCATCCACGGCATATGAGCTGCGGGAACCTTCAGCGACAGGAACCAGTCGATGAAGCCTGCGGAGAAGTTGAAGCCTGCGATCCACTGGAACGAAGCGGCGATGAACACCGAGATGGCGGTGAGCAGCGCGTGCACCACGTACAGCGGGAAGGCGGCGAACATGAAGGAGAACTCCAGCGGCTCGGTGACACCGGTGAGGAACGCGGCGAGCGCACCGGCGAGCATCAGGGATCCGGTGGCCTTCTTGTTCTCGGGCTTGGCGTTCTTGTAGATCGCGAGTGCACCGGCCGGCAGGCCGAACATCATGATCGGGAAGAAGCCGGCCTGGTAGATGCCGGTGACGTACACGCCGAACGGGTGGAAGCCGCCGGTGGCGATGACCGCGCCACTGGCCGGGTCGGCGCTGCCCCAGAACTTGCCGATGTCATTGATGTTGGCAAGGTTGAACCAGAACACGTTGTTCAGTGCGTGGTGCAGACCGGTCGGGATAAGCAGACGGTTGAAGAAGGCGTAAATGCCGGCACCGACGGCGCCGAGGCCCATGATGGACTCGCCGAACCAGACCAGCGCACCGTAGACGGCCGGCCAGATGAACAGCAACAGCAGCGAGATGATGGACATGACCGCAGCGGTCAGAATCGGCACGCAACGGCGGCCGGAGAAGAACGCCAGGAAGTCCGGCAGTTTTGTCTTGCCGAACTTGTTGTATAGCGCACCTGCCACGCAGCCGACCAGGATGCCGAAGAACACGTTCTTGTTGCCGATGGCGCCAGCGGCGAATGCCGGGTGCTCGGTGTCGACCTTGGTGGCGTCGAAGCCAAGGAACATGGACGCGGAGCCCATGATCGTGGTGACGGTCAGGAAACCGACCAGTGCGGACAGTGCCGAGGCGCCGTCCTTGTCGCGAGCCATGCCGATGGCGACACCAACGGCGAACAGCAGGCCCAGATTGTCGAGGATCGCGCCGCCGGTCTTGCACAGGTAGGCAGCGACGACGTTACTGCCACCCCAACCGCTCGGGTCGATCCAATAACCGATGCCCAGGAAGAGTGCTGCAGCAGGCAGACACGCAACGGGCAGCATAAGAGCGCGACCAAGGCGCTGGATATATGCTTTCATTCCAACCTCCCTCTGAGGATACGGACGGCGCTTTCTTCCGCCAAAATTCCCGTTCACGTACCATCCCACCATTGGATCGGACGCTCGCGAGTATGTCAGCAACGCCGCTTCAATGAACAATGGTACGTGACTTTTACGATATGAGGCCCGTGTTTCGTTAAGATTATTTGCTAAATAGGCAGGAAACATGGCGGGTGTATAAGGGCTCAGCCTTACGGGAAGCTGGTGTTTCACGATTTCTCTGTTTACGGCGTTAATTTGTAAATCTACTTTACTGCGGCGTGTCGTTAGCGCTGCTACATAGTGGAAAGCCAAGGGAAACGAGGCCATTGGGAGCTGGATCCGGCCTCCGGGGCGTTGACGGGCGGCGTGTCGGATTCATTCCGTAGGATGGTACACAGTGACGCCGGCCCGGCGACCCTCTATCGGTGAGTGGCGGCCGGGCGCGCCAAACACCGCTGAAGGAAGGAAATCCGTGGCACAGCTGAATGACAACCCCATCCGCGTTGGACTGTTGGGAGCGGGAACCGTCGGATCACAGACCGCACGTCTGCTGGTGGAGCAGAAGGACGAACTCGCTGCCCGCATCGGGCGTCCGATCGAGCTGGTCGGCGTGGCCTGCCTGGATCCCGATGAGGTGGACTTCCCCTGGATCGACAAGTCTCTGCTGACGACCGACACGATGAAGGTCGCCACCAACGCCGACATCGTCGTCGAGCTGATCGGCGGCACCACAGTGGCCCGCACGTTCGTGATGGCCGCGATCGAGTCGGGAGCCTCCGTGGTCACCGCCAACAAGGCGCTGCTTGCCAAGTACGGCCCGGAAATCTACACCGCGGCCGAGGCCAAGGGCGTCGACATCTACTTCGAAGCGGCCGTTGGTGGCGCCATCCCGTTCCTGCTGCCGTTGCGCGAATCCCTGGCGGGCGACAAGGTGACCAGCATGCTGGGCATCGTCAACGGCACCACCAACTACATTCTCGACGAGATGACCACCAAGGGCCTGCAGTTCGATGACGTGCTCAAGGACGCCCAGGCCAAGGGATACGCCGAAGCCGATCCGACCGGCGACATCGAAGGCTACGATGCGGCCAACAAGGCCGCGATTATGGCCACGCTCGGCTTCCACACCAACGTGACGATCGATGACGTGAGCGTCGAGGGCATCACGAAGATCACCGCCGACGACATCGCCGCGGCCGCCGCCGAGCACAAGGTCATCAAGCTGCTCGCCGTCGTAGAGAACGGCGAGGCCGGTGTGTCGGCGCGCGTCTACCCGGCGCTGATTCCCGAATCGCACCCGCTGGCATCCGTGCACGGCTCATTCAACGCCGTGTTCGTCAAGGCCGAGGCGGCCGACGACCTCATGTTCTACGGCCGCGGTGCGGGCGGCGCTCCGACCGCTTCCGCCGTCGTCGGCGACGTGGTCACCGAAGCCCGCCACATCGCTCAAGGCTGCACCGGCCCATCCATCCCTATGTACCACGAGCTGCCCAAGGCGCCGATCAGCGTCAGCCGCGCCGCGTTCGCCGTGCGGTTCCTCATCCACGACAAGCCGGGTGTGCTCGCCGCCATCGCCAAGGAGTTCGCCGACCACGGCGTGTCGATCAACGGCGTCAATCAGGATCTCAAGCCGACGATGACCGATCCTGGTTATGACGGCGAGATCCAACAGCTGCGCATCGTCACGCATCTGACCGACGAGGTCACGCTGCGTGAGACCGTCGAAGCCGTCCGCACGCTGGACTTCGTCACCGGAGAGCCGTCCATCCTGCGCGTGCTCGACTAGTCATACGGTTGCCTGCCCCCGCTGTCGGGGGCTGTCGGCAAAGCCGACTGGGGGTGGTTTCGCGGCGTTTCCGCGAAATCACCCCGATCTCACTATCGTTTGCTCCCCTCCCCGTCAGCGGGGGCGGAATCGCTGAATCAAGGAATCATGGAACCAATCTGTACACAGGTCAAGGTCCGCGTGCCGGCTACAAGCGCCAATCTGGGCTCCGGCTTCGACACGGTCGGCCTCGCCCTCGATTATCATGACGAACTCACCTTCACGCTCAGCCGTGACCCGTCCAATCGCGCCGCGCAAGTGCTGATCTATGGCGAGGGCGAGGACACGCTGCCGCGCGACGAGACCCATCTGGTCGTCTCCACGTTCCGCAAGGCATGCCAGACCTTCGGCCTGGGCAAGGTCGGGTTCATCCTCGAAGCGCACAACAACATCCCGCAGGCGCGCGGCATGGGGTCGTCCGCCGAAGCCATCGTGGCGGGCATCGCCGCCGCTGCCGCGTTCGCGCAGGAGGACCGGCTCAACCGCGATTCCATCTTCGAGCTGGCGGCCGCCATCGAAGGCCATCCCGACAACGTGGCGCCGGCGGTGTACGGCGGCATGACCGTCTCATGGAACTTCGACACGGCCGAAGGCGTCGGCTCGGTGCCGATCCCCGGTGGAGACCCGCTGCACGGCGGTTTCCACACGGTCAAGTACGCGGTCGATCCGGGCGTCACGGCGGCCGTGTTCGTGCCCGACTACGAACTGTCCACCGAGAAGGCGCGCGAGGCGCTGCCCGGCGAGGTCGCCTATCGCGACGCGGTGTTTAACGTGTCGCGCGTGGCGCTGATGGCCGCGGCGATGAACCCGCGCGCGCTCGCGTCCGGCGAAGAGCCGAACGCGCTGCTGTACGCTGCCACGCAGGATCGCCTGCACCAGCCGTATCGCAAGGGGCTCATGCAGCCGTCATGGGACCTGATTCAGGCGTTCCGTTCCCGTGGTTTCGCCGCCATGGTGTCCGGCGCCGGCCCGTGCGTGCTGGTGCTGCATCACGGCGACGCCGTGGCGGACATCGATGAGGTCGCGGCGGAACAGCTGGCTTCCGGCCATTGGAAGGTGCTGCACCTGCCCATCGACACGGTCGGCGTGCAGGTCGAGCGTAAGTAGGAATACCGCACGTGCCTCCTCGCCCGCTCCTCGGGCCGGAGATGAGGGGAGCGCGAAGTTGCCGGTTGGGTGATGCGGCAGCTGGTGCGGCGGCAAAAGAAAGGTGACGATCATGTCCATTCCGATGATCCTGGCGTCGAAGTCCCAGCCGCGCCGGGATGTGCTGTATGCGGCCGGCATCTGCCCGACCATCCGCGTGTCCCATGTCGATGAGCCGGCTGCGCTGGAAAAGGCCGCCGCCGAGCGCGGCGTCACCGTTGACCAGCTGAACGTCGAACAGCGCGTGATGATTTTGGCCGAGGCCAAAGCGCAGGCCGTGCATCAGGCGTACCGCGATGTCGCCGACGCGGCCGCGAGCGCGACGGGCGAGCGCGTGATCGCGTACCCGTTGCAGGCCGCGGAGCTTCGCGGCGAGATGAACGTCGCGGACATACCTCGCCAGAGTGGCGCTCCGCTTGACTATTCGAAGGCGCCGATCGCGATGACCCGTGACTTCTCCGGCGTGGACATGCCGACCGTCACCGAGCCGATATCCAATGTGATTGCCATGCAGCCGGGGCTCACTCGGGCGAGCAGCGGCCCGCTGATCGTCGGCTGTGATTCGATGTTCCTGCTTGACGGCGAATGCTACGGCAAACCGCACAGCGTCGAGGTGGCGCGTGAGCGACTGCGCCGCATGAGCGGCGCCACCGGCGAGCTGTGGACCGGGCACTGCGTGATCGACTTCGCGTCCGGGCGCGTCGAGCGCGGCGCGAGTCATGCCGTCGTGCGGTTCGGCGAGTTCAGCGACCGCGACATCGAACGATACATCGCCACCGGCGAGCCGCTGGAAGTCGCGGGATCGTTTACGCTGGAAGGTTTCGGCGGCGCGTTCATCGACGGCATCGACGGCGACCCGCACGGCATCATCGGCATCAGTCTGCCGCTGCTTCGCCGACTCGTCGGCAAGCTCGGCGTGGACTGGACCGATCTGTGGAACGTGGCCCGCGGGGAATCGGCGCCCGAAGACAAGACCGGAGGCAGCGGAGTCGTGCCGCCCAAGGAGAACGTGCATCAGCCCGGCGACGGCTGGATCGACTGCGCATGCGGGCGCAAGCACTGGGGATTGAACGGTGCCTCCGGCGTGCTGCTCGCGCGGCGTGACCCCAAGAGCGGCGAAGTGACCAGCGTGGTGATGCAGCATCGCGCCGCGTGGAGCGCGGAAGGCGGCACATGGGGCATTCCCGGCGGCGCGACGGCCGACGGTGAAAGCCCGATCGAGGGTGCGCTGCGCGAGAGCTACGAGGAGGCGAACATCACGCCCGAAGACATCGAGGTGGTCGGGTCCTACCGTGAGGATCACGGGCCATGGGCGTACACCACGGTCTTCGCGTTCGAGAAGCCCGGTCACCGGGTCGTGCCGCGGGCGAACGATGACGAGAGCATGGAAATCGAATGGGTGCCGATCGACGAAGTGCCCGACCGCAAGCTCTTGACCGCGATGCGCACAGACTGGCCGCGCTTCGCCGAGCGCCTGCACGCGCTGGCCGCTGCCGCACGGTGTTCGTGACGGTTACTGCAGTTGCGCCAAACGCTGGTAGATGTCGGATGGAAGGTGGCGGTTTGCGAATCCTTTGACGCGAATTCCCGTGTCGAGGGGCATATACACGATGCGCATGTCGGCGCGCGACTGTTGGCCTCGTCGATGTTGGAAGTGGAAGGAACACCACCCGCTGAAACCGTACTTGAGAGGGCTTCCTTCTACGTTGCCCTCCACGAGCTGTGTCAGGGTTCGGTGAACTCTGGCCACCGCCATCTTGAATTCGCCTTCGTCGGGCCAGACATATGCCAGAAGAATCACATCATCCGCAAGTGCATCCGGATCCATATACAGACCGCGGACGGACGAGATGATGGCAATGGCTTGCTCCAATAATGCGTAGTCGGCGGCCATCAGCGACCGCCATAAAGGAACGCGTGAATCTTCTCCTTGCGCCGCTTCAGGCTTTCCTGCGCCGACTGTGACAGTTCGGAGCCGGTCTCCCATTGTTCCTTATCGCCTCGGGCGGTGAACATCTGCTGTATGGTGAGGTGTTCGACCTCGGATTCCAGCGCATTGATGACATCCAGCATCTCGTTGAGAGAGTCCACGGACACCAGATAGCCGGCTGTGTCGGCGCGGTCGACGATTTCCAGCAATCCCCGCTGCTCCAGCGCCTTTCGCCATGCGTTCGAACGGGACAACTCGGTCAACCCGATGCGAGAGCCCGGCGTGGAGATCTCTCGTAACGCCTCCGCACGTTCCTTGATGTCCATGTAAGTCACCACCTTAATCACAACAAAATATGCATTATATTACGCATAGTACTACATGATATAATGCAATATATATTCACGGCTGCCGAGCCGTACCGCAGACGAGCGACTGGGGGCCTTAGTCTCGCTTCGCGACAGACCTTCGGGCCCTGCAATCACGGCCCTGTGGGCGCTCAGGGTAGTGCCACCACTCTCTTCCCCTAATCCTTCCGGATGAGGGGAGAACCGGTTCGCCGCAAGGCTCATACCGCCGCCCGATGGCCGGTCGCGTGCCGCCTGCGTAATCTCGGAGGCATGAACACAGCAACATCGCAATCTCAGTCCCGCGCCCGGTCTCAGTCGTGGACACCGGTGATCGAGGCCCGTGACCTGGTCATGGACTACACCGCAGGCATGGCCCGTGTGCAGGCGGACCACAGTGTCACCGGCGTGATGCCGCGAGGCGCCGGAACCGGCGGCCCCCATCCGTATGCGGCCGGCGGAACCGGCTACGCCATGCCCGCCGTGCATACGCTAGCGCTCAATCACGTGAACTTCGACTTGGCTCCCGGCGAGACGGTCGCCGTGATGGGACCGTCCGGTTCCGGCAAGTCGACGCTGCTGCACGCGCTCGCCGGCATCATCCGCCCGACGTCGGGCACGGTGACCTTCCAAGGCGCGAATCTGACCGCGATGAGCGACGCGGACCGGACCAAACTGCGCCGCGGTGCGTTCGGCTTCGTGTTCCAATCCGGACAGCTGTTGCCCGAGTTGCCGGCGGTGGAGAACATCGCGTTGCCGATGATGCTGGACGGCGCCGACTACCGTTCCGCCACCGATGCGGCGATGCTGTGGCTGGAACGGCTGGGTTTGCGGCAGCTGGCCTCGCAGCGGCCCGGCGAGATGAGTGGCGGGCAGATGCAGCGCATCGCCATCGCCCGCGCACTTGCCGTACAGCCGGCGGTCGTCTTCGCCGACGAGCCGACCGGCGCGCTCGACCAGGCCACCGGCCGCGAGGTCATGAGCATTCTCATGGAAGCCGCGCGTGATAATGGCGCTGCCGTGGTGATCGTCACTCATGATCCCAACGTCGCCGGCTTCTGCGGCCGCACGATGACGATGCAGGACGGCCGCCTCAGCCAGACGGCTGACGCCGGCCTTGCCCCCGCTGGCGGGGTTCGGCATCCGCAGGCTGACTGGGGGCGGCCCGAGAGCGCTGAACCACCCTCAGTCTCGCTGCACCCGGCAGTTCCCGCAGGAGGCGCCCAATGAGCACGTTCGCACTATGGCGGCTGTTCCACCGCCCAGGCCGACGCGGCGGCTCCGGCCACACATCGGCGTTGGCCATCGTCGCGTTCGCGGCGGCGACGGCCATCTTCCTGACCGTGCTGGGCGGCGTGCACGGGTTCATCTGGCGCGCGTCCGCCGACCATACGCTGAAATGCCTGATTGACAGGTCGACCTGCGCGCCGGGCACATGGGCGGTGTGGGCCGGACGGCTCAAGGACCAGCACGACTGGGCGCAATACGCCAGCACGTACGTGATGCTGGCGGCCTTCGCCTGCATACTGCTGATCGTGCCGTTCGTGGCGCTCGCCGGCTCGGCGGCGCGATTGGCGGCATCGCGGCGGGACGCGCGATTGGCGGCACTGCGCCTCGCGGGCGCCACCACCAGTCAGGTGACCAGACTGACCGCGTTGGATGCCGCCGGACAGGCGCTCATCGGCGCGTTGATCGGCATCGTCGGCTATTTCGCGATCATGCCGCTGATCATGCTGCTGAATTTCCAGGATCAGAGGTTCACGTTCGAGCAGTTGTGGGTGGGATCCCTGTCGCTGATCGTCGTGCTGGTGGTGGTCACGGTCCTGGCGCTGATCTCCGCATTGCTGACGCTGCGTCGGGTCGCCATCACCCCGCTGGGCGTTACCGCTCGGACCGCCCAGCCGCTGCCCACGAAGTGGCGCGTAATCGTGTTCCTGGTCGTGCTGGTGGCCGCGATCGTGCTGTTCAAGAACCCGCAGGGCCTGCTGCATTACGGTGAGGTGACGATGTATGCGGTGATTATCGGGTTCATCGCGCTGTGCTTCGCTCTAGTGAACCTGATCGGCTCATGGGTGGTGACCGCACGGGCGAGGTTGCGGTCCCGCCGCCCTAAGGACGCCGCCACGATGATCGCGATGCGGCGCATCCTCGACAATCCCAAGCGGGCATGGCGCAATGTGTCGGGCATCGCGCTGGCGGTGTTCATCGCTGGCATCACCTCGATCTGCGGGTTCATCGGCGCATCGTCGACCGCGCCTGTCGAAGGCGTACCCGAACCGGGACTGGCCTTCATCCGCGACATCGGCACCGGAGGGTTGCTGACGCTCGGATTCGCGGCCGTGCTGGCGGCCGTCAGCTCCGGAGTGATGCAGGCGGGCAGCGTCTACGACCAGGTTTCCGAATACCGCATGCTGGTGTTGGAGGGGACGGACGTGAAAACGTTGAACCGTGCGCGTTTCATCGAGGTGCTGACCCCGCTCAACACGGTGGTGGCCGTTGCCGGCGGCTGCTCGATGCTGCTGATGTTCCCGCTGTTCGCCGCATCCATGACCAAACCCGCCACGCTGCTCAGCTTCTTCGGCGGCATAGCGTTGTGTTATGCGCTGGTCTCCGTCGGCGCATTCGCCTCGAACCGTGTCGCCGCCAGCCTGAATCTCACCGACTGGCGTGCCGACGACTGATCGCACGCTCTCAGAACTCGCAGATAGGGGGCCTTTTAACGAAAAAGGCCCCCTATCTGCGAGTGTTGAGAGCGTCAACTCAGCAGAGCGGCGATAACCGCGATGAATATGGGGCTCGTCATCGTGCTCATCAGGATGCCGTCGCGTGCGAACGTAAGTCCAACGTTGTACCGGGCGGCGTAATTGTAGACGTTCTGGCCGGTCGGCAGCGCCGCCAGCACCACGCAGGCGTACAGCGTCGCGCCGCGGAATCCCATGACGAAATAGGAGAGCAGGAAGGCGATGATCGGCATCACGATGTTCTTCAGTACGGCTACGGTGAAGATCGCCGGGCGGTCGCCCTTCTGCTGCAGCGGCTTGGTGCCGTGCAGCGACATGCCGAACGCCATCAGGATCATCGGAACCGCGGAGTCCCCGATCATGTCAATCGGGTCGAAGATGAAGTTCGGCACGGGGAACCAGCCGATCTTCGCGTCGATCGCCGAAACCAGGATGCCGCCCAGGGAGCCGATCAGCAGCGGCTGATGCAGCGGCTGCTTCAGGATTTCCTTGACCGATACCTTGCCCTTGGTGGTCACGTCGAGCACCGTCAGACCGACCGGCGTGAAGATCGCCTGCTGCATGACCAGGATCGGTGCCACCAGGGCTCCGTTGCCGAGGATGTACGTGGCTATGGGCAGGCCGATGTTGTTCGAGTTCAGATACAGTGAGTTCAGCGCGCCGACGGTCGCGTCTGCCGGCCCCAAGTGGAAGAACAGCTTGTTCAGCACCAGGAACAGCGCGCCGACGAGTACAGCGGAGAAGAACGCCACGATGATCGACGAATGGAAGATCTCGAAGATCGGCTCTTTCGACAGAATTGCGAACATCAGACACGGGCTGGACACGAAGAAGCTGAAACGGTTGAGCACCATCTGGGCGCTCGGCCCGCCTATGCGCATTCGAGCGGCCACATATCCGACTCCGATTACGATGCCGATGACGCAGAAGCCTTCCATCGCGTTTAATAGACCCGGCATATTCCCATCCCTTTTCCGTTTGCTGGCAAACCCCATACTGCCATACGCATGTGTTTCGCGAGGTTCTGTCTCATAACGTAGGCGAAACCCGTCTCGCGAGCCACGGTAGCACGGCATGCTGCGCGTCGCGCGCTTGTTCTCGCCGCCGACGGGGAGTTCGACCGTCTCATTCCGGCCCGGCAGCGGGCTCCGACGGGACGTGCTGCCGTTAGGATGGTCAGCATGACTACGACAACGACGATGGCAGCGGCCGGCGCTGACCCGCACTCGGCGATCGCGCCGATCACCTGCGACACGACCGGCACGCGCGAGAAGGCACTCGCCTCACTGCTCGAACAGATCATGGACTCGTATTCCGTCAGCGATGACGAGAAGCCGCTGGCCGACGCCGTAGAGGCGTTCCTGCGGTCGAAGCCGCACCTGACGGTGCACAGGCACGGCGACACGGTGGTCGCGTCCACGTCGCTCGGCAGGCCTCGGCGCGTGGTGCTCGCCGGGCACCTTGACACGGTTCCGGTGATCGACAACTTCCCGCCGCGCTGGCTGGCGCCCGGCGACCCGCTGATCCGGGAGGACGTCGCCGCGGCGCACCCCGGCGAGCGGGTGATGTGGGGCCGCGGCGCGACCGACATGAAGGCATCCGACGCGGTGTTCCTGTACCTCGCCGCCACGCTGGTCGACCCGCAATATGACCTGACGTACGTGTTCTACGACCATGAGGAGGTTGCGGCCGAGAAGAACGGTCTGCGGAAGGTGGCCGAGGCGCATCCCGATTGGATCGCCGGCGATTTCGCGCTCATCGGCGAGCCGACCGACTGCGGCATCGAGGGCGGCTGCAACGGCACCATGCGGTTCGACGTGGTCACGCACGGGGTCGCGGCGCATTCGGCCAGGGCATGGATGGGGGAGAACGCCATTCACAAGGCCGCCGATGTCCTGAACCGCCTGAACTCCTACGAGCCGCGCACCATCACGGTGGATGGGCTGGATTATCGCGAGGGGCTGAACGCGACGCTGATTTCCGGCGGCAAGGGGACGAATGTCATCCCCGACGAATGCCGTGTCCATGTGAACTACCGGTTCGCGCCCGACAAGACGCTGCCGCAGGCGAAGGCACTGATGATGGGCGCGGATGCCGGCGCGGAGCTCGGCAATGGCGAGCATGTCGCCACCGGTGGCGTGTTCGAGGGCTTCGGCATCGAGATGAAGGACGAGTCGCCGTCCGCCCGGCCGGGCATGGACGCGCCGATGGCGGTGTCGTTGGCGAAGCTGGTGCGTGAGCGTACAGGACGGGAACCGCTGGCGAAGCTCGGGTGGACCGATGTCGCGCGGTTCTCGCTGCTGGGTGTGCCCGCGGTGAACCTGGGCGCGGGGAGCCCGCTGCTTGCGCACAAGCATGACGAGCAGATCGCCGAAAGCGAGTTGGCGACCATGGCCGGCATCCTGGAGGACTGGCTCACCGGCCGCGCGTGAGCGTGGTTCGGGCGCGGATGTCGGCATCCGTGCCATCGAATAGTGTGCGGACGGCTGCCCGCACAACGCTGTCAGTTGGCGCTGCAGGTTTTGTCGACGATGTCGTCGCCGTCCGCATCGATGACGATGATACGGATCCTGACACCGTTCGCGGAGCGAAAGCGTCTGCGTACAAGCATAGGCTGGGCGTTGTCGCCACGCCAAAAGAACGTTGAATATGGTGAGATGGTCATGGCCGGTCAAATTGTGTGCCATACTTAAAGATGGTGGTTCTGCAAACCACCTGAGCGTGAAAGGCGTCGATCCCCTCGCATGCATGAAGATGCGCGAGCGCTGGTGTCCGCCGAAGCACGCACACGGACTTTTGACGGATTTGCTTCCTGCGGGCGCAAGCGTAGCGCGGCCACGGTGAGAGCGTGGTGTGAGACCGCATGAGGCCATGAGTGTGCGACGTGGTGCAGCACGTCGTGAGGAGTATCGTGCCTAGTGTGAACGATAACGGTTTCAGTCGTGACGAAACCGAAGAACAGCAGCCTACCCACGCCGATGCGGCCCAGTCGCCTGATTCGGCCGATAAAACGCCTGCGGCGCCGCGTCGTCGCCGCGGTGGCCGCCGCGTGGTTCGTGGCGCCGGTGCCGCCGGTGCCGCGGTCGCGCTGAAGGTCGAGGACCATTCCGCTCCGCTGTTCGCGGAACCCGTGGTGGAGCAGCCCCTTACCCGTCGTCGCCGCTCGAAGGCGGCCGACGAATCGCCGGAGACCAACGAGCCGGAGACCGCCGCATCGGCCGATTTCGAAAAGAAGGATGATGCGCGGCACACCAAGGCCGACGGCAAGTCTCGGTCCGCGTCGCGCTCCTCGAAAGCGACGAAGCGCCATGACGATGACGCCGATCAGGCCGAACCCCGGCGCACCCGCGTGCGTCGTCGCACCGCCATGTTCTCCTCGCGCGAGGACGCTTCGCCGGCCGTTCCGGGCGAGCCGTCGGATGACGACCTCGGCGTCGATACCGGCACCGATATCATCGTCCGCGATGATTCCGCCGATCTGTCCCGCGCCCTGGATGTCGTTAGCACGCTGCCGCAACCTGCGCCGCGCGCTCACGCGATGACGTCCGTGCTGTTCCAGGAGCCGGTGCTGCCCGTGCCGGAAATCGTGCGCGACGCGCGCGATGACGACCGCGAGGATGACGACCGCGACAGCCGCGGCGGTGGCAAGTCCCGTCGCTCGCGCAATGGTCGTGTGTCACGTGACGGCGCGCAGGGGGACAAGGAGAGCGCTTCCTCCCGTCGCGATATCGACGGTCTGAGCCACATCGAGCGCGTCGACAGCTTCGATACCGACGACAGCCGCAGCCGTGACGAATCCGGCGAGGCCGACGAGCCGGTGCGTTCGTCGCGCCGCAACCGTCGCCTGAACGCGCAGGAGCGCCGTGCGGCCGCCGAAGTGGAGCAGATCGAGGAGGACCTGGAGCTCGACGGCATCTCCTATACGCCGGTCGACGACGAGGAGCCCTCCGAGGATTCGGGCACGAGATCCCGTCGCCGTCGCCGCTCCCGTCAGAACCGTGCCGACGACAGCCGCGGCAACGGCGAGTCGGACAGCAGCCAGTCCGCGGCGCAGCAGGACGAGCCAGCCAAGCCGTCGTCCCGCCGCACACGCGACGAGGAAGAAGACGATGACTCCAACGTCACCCGTCGCCGTCGCCGTCGCCGCTCGCGCGCGTCCGACGAGCAGGGTGACGATGAGATGACCGTGCGCCGCTCGCGCAAGCAGCAGTACATCGACGAGATCACCGACGTCGAGGGCTCCACCCGACTGGAGGCGAAGAAGCAGCGCCGCCGCGACAACCGCCGCGAGCGCAGCCGCCAGAGCCAGCTGGTCGAGCAGGACTTCCTCGCGCGCCGCGAGCACGTGAACCGTCTCATGGTGGTGCGCGAACGCGGCCATCACACGCAGATCTCCGTCATCGAGGACAACGTGCTCGTCGAGCATTACGTCTCCGACATCCAGGAGGTCGCCACGGTCGGCAACATCTACCTCGGCCGCGTGCAGAACGTGCTGCCGAGCATGGAGGCGGCGTTCGTCGACATCGGCCAGTCCCGCAACGGCGTGCTGTATGCCGGTGAGGTGAACTGGGACGCGACCCGCCTCGAAGGGCAGCCGCGCCGCATCGAGCTGGCGTTCAAATCTGGCGACCCGGTGCTCGTGCAGGTCACCAAGGATCCGATCGGCCACAAGGGCGCTCGCCTGACTTCGCAGGTCACGCTCGCCGGGCGTTTCCTGGTGCTCGTGCCGTCCGGCGGCATGACCGGCGTGAGCCGCAAGCTGAGCGAGCGCGAGCGTTCGCGCCTCAAGGGCATTGTCTCGAAGATCGCGCCGAAGGACATGGGCGTGATTATCCGCACCGCGGCCGAAGGTGCCAAGGAGGAGGCGATCGTCAAGGATCTGGAGAGCCTGGTCCGCCAGTGGGAGCGCATCAACGCCAAGCGCGAGGATTTCTGGCACGGCAAGCGGCCGAAGCTGCTGCAGGGCGAGCCGGACGTCGCGATCCGCGTGGTGCGCGACATCTTCAACGACAATTTCGGCGAGCTGATCGTCGAGGGCGACAAGGTGTACGAGCGCATCGAGGAATACCTCGACACGATGGCGCCCGATCTCAAGGAGAAGTTGTCCAAGTGGGATCCGTCCGAGCATCAGGGCAAGGACGTGTTCGACAAGTGGCAGATCGACGCGCAGCTCAGGAAGGGCATGGAGCGTCAGGTGTACCTGCCTTCCGGTGGGTCGATCGTCATTGACCGCACCGAGGCCATGACCACGATCGACGTGAACACCGGCCGGTTCATCGGCCGCGGCAAGAGCCTTGAGGAGACGGTGACGCGATGCAACCTGGAGGCGGCCGAGGAGATCGCGCGCCAGCTGCGTCTGCGCGATATCGGCGGCATGGTCATGATCGATTTCGTCGACATGGTGATGCCCGCCAACCGCGATCTGGTGCTGCGGCGTCTGGTCGAATGCCTGGCGCGTGACCGCACCAAGCATCAGGTGGCGGAGGTCACGTCGCTGGGTCTGGTACAGATGACGCGCAAGCGCATCGGCCAGGGCCTGGTCGAAGCGTTCTCCGAGGAGTGCCCGACCTGCCATGGCCGCGGGTTCATCCTGCATGACGAGCCGACCGTCAGCGCGGATTACGACGATCCGTATGCGCTCAAGGGCGGCGATCCGTTCATCAAGACCAACAAGCACGGCCGCGGTACGGATGTGCAGGTGCCGCAGGGCTCCTCGCCGGATATCAAGGCCAAGCTCGCGCAGATCGCCGCCGCGGCGGTCGCCGCGAACGGCACCGACGAGGATGAGTGACCCGACGCGCTGAATGAATCATGATTTCCGGTGTGTCAACCTGACACGCCGGAAATATGATTTGCGTTAGTACATGGGTCAGTGTAGATTAGATTGCTGGTGTCTGACCAGCGGCTTGCGTGCGTCAGGCAAGTAGCTTTTATAACACCATAGCAAGGAACGAAGCATGTACGCGATTGTGAAGGCCGGTGGCCATCAGGAAAAGGTCGAGGTCGGTGACGTGATTCTCGTCAACCGTCTTGAGGCGAAGAAAGGCGAGACCGTCGAATTCCCGGTCGCGCTGGTTGTGGATGGTGCCAAGGTGACGCTGGGTGCCAAGGATCTCGCCGCGGTGTCCGCCAAGGGTGAAGTCATTGACGACGAGGCCAAGGGCCCCAAGATCAACATCATGAAGTACAAGAACAAGACCGGCGTGACTCGTCGCAAGGGTCACCGTCAGAAGCTGACCGCCGTGAAGATCACGGCGATCGCCTGAGCCAATACAGGAAGGATCTGAATCATGGCACATAAGAAGGGTGCTTCCAGCTCGCGCAACGGTCGCGATTCGAAGCCTCAGTACCTCGGCGTCAAGAAGTTCGGCGGCGAAGCCGTCGTCGCCGGCAACATCATCATTCGTCAGCGTGGCACCAACTTCCACCCTGGCCAGAACGTCGGCATGGGCAAGGATCACACCCTGTTCGCGCTGACCGACGGCAGCGTGAAGTTCGGCGTCCGTCACGACCGCAAGGTCGTCGATGTCATCGCCGCCTGAGCGATACCGCATTAAGTGTCAAGCCGCATCCCACCCGGGTGCGGCTTTTTCGTTTGCCGCCCTAGCATTCCCGGCATGCCCGCACCGCACGACGCATCCCCACAGAGCCGTCACGCCTGTGCCATGCGATGTCACGCCTCCCTCATCAGGCACCACATCACTCTCCGAGGAGCCCCCCAACCTCCTCTGGTACACCGGTACATTACGGGTTGAAATAGCCGATTCCGGCAATTCCCCGTGTGAAATCGCCGTTTTCAGGCCTCAAAACGACCATTTGGCACGGGTAATTCCGGATAACGGCTATTTCAACCCGTGTTTTGGCGCATGGCGGCGCTTATCGGGGCTTGGAATGGTGTCGCTGCGATCACGGTCGGCCTTTCCGGGCTTATGCCTGCTGGCCCACATGTGTGGGTTACGAGTGCGGCGCGCGGCCCGACATCACGCGTGTCATGGTTGTATGCCCATATCTCTGAGCTGCCGGACGATTCGTCCCGGATTGTCAAGATCCCTGTAGTACATGCGCACCATGCCGATCGCATACTGCGACATGCATTGCTGGCGTTTCCGTTCCTCATCCGCTACTTCGCGAATTTCCCGGCCTGAAGTCATATGCGGATCCACATACTTGCGAACGCCATCGAATTCCCCGACGATTACCGAGCCGTCTTCACGCTTCCAGAGAAAATCACTGCGATGCTTACGGCCGGGATGATCGAGACAGGGGAATTCCACCTGAATGTCGTCAGGAGGGCAGCCGGCATCATGCAACATGCCGCGGGCCTCGGATTCGCCGCCGTTCTCGGCACGCCGATCTGCAAGCGCGAACGCGCGCTCGACGGCGGCGCGGTTGCGTGAGTATTTCACGCTGGAGGGATACGCCCGGAGCGCGGATTCGCTCACGAGGCCGTTGCGGAGCGCACAATCCGCCGGCCCGAGGGCGTAGCGCAGAGGCTGGCATGCCGCGAGGTCGAACAGTGTCTGCAGCAAGCTGATGACCTTCACTCCCTGGACCACGGTGATGTCCGGATGCGTGATCGCGTGATGCGATATGTGCCTGGTGTCCTGATGATGCGCGCCGGGGCTCGCGACGATGCAGATTGGGAATGCCAGCCGATAGGAGCAGTCGAGCCCGTGCATGATGGCGGCCGTAGGGCCGCAGAACACCCAATCAGGATGTTGGATGGCGAGCGCTCGTACGATATGGCGAACCTGTTCATGCGGATCAAGCGATTCCCAATACGCGGGCTCTGCGTACAGGCCGCGGAAGACTCTCAGCACGGCGCCGGTCTTCACTCTCCTGCGTATTGCCTGTATGTCCGTGTTGGTGGAGGGAATGGTGCAGCGTCGCTCCTGCCGTGCAACGGCGAAAAGTCTGTCCAGCGAATGATGCGTCCCCATATGCCAAGTGTAGGGGGTCTGGGCTCGCGACATCTGCGAATTCGCGATGAGCCTATTCCGCCGGGAAATCCGGATGATGGCGGAGCATACGGTGGAGTGCAAGGCATCCATTCGATTGCGCATAGGCGGCGACGGCCCACATTCGCGCGTCATGTGCCGTGCCCTCTCATCATGTATCGTGTTTCCCCGCGTCATGTGTTGTGACCCCCGTGCGTCCCCTCCGGTACCGCGCCTCCCTCATCAGGCACCACATCACTCTCCGAGGAGCCACCCCACCCTCCTCTGGTACACCGGTACATTACGGGGTGAAATAGCCGTTATCCGGAATTCCCCGTGCCAAATGGTCGTTTTGGGGTCTGAAAACGGCGATTTCACACGGGGAATTGCCGGAATCGGCTATTTCACCCCGTAATTTGAGCACTTGTGAAGACCTCCGCACGGATTGGGGGGGGCAGAGCGACCGGGGCTGCTCCGCTGCGGGCGGAGCGAGCGAACCTGGGGAGAACCGGGGGTCAAGGTAAGGTAGAGCGTTATGAGTGATTTTGTGGATAGAGTGACCGTTCATGTCAAGGGCGGCGACGGCGGCAATGGATCCGCCGGCATCAGGCGCGAGAAGTACAAGCCGTTGGCAGGCCCGAACGGCGGCAACGGCGGCAACGGTGGTTCCGTGGTGTTCGTGGCCGACACGAACGCCACCAGCCTGCTGGACTACCGGTTCATGCCGCATCGCAACGCCGGCGACGGCACGATGGGTCTGGGCGACGTCAAGGACGGCTCCAAGGGCGCCGACCTGATCCTGCCGGTGCCGCTCGGCACTGTGATCTTCGCCGCGGTCGGCGCTCAAGGCCGTCCCAAGCGTCCGGGCGAGCAGCTGGCTGATCTGCGCCATAACGGCGACAAGTTCGTCGCGGCTGCGGGCGGCGCGGGCGGTCTGGGCAACGCGGCGCTGGCCAACAAGACCCGCCGCGCTCCGGGTTTCGCTCTGCTGGGCGAACCGGGCGAGGAACGTGATGTGATCCTGGAGCTCAAATCCATCGCCGATGTAGCGCTGGTGGGCTTCCCGTCGGCCGGCAAGTCGAGCCTGATCGCCGCGATGAGCGCCGCCAAGCCGAAGATCGCCGACTACCCGTTCACCACGCTGGTGCCTAACCTGGGTGTCGTCGTCGCAGGCGACCACCGCTATACCATCGCCGACGTGCCCGGCCTGATTCCCGGCGCATCGCAGGGCAAGGGTCTGGGATTGGAGTTCCTGCGCCACATCGAGCGCACGGAGATCATCGCCCACGTCATCGACTGCGCGACGCTGGAGCCTGGCCGCGACCCGGTTTCCGACTACCATGCGCTGGAGCATGAGCTCGCCGAATACGCCGACAAGCTGGAACTGCCGCTGGGCGCCATCCCGATTCCGGAACGCCCGCGCATCATCGTGCTCAACAAGGTGGATGTGCCGGAGGCCAAGGAGCTCGCCGATTTCGTGCGCCCGGACTTCGAACGTATGGGATTGAAGGTGTTCGAGATCTCCACGGCTTCTCATGAGGGGCTGAAGGAGCTGAACTTTGCGCTGGCGGCCATGGTCGCCGACATGCGGCAGGAGGTCGCCAGCCGCGAGCAGGCCGAGGAGGAGGCGCGCGTCGTCATCAATCCGTTGGAGAACCGGTCGAATCGTCGCCGTGCGGCTGCGAACGGCACTGCCGATTTCGCCGTGGCCCGCAAGGAGGGCGATGGCGGTTTCTGGTACGAGGTGACCGGCGCGAAGCCCGAACGTTGGGTGGTGCAGACCAATTTCGACAATGACGAGGCCGTCGGCTATCTGGCCGACCGACTCGCCAAGCTTGGCGTCGAGGACGAGCTGCGCCGGCTGGGAGCGAAGCCGGGTGACGAGGTGCGTATCGGCAAGGGGCAGCGTGCCGTGTCGTTTGATTGGGATCCGACCATCGCCGCCGGCGCGGAGATGCTTGACGGCGCTCAGCTGGGTGCCCGCGGCCGCGATCTGCGTCTTGAGGATCAGGAGCCGGGCGGCCGTCGCCGTACCAATGCGGAGCGTCGTCGTCAGTACCACGAGATGATGGACGCCAAGGCCGCGGTGCGCGAGGCCATGATGGCCGAACGTCAGGCCGGTCACTGGGCCGATCCGAGCGTCGACGACGACCGTCACGACGAGCAGAGCCTGTTCGGTCGCGGCGAGGACGGCGACGAGAATGACGGCGGTCTGGCCTGACACCTGCCCCCCAGTCAGCTTCGCTGCCAGCTCCGCCAGCGGGGGGGCTGGCGCGGAGCGACTGAGGATGGCTGGCACATTCGTCTGCGGTTCCACCAGCGCGGCGGCCGCAGCGTGGAACGGCGGCGTCCTATGACACCGGCGTCTGCGATGATTCAAGATATACGTGATCGGGAAGGGAGTGCGTGTTGTCCGTCACTGAATCGGATGTGCGCCGCGCCATCGCAGGCGCACGGACCATGGTCGTCAAAGTCGGTTCGAGCTCGTTGACGCAGCCGTCCGGGCATCTGGATGTCAAGAAGCTGAACTCCCTGGTGGCCGCGCTGTCCGCCGCCTCGGCGCAGGGCGCCCGCGTGGTGCTGGTGTCGTCGGGCGCCATCGCCGCGGGTTTCGGCCCGCTCGGCTTCGAGAGCCGTCCGAGTGACGTGGCGACGCAGCAGGCCGTCGCCGCGGTCGGCCAGGGGCTGCTGATGGCGCAGTATGAGGCCGCGTTCGGTCGTTTCGGCGTTCGGGTCGGCCAGATTCTGATCACTGCCGAAGACACGATCCGCGCGGTCCAGTACCGCAACGTGCAGCGCACGCTGAACCGTCTGCTGGAACTCGGCGTGGTGCCGATCGTCAACGAGAACGATTCGCTGGCGAGCAACGAGATCCGTTTCGGCGACAACGACCGGCTTTCGGCACTGGTGGCAAACCTCGTCCGGGCCGATGCGCTGGTGTTGCTCACGGATGTGGACGGCCTGTATACAGCTCCGCCGAGCACGCCGGGCGCCCGCCGCATCGGCTTTGTGCCGAATGTGATCGACACGATCGGCGACGTGCAAGTCGCCGGTTCGTCGTCCGGGGTCGGCACGGGCGGCATGGTCACCAAACTGGATGCCGCCCGCGTGGCGGCCGCGTCGGGCATTCCCGCCGTGCTGACGAGCGCGACGAACACCGGCCCGGCGCTGATGGGCGATCCGGTCGGCACGGTGTTCGCGCCGGTGAAGCACCGCGGTTCATCGCGTCGGCTGTGGATCGGCTTCGCGTCCGACCCGCGTGGAGCCTTGGTGGCGGATGCCGGTGCGGCCAAGGCGGTTCGAGGCGGGCGCGCGAGTCTGCTCGCCGCCGGCGTCGTGGAGGTTCACGGCGAATTCTCCGCCGGAGACCCGGTGTGGATTGATGACGAGGCGGGCGCGCATCTGGCTCGCGGGCTCGCGGGCTTCGACTCCGAGGAGATCCCGCAGATGCTCGGCCGCAACACCGCGCAGCTCAGGCGGTTCCTGGGCGACGAGTTCGCTCACCCCGTGGTGCACCGCGACAATCTCGTGCTGGTCTGATTCGTCGCGCAACGAGAGCCGCCGTGCCGAGCGTAGTCGGGGTCTGTTGTTTTTTCGTGCTCTGGGTTTAGCATGGATGGCATGACTATGGCTGACTGGCAGACTTTTTCCGACCGTATCAACAATGTGGCACCGAGTGCGACTCTTGCCGTCGATTCTAAGGCGAAGGCGATGAAGGCCGCCGGCGTCGACGTGATTGGCTTCGGCGCGGGAGAACCTGATTTCCCGACTCCCGCGGATGTCGTGGATGCCGCCGTCAAGGCGTGCAACGACCCGCGCAACTACAAGTACACGCCCACCGCCGGCTTGCCCGAGCTGCGCGAGGCGATTGCGGCCAAGGTGCTGCGTGACTCCGGCTACGAGGTGACCGCCGATCAGGTCGTGGTGACCAACGGCGGCAAGCAGGCCGTGTACGAATCCTTCCAGGTGCTGCTCAATGACGGCGACGAGGTCATCATTCCCACGCCGTTCTGGACGAGCTATCCGGAGGCCGTCAAGCTGGCCGGCGGCAAACCGGTCGAGGTGTTCGCCGGCGCCGACCGTGGTTTCGAACCCGACATCGCCGCCATCGAGGCCGCTCGGACCGAGCGCACGAAGGCCATCATCATCACCTCCCCGAACAACCCGACCGGTGCCGTGTGGAGTCGCGAGACGATCCGCGCGATCGGCGAGTGGGCCGTGGAGCACCACGTGTGGGTCATCTCCGACGAGATCTACGAGCACCTCAACTATGACGGCGCCAAGACCGCATACGTCGGCGTCGAGGTCCCCGAATGCCGCGACCAGCTGCTGGTGCTCAACGGCGTCGCCAAAACCTACGCGATGCCCGGCTGGCGAGTTGGCTGGATGGTCGCCCCCGCGCCCGTCGCCAAGGCCGTCGCCAAGCTGCAGGGCCATTTGAGCTCCAACGTTTCCAACGTTCCGCAGCGAGCGGCGCTCGCTGCCGTCGCGGGTTCGCTCGACGAGGTGCATATGATGCGCGAGTCATTCGACGCCCGCCGCAAGGCCATTGTCGCCGCCCTGAACGATATCCCCGGTGTCCACTGCCCGACGCCCACCGGTGCGTTCTATGCGTTCCCCGATGTGACCGGCCTGCTGGGCAAGCCGCTCGGCGAGAACGGCACCGTCGTGAACACGTCTTCCGAACTCGCCGCGGCGCTGCTGGACGAGGCCCATGTCGCCGCGGTTCCGGGCGAGGCGTTCGGCGCTCCCGGATACCTGCGTTTCTCGTATGCGCTGGCCGATGACCAGCTCGCCGAGGGCATGCGCCGGTTCCGCCGCTGGGTCGGCTGAAACCGTTGCAAGAGGTCGTGCGCGGTACCTGCCGCGCACGCCGCGGCACGCCGATTACGCGCCGGTCGAGACACGCGATTGGACGAAATCGGCAATCCCCGCTAATATGGCCTCTTGGCGGTTTTGCCAAGTAACGGACACGTAGTCTTGCGTGCCGGGTACAGTGGGCAAAGTTCACTTAGGGAAGTGGCGCAATTGGTAGCGCAACGGTCTCCAAAACCGTAGGTTGTGGGTTCGAGTCCCGCCTTCCCTGCCAAGTATTTGCAACCAACACACAAAAGGATGAACATGGCGAAGGCAAGCAAGGCGGAGAAAGCGGTCAAGCCGAATGTATTCATGCGCATCGGCCTGTTCATCAAGCAGATTATCGATGAGCTTCGCAAGGTGGTCACCCCCACTGCGAAGGAACTGTTCTTCTGGTCTCTTGGCGTGTTCATCTTTGTCGTGTTGCTGATGCTCCTCGTCACGGGCATGGATTTCGGTCTGGGCAAGCTCGTGCTGTGGGTGTTCGGCTGATCCATCGACCCTGAAGGTGAAAGTTACGCATGACTGATGAAGTGAATCTCGATAACCTCGACGCGCTGGCGGATCTTCCCGATTCGGCCGACACGGCCGTTGAAGCCGATCCGGTTGCGGACGCGGCGGTTGATTCCATCAATGACAATGCCGAAGAACAGCCCGTCGCGGCTGAGGACGCCGTTGAATCCGGCACCGCCGAAAACGATGCGGAAGCGTCCGGCGACGCCGACGAGCAGGAATCTGAAGAACTCGACGCGGGCGCAAAGGCCGTTGAGGAGTTCTCAAAGTCGCTGCGTACCCTGGAAGGCAAGTGGTATGTGCTCCACACCTATTCCGGTTACGAGAAGCGCGTGAAGACGAACGTCGAATCCCGTGTCGTCAGCTTTGGCCTGGAAGACAAGATCTTCCAGATCGAAGTGCCGATGGAGGAAGTCGACAAGCACACCGACAAGGGTAAGAAGGTCATCACCCGCGTCCGCGTTCCCGGCTACGTGCTCATCCGCATGTGGCCCGACGAGGATGCCCGTCGTATCGTGCGCGAGACCGAAGGCGTGACCGGCTTCGTCGGCCCGACCAAGGATCCGGCGCCGCTGTCCCGCAAGGAAGTCGTCGCCATGCTGGCGCCGATGATCGCCTCCGAAGCGCTCAAGAAGGCCGGCGATAAGCCTGCCGCGGCAAAGAAGCGCGTTGTCGAGGTGTCTTACGCCGTCGGCGATCAGGTCACCGTCATCGACGGGCCGTTCGCCACGATGGCCGCCGTCGTCTCCGATGTCGAACCCACCACGCAGAAGCTCACCGTGCTGGTTTCCATCTTCGGGCGCGACACGCCGGTGGAACTCGGCTTCCATCAGGTGGAGAAGCTTCAGTAAGTCGTCAGACGTTGTTTGCATGAACGGCGGTCGGTTTCCGGCCGCCGTTTTGCGTTGCCGGCACCATTTGTGCCACGACATGCCACGCACGTACAATAGCTCTCATGGCATCCAAAGGAAAACCGTCACCGCGTTCCGCGGTCAAGCCGCTGTCCAATGCACAAGTGAGCAGGCTCGCCAAGGCGCACACGCTCGTCGATCCGATGCACGACCTGCCGACCGGCCCGGATCGCACGATCAACGAGGCCGAAATCGCCGCGCAGAACCCCAAGGGCACCTCACGGCTGCTCAAGGGCGTCGATGTCGTGTTCCGCGCAAGCTGCAGGACGTACGCCTGGGGGCTTGACAACATCCCTGAAACCGGCCCGTTCATCACCGCGGCCACGCATGTGACCATGTTCGACGTGTTCGTGCCGATGGCGTCGCTGTTCCACATGGGCCGTCGCCCGCGCTACATGGCGAAGGCCGAGATGGCGCACTGGCCTCTGATCGGCAAGTGGTTCCAGATTGTAGGCATGCAGCCGGTTCAGCGCCGGTCCGGCAAGGCACGAGCCATCGAGGAGACCTCGGTCGAGATTCTGACGAGCGGCCGCCCGCTGACCGTCTGGCCGGAGGGCACGGTGACCCGCGACCCGAAGAAATGGCCGATGAGCATGAAGAACGGCGTCGGCGTGATCGCATTGGAGGCATCGCGCCGGCTCGGATACCAGGTGCCGCTGTTCTGTGCGGTGACGTGGGGTGCGGCGAGCATCAACCACTGGTGGCCGTGGCCGCGCAAGAACGTCGTCATGTGCTACGACGCGCAGCTGGATTACGCTGATCTGCTGGTCGACAGCGAGTCGTGGGGCGATGAGCCGCCCGTGGAGCTCGCCGACGAGCTGACCCGCCGGGTACGTGTGCGCATGACGCAGGTCATGGCGGAGATCCGCGGCGAGCGTGCTCCCTCCGGCTACTGGGATTACCGTACGATGAGCCGCGTTACCGACTGATTCCCGAACACGACGGACATCCGAGACGCCCGCGCAGCGCCATGCCGCGCGGGCGCGTTCATACCTGCACGACGTGCGCATGGAGGTCTCGTATCCGGGGCTGGAGTAGGGTAGTGGGTTATGAAATGTACTGTATTGGGTGCCGGCGCATGGGGCACCACTTTTGGCCAGGTGATGGCGGACGCGGGCAATGACGTGACGATGTGGGCCATCGAGCCCGAAATCGTGGAGGGCATCCGCGACCGGCACCACAATGCCGTTCGTCTGCCGTCCGTCGCCAAGCTGCCCGACAACATGACCGCCACGGGCGACCGGGCGCAGGCCGTCAAGGACGCCGATATCATCGTCGTCGCCATCGCCGCCCAGTTCGCGCGCGTGGCGCTCGCCGAGTTCAAGGACCTGATTCCCGATACCGCCGTCGTCGTCAGCCTGATGAAGGGCATCGAGCGGAACACCAAGAAGCGCATGGATGAAGTGGTCCGCGAGGCCCTCGACCTGCCGGCTGAGCGTTTCGCCGCGGTTTCCGGACCGAACTTGAGCAAGGAGATCGCCGACCGTCAGCCGGCCGCCACGGTCGTCGCCTGCGAGAATCTGGACAATGCGCGCAAGGTGGCGTCCGCCTGCACGACCAGTTACTTCAAGGCGTTCATCACTTCCGACGTGATCGGACTGGAGATGTGCGGGTCGTTGAAGAACGTCGTCGCGCTCGCAGTCGGCATGGCCCGTGGAGCCGGATACGGCGAGAACACCGCCGCGATGATCGAGACGCGTGGACTGGCGGAGCTGACCGCGCTTGGCAAGGCCGCAGGTGCCGATCCGAAGACGTTCGCCGGTCTCGCCGGCGTGGGCGATCTGACCGCCACCTGCGGCTCGCCCCTGAGCCGCAATTACACGTTCGGCGCGAATCTGGGCAAGGGCCTGAGCGTCGAGGAGGCCACGAAGGTGAGCAACGGCGTCGCCGAGGGCGTGCCGACCACCGACGCCGTGGTCGCGCTCGGCGACGAGCTCGACGTGCCGACTCCGCTCGCCTACGCGATGAGCCGCGTGCTGAACGAAGGCATATCCTGCCAGCAGATGCTCTCCGAACTACTCGGCACCGAGATCACCGAGGAGTAGGCTGCATTAACCACCCCCAGTCTCGCTGCGCTCGACAGCCCCCGTCAGCGGGGGCGTTAGCATATGCCCCGCAGCGAGACGGGGTGGTTCGCGCCATCGGCAAAGCTAATCTCACCGGTGCCCACCCTGCTGAGTTTGGCGGGTTTTGCAAGAGGCGAATTGTTACGGGGCGGTGCGCCATCGCACGTATTAGGCTATGACCCAGTATGTGCAAAACACGGCATGGGAGGAAAAACATGGCTGAAACGGCCAAGATTCGCGTTGTGGTGATGTATGGCGGCAAGGCCGACGAGCATTCAATTTCCTGTATTTCGACTGCCGGCGTGCTGCGCGCGCTTGACACCGACCGGTTCGAGCCGGTGCCGGTGGGCATCACCAAGCAGGGCCAGTGGATCGTGGACGGCGAGGACCCGCGCGGATGGGATATGGCCGACGGTCTGCCGGTCGTCGAGAAGACTCCCGGCTCGCGCGACGTCGTGCTGGACGTGGCGCTCGGGCAGGATGGCTTCTTCGCCCGCAACGACGACGGCACGCTGAGCTCGCTGGGGCACGTTGACGCGGTGCTGCCGGTTCTGCACGGCCCGTATGGCGAGGACGGCACGATTCAGGGTCTGCTGGAGATGATGGATGTGCCGTACGTCGGTTGCGGCGTGCTCGCGTCCGCCGCGTGCATGGACAAGCATTACACGAAGGTGCTGCTGGCCGCCGCCGGCATTCCGGTCGCTCCCGGCATCACCGTGGACGCGCGCGGCTTCGACGCGGCGTCGCGGTTCGCCGCTGATGCCGATGGTCTGCTCGCTCGGGTCGAGGAGGCCGGACTGGCGTACCCGCTGTTCGTCAAGCCGTCCCGCGCCGGATCGAGCTTCGGCGTGACCAAGGTGGAGCATGCCGGTGACGCCGCCGAGCTGGCCGCCGCCGTGTTTGAGGCGAGCCATCATGATTGGCGAATCCTGATCGAGCAGGGCATCGACGCGCGTGAGATCGAGTGCGCGGTGCTGTGCCCGAAGGCCGGCAGCGAGCCGCAGGCCAGCTGGCCGGGCGAGATCGTGCTCGACAAGCGCAACAGCGGCGACGACCAGTTCTACGACTTCGACAGCAAGTACATGGATTCGTCGGCGAGCCATGTGGAGGTGCCGGCGAATCTGCCTCAGGAGACTCTGCAGCAGGTGCGCGAGACCGCGATCAAGGCGTTCAAGGCGGTGGATGGCGCCGGCCTGAGCCGCGTGGACACGTTCGTGACGCCGGACGGCGAGGTGATGGTCAATGAGATCAACACGATGCCCGGTTTCACGCCGATCTCCATGTATCCGAAGGCATGGGAGGCGACCGGCATCGGCTATACCGAGCTGATCACCAAGCTGATCGACGGCGTGCTGCGCTAGAAACCGACGGCACGGTTAGGAGAAACACTATGGGAAAACATGTTGGCGGCAAGCTGGTGCTTGCCGGAGCCGTAGCCGCGGGCGCCGCGGTCTGGGCCATCAAGCCGCGTTCGTTCAGCGACAAGCAGCGTCATTTCGTGCCGTCGGTTCCGGACGTATGGTATGCGCATCGTGGCCTGCATGACGCGGGATCGGGACTGACGCCGGAGTATGCGGCGCACAGTGGCGAGTATGTGGCGCTGGCGCGTCGCTGCGCATTGCGCGCGGGATACGGGACCGCTGACTTCAGCGGCTCGATCGCCCCGGAGAATTCGCTGGCTGCGTTCGCCGCCGCCTGTGAGGCCGGATTCGGCATCGAATTGGACGTGCAGCTCACCAAGGACGGCCGCGTGGTGGTCGTGCATGACGATAACCTGTTGCGCGTGGCCGGAGATCCGCGCAAGATCGCCGACCTGACGTATGAGGAGCTGTCGCGCATCCCGCTGTTCCCTGCGCCCGCGAAGCCGGGGGATGCCGAGGCGGCGCCCGTCGCCGACCCGGTGGCCGCCGCACAGTTCGCTCCGCAGGGCTACTACCAGCACGTGCCGCTGTTCGTCGACGTGCTGCGCGTGATCGCGGGACGTGTACCGGTGATCGTGGAGTACAAGTTCACCGACAACGCCGCGTGGGGCGAGCGGGCGGACGAGCTGATGGAGAAGGGCGACCAACTGCTGCAGGCGTATGACGGCCCGTATGTGATCGAGTCGTTCCATCCGGGCGCGGTCAACTGGTACAAGGAGCACCGTCCGGGGGTGTGCCGCGGCCAGTTGGCAGAGCCGGCGTCGCTCACCGGTACCGGGGCCAAGGAGTGGCTGGCCGGGCTGTTGGCGTTCGATTGGATCTCCCGTCCGGACTTCGTGGCGTTCGACTGGCATGGCGGCCCCTCTCCGCAGCTGCGGGCCGCACGCTGGATGGGCGCGATACCGGTGTCGTGGACGGTTCGCAGCGCGGACGAACTCGCCGAATGCGACCAGTATTTCGACCGCCACATCTTCGAGTCGTTCGTTCCGGATAGCAAATAGTCCTTTTATATAGTGCGTGCCCCCGTCGCGAAGCGACTGGGGGCATTAGCGTCCGTAAGTGCGCGCCGAAACGACAAGTGCGCGCACTTACGGACGCAAACAGACCCATTTGCGTCCGTAAGTGCGCAGGATCGTCGTTTCGGCGCGAACATATGAACGCAAATCACCTCCAGTGAGCATCGCATCGGCCAGTTGGCTCTTCCAGCGCTCCAATAAGTAAGGTAAGTTAACAAATAGCGGAAAACTTCCGCGAGACAGTGTTGTCGCGACGGGGAAAAATCACTGTTCTTTGAGGGGATTTGCACAGGTTTTTTCACGCATACCCATTGGTATATGGCGAAAATTTCTATTTTCCTTGGAAATTAATAATGTTAACAACACACGTTCTTGTATTTTGTTAAGAGTGTTATCATAGAAAACTGAGACGCGCGTGTCGGGCTTCCGTCATGCGTATCCGCTCAAGGTTAAACCTTAGTGCTCCATGATGAAGGTAAGGAAATATGAGAAAACGAGTGGTTTCAGTGGCCCTTGCGGTTGCACTCGCTGTCGCCCCACTGGGGGTGGGCAGCACAGCGTCCGCCGCGCCGCTTTCTGCAAGTGATTTGCAGACTCTCGCGCTCCGTTCAGCGGCTAGCTCCAATGACGCGAACGCCAACGATGTCGCCACCGTCGCGGACGATGCTGCCGTGAACGGCTGGACGATTGACCGCAACACCGCCAAAGGCGGCGAAATTCTTGCAGCCGGCACTGGCGATTATGCGGGATGGACTCATTTCAAGTCCACCTCCGCCAACGGCAATGCCACCAGCAGCAGTGGCTATCCGGCTGTCGCCATTAGCGGCAAGACGATTGACCTGACTCGGGCTGGAGAGTTCTCCATCAAGGTCAAGTCCCCGCAGGCTGGTTCCGCGAACCGTTTTGGCTTCTACCTCGGCTACAAGGATCCGGGCAACGCCCTGTTCCTGGGCTATGACAAGGGGGGCTGGTTCTGGCAGAAGTATGTCGACGGCAATGGCGATTGGTACAACGGCACACGTGTCGCTGCCCCTGCCGCGAACGCTGAAATCACCGTCAACGTCTCCTGGACTGCCGCCAAGGTTGCCACGCTGACTATTGACGGACAGAAGGCGTTCGATGTGGATTACTCCTCGATGACCGCGCTGACCAACAAGCTCGCCATGAAGGCCGGCTCTTACTCCGGCACCAGCGAAGTCACTGATGTCTACTTCAAAAACTTCACCGTGGGTGAAGTCGCCAAGCACAACGTGACCGGCAAGGTCGTCGATGCCAGCGGCGCCGCCATCGCCGGCGCCGAAGTCGTCACCGGCAAGAACTCCGCCACCACCGCGGCGGACGGCACCTTCACCCTCACCGGCCTCGCCGCCGGCGACTACACGCTGACCGTGTCCGCCGAAGGCTACGATGACGCCACCAAGACCGTCACCGTCGCTGATGGCAATGCCTCAGTCGGCAACATCACGCTGAACAAGTCGGCCGAAGTCGCCACTGAGACGCTCTCCACCGCCGCCATGGACGTGCGCGTGAAGAAGAACTTCCCGTCCGTGTACGACTACACGATGAAGAAGTTCGGCGGCAAGATCATGTACGGCCAGCCGAAGGACGTGCGCGTCATCACCATCAACGGCACCGACGTGACGCTGAAGGACTCCGACGTGACCTTCAAGAAGGTCAGCGCGACCGAGGCCCAGTACACGCTGAACGTCAAGAGCGGCAACAAGATCAACGCGGTCGTCACCGTGCAGATCAAGGTCGTCGACAATACGCTCAAGCTCAACGTCACCAAGATCGTGAACAAGGCGGATGACGCCAAGACCGAGGCCGAGGAGAACCCGGTCCAGACGATTGCGTTCCCGAACCAGAGCCTCATCTCCGTGCGCTCCGGTCAGGACGGCGCCCAGTTCACCGGCGCCCGCATGTCGTCCGACACTGCCAGGCCCGGTGACACCAACTTCGGCATCACCGCCGACACCACGGTCGGCAATGCGAACGACTACACCTACGGCTTCGTCTCGGGCAATGGCCTGAGCGCCGGCCTGTGGTCCAACTCCGAGCACGACGGCACCACCGTCGGCAACACCGTCGCCGGCGGTGCGAGGAACACCCGCGTGCTCACCTCCACCCAGAAGGTCGGCAAGGCCACCTCCTTCGGTCTGGGCACTGCGCCGTGGTACTACCACCGCGTCGTGACCGACACGAAGAAGCGCACCTACACCGTCGAAGAGACCGACATGCCGAAGATGGCCGTCGCCATCGCTGGTGACGAGAACGAGGACGGCACGGTCAACTGGGAAGATGGCGCGATCGCATACCGCGACATCATGAACAACCCATACAAGTCCGAGGAAGTGCCCGAGCTGGTCGCATGGCGCATCGCCATGAACTTCGGCTCCCAGGCGCAGAACCCGTTCCTGACCACGCTTGACAACGTCAAGAAGGTCGCCCTCAACACCGACGGCCTCGGCCAGTCCGTGCTGCTCAAGGGCTACGGCAACGAAGGCCACGACTCCGGCCATCCGGACTACGGCGACATCAACACCCGCGCCGGCGGCGCCGCGGACATGAACACCCTGATGGAGAAGGGCACCGAGTACGGCGCCCGCTTCGGCGTGCACGTCAACGCGTCCGAAATGTACCCGGAAGCCAAGGCCTTCAGCGAGGACATGGTGCGTCGCAACTCCAGTGGCGGCCTGAGCTACGGCTGGAACTGGCTGGATCAGGGCATCGGCATCGACGGCATCTACGATCTCGCCTCCGGCATGCGCAAGTCCCGCTTCGCTGACCTCAAGAGCAAGGTCGGCGACAACATGGACTTCATCTACCTCGACGTGTGGGGCAACAACACCTCCGGCGCCGAGGACTCGTGGGAAACCCGCAAGATGAGCCAAATGATCAACCAGAACGGCTGGCGTATGACCACCGAATGGGGTGCCGGCAACGAGTATGACGCAACCTTCCAGCACTGGGCCGCCGACCTTACCTACGGTGGTTCCGGCATGAAGGGCGAGAATTCTCAGGTCATGCGCTTCCTGCGCAACCACCAGAAGGACAGCTGGGTCGGCGACTACCCGTCGTACGGCCAGGCCGCGAACGCCCCGCTGCTCGGCGGCTACAGCATGAAGGACTTCGAAGGCTGGCAGGGACGCAACGACTACGCCGCGTACATCAGGAACCTGTACACGCACGATGTGTCCACCAAGTTCATCCAGCACTTCAAGGTCGTCCGCTGGGTCAACAGCCCGCTCGACGCCACCTCCGTGAAGGATGCCTCCGTCAACAACGGCAACGAGCAGATCACGCTGAAGGACGACCACGGCAACGTCGTCGTCCTGTCCCGTGGCTCCAACGACACCAACAACGGCGCGTACCGCAACCGCACCATCACGCTCAACGGCATCACCGTGGCGTCCGGCGCGGTCTCCCCGGGCAACAGCAACACCGTCAAGGGCACTGAGTCCTACCTGCTGCCGTGGCTGTGGGACGTGAACACCGGCAAGCTCGTCAAGTCCTCCGATGAGAAGCTGTACCACTGGAATACCCAGGGCGGCACCACCGAGTGGACCCTGCCGAAGGATTGGCAGAACCTCGCCTCCGTCAAGGTGTACCAGCTCACCGACCAGGGCAAGACCAACGAGAAGACCGTCGCCGTCTCCGGCGGCAAGATCTCGCTGACCGCCGAGGCCGAGACCCCGTACGTCGTGACCAAGGGCTCCGAGAAGCAGATCTCCGTCAAGTGGAGCGAAGGCATGCACGTCGTGGACGCCGGCTTCAACGGCGGCCAGAACACCCTCAAGGACAACTGGGCCGTCTCCGGCACCGGCAAGGCCGAAGTCGAAGGCACCAACAACGCCATGCTGCGCCTGACCGGTGACGTGAAGGTCTCCCAGAAGCTCACCGACCTGACCGCGGGCAAGCGTTACGCGATCTACGTGGGCGTGGACAACCGCACCAACTCCCCGGCCAAGATCACCGTGACCAACGGCACCAAGGTCCTCGCCACCAACGAGACCGGCAAGTCGATCGCCAAGAACTACATCAAGGCGTACGGCCACAACACGTACTCGAACACTGAAGGCGGCAGCAGCTACTTCCAGAACATGTACGTGTGGTTCGTGGCTCCGGAAAGCGGCGACGTCAAGGTGACGCTCTCGCACTCCGGCGCATGCGACAACACCGACCATGTGTACTTCGATGACGTGCGCGTGCTTGAGAACGGTTACAAGGGCCTGACGCTCAACGCTGACGGCACCCTGAAGACGCTCACCAACGACTTCGAGGACAATGCCCAGGGCATCTGGCCGTTCGTGGTCTCCGGCTCCGAAGGCGTCGAGGACAACCGTATCCACCTGTCCGAGCTGCATGCCCCGTTCACGCAGGCCGGCTGGGATGTCAAGAAGATGGACGACGTGCTCGACGGCAAGTGGTCCGTCAAGGCCAACGGCCTGATCCAGAAGGGCACGCTGATCTACCAGACGATCCCGCAGAACGTCAAGCTGGAACCGGGCGAGACCTACAAGGTGTCGTTCAAGTACCAGTCCGGCTCCGACGACATCTACGCCATCGCCACCGGTGACGGCGAGTACAACGCCAGCACCGTCAAGCTCACCAACCTGAAGAAGGCCCTGGGCGAGGACGGCACGGCCGAGTTCGAGATCACCGGTTCCATCACCGGCGACAGCTGGTTCGGCATCTACTCGACCTCCACCGCTCCCGACCTGCAGAACACGTCCGATTCCGCCGCCGCCTTCGGTGGCTACAAGGACTTCGTCCTCGATGACCTGAAGGTCGAGCACGTGGCATCCGCCGAGCGCACCAAGGCCGACGCCGAGGCCAAGCTCAAGGAAGTCAAGGACACCTACAACGGCAAGAGCGGCGACTACTCCGCCGAAGTCTGGACCACGTACGTGAACACGGTGGCCGAGATCGAGGCGCTCATCGCCAAGGATAAGCCCGACTACACCACCGCCTACAACAAGGCTGTGGCGCTGGCCGAGTACATGAAGAACGCACCGGGCGACGACTCGAACGATGCGTATGACGTGGCGACCGACGCCTACACCGTCGAGGCGGGCAGCCAGCAGGCACTGTCGGGCGGCAATGAGGGCCCGGCAAGCCTCGCCCAGGACGGCAATGCCGGCACCCACTGGCACACCTCCTGGAGCGCCAACGCAGTGTCCGCCGGTACCGCCTGGTATCAGTTCAACCTGAACGAGCCGACGACCATCGACGGCCTGCGCTACATGGCCCGCAGCGGCAGCGCGAACGCGAACGGCAAGATCAAGAAGTACAAGATTACGCTGACGCTGTCCGACGGCACCACCAAGGACGTCGTCACCAATGGCACGTTCACCACGACCAGCGGTGTCTGGCAGAAGGTCAAGTTCGACGCGGTCAAGAACGTCACCAAGGTGCGCATCACCGCTCTCGAAACCGCGGGACAGTCCGCGGGCGAGGTGAACACGTACGCCTCCGCTGCCGAGCTGCGTGTCACCACGGTTCGCGACGTGCCGAGCACCGAGGTCAAGGTCAACAAGTGCGATCTGCAGAACCTGTACGATGACGCTTCCGCCCTGACCGAGGCCACCTACACCGCCGACACCTGGAAGGTGCTCGTCGCCAAGCGCGACGCCGCCAAGAAGGTGCTGGACGACGAGAACGCCACCGCGTACGACGTGGCTCTCGCCTACCAGAACCTGAAGGACGCCATCGCCGCTCTGGAAGAGCGCGTGGACACCTCCAAGCTCGCCGGCCTGGTCGCCGATGCCGAGAAGCTCAAGGAATCCGCGTACACCAAGGATTCGTGGGCCGCGTTCAAGAAGGCTCTGGATGCCGCCAAGGCCGTCCTGAACAATGCGAACGCCACCAAGGCTGACGTCGATGCCGCGTATAACGCGCTGAACGCCGCGATGAAGGCCCTGAAGCCCGCCTCCTCCAAGCCGACTCCGAACCCGGAGACGACCGACAAGAGCAAGTTGCAGGCCACCATCGATCAGGCCAAGGCCCTGGATCTGAGCGGTTACACGAAGAAGTCCGTCCAGGCCGTGCGTGACGCCCTCGCCAAGGCCCAGAGCGTCCTCGCCGATGACAACGCCACCCAGGCTGACATCGACGCCGCGCAGAAGGCCCTCGCCGACGCGATCGCCGCACTGGAGAAGGCCGATGCCAACGGCAACGCCATCTCCAAGACGGGTGCGAACGTCGCCGTCATCGGCATGGCCGGCATGATGCTGGTCGCCGCCGCTGGCGCGGTGTTCATCGCCCGCAAGCGCGCCGAGTGATATAAGTAAATAGAAATAGGGAGGTCGCCCTGTGGCGGCCTCCCTATTTTGTGTTCAATCCGTTATGGGTGGCCAGGACCGCGTCATTCTGCCTCCGCCAGCGGGGGCAAATATGTAGTCCCTTGTTTTATATTTCAGGCGTAGATGTTTCTCGGGCGCATGTCCTCCGGCAGGCCCTCCAGCAGTGTCGCCACGGAGCCTTCCTCGAAGACGGAGCGGATGCCTGCGGCCAGCAGCGGCGCCACCGACAGCACGGTCATGTTATCCAGGCGCTTCTCCTGCGGCACTGGCACAGTGTCCATCAGGATGATTTCGCGGGCGCCGCAATCGCGCAGGCGCTCCACGGCCGGGCCAGACAGCAGACCATGCGTGGCGACCAGAGTCACCGAGGCGGCGCCGGAGCTGCGCAGCGTGCGCACGGCCTCGCAGATTGTGCCGGCGGTGTCGATCATGTCGTCCACCACCACGCAGTCGCGCCCCTGCACGTCGCCGATGATGCCATGCGCTTCGGCATGGTTCGGGCGCGTGATGTCGCGAGTCTTGTGGATGAACGCGAGCGGGAGCCCGCCCAGCTTGGCGGCCCACTGCTCGGAAACCTTGATGCGGCCGGCGTCGGGGGAGACGATCGTCGCCTTGTCCATAGGCACGTGGCTGCGCACGTAGTCGATCAGCACGGGCATGGCGGTCAAATGGTCGACCGGGCCGTCGAAGAAGCCCTGTTCCTGCGCGGCATGCAGGTCGACGGTGACCAGACGGTTCGCCCCCGCGGTGCGGAACAGGTCGAACATCAGGCGGGCGGTGATCGGCTCGCGGCCCTGATGTTTCTTGTCCTGACGGGAGTAGCCGAGGAACGGTGCCACGACGGTGATGGACTTGGCGGAGGCGCGCTTGAGGGCGTCGATCATCAGCAGTTGCTCCATCACCCACTTGTTGATCGGGTTGGTGTGGCACTGCAGCACGAACACGTCGGCGCCTCGAACCGGCTCCGCGAACCGCACATACATCTCACCGTTGGCGAAGTCGTATGCGGTGGTGGGCAGCACGTTGATGCCGAGATATTGAGCCACTTCATTGGCAAGCTCAGGGTATGCGCGGCCCGTCACCAAGGCCAGTCGCTTATCGGGTGTGCCCTCAAGGATCGCCGACATGTTTTTCCGCTCTTTCCGTCGATAGTTTCGTTACCGTTCACCGTGGTGATACGTTGCCGTACACAAACCTTATCCAATATACAAGAACCCGCCGTCCCAAGAGGAACGGCGGGTTGCGATGCTCACGGATTCTTCCACTTACGGCACGGTGCGCGCAGCAGGTGCCCCGTGCCGGGCGAAATCATTCCGATCAGTCGTCGTCCAGCGTGATGTCCAGCTTGTCGCCGTCCAGCGTGAACTGCCCGCTGATGCTGAAGCTGGTGGAACTGTCCGTCGGCTCCCAGGAGTCGTCATAGTTCTTGTACTCGTACGCCACCTTGGCTTCGCCGCCGTACACGTAGAAGCTGCCCGAGTCGATGCTGAGGTCATCAGTGGTGACGGTCGGGTATTCGGTGATGTTCCACGCGATGTTGCGGTAGTCGTCATCGGAACCGTACATGCTGAACGGGCAGCCTTCAGGCTGTGCATCCGTGGACTTGGCGCAGGTATCCAGCTTGTCCTTGATCTTCGCGTTGATCTCGTCTGCCAGAGCGTCGGTCGGCTCGGCAGAGATCGAGGCGGAGGATTCGGAGGAGGTGGTCAGCGTCGTCGAATCCGCGGTCAGATACTTCGACGTGACCGGTTTCACCGTGTACGAGCCCGGATACACCTTGAAGGTGTAGGTGCCGGAATCGGATGCTGTGGCGTTCTTCGCGCCGACCTTGACACCGTTGACGGTGAAGTTGGTGATGGCCGGTGACGCGTAGACGGAGATCTCCTTGACCAGCGGCGTCGTGATGTTCCAGTTCTTGAAGATCAGGAACTTGGATCCGTTCGGCGCGACCGTCAGAATGTCGGTCATGGACTTGCCGCCCAGCGTGTACGAGATCCGCATCGTGCGGGAGCCGTCCGCGTTGTCGGTGGCGGAGATGATGCGCTGGTTGCTGATCGTGGTCTTGTCGCCCTTGGAAGCCGCATTGGTGAGCAGTGTGCGCTTGCCGTTGGCGACCTGCGGGTCGGAGATGCCGTTGGCCTTGTCATAGTCGCCGGACGCGATGGCCGACAGGTAGCTCTTCACGGTGTTATCGGCGCTGAACACGGTGGAGTTGACCACTGCGTAAGCGATACCGAGCAGGGCAAGCACGCCGACGATGGCGCTGATGATGATGGCCAGCTTCTTCTGCTGCGGGGTCATGGCCTTGGCTGCAGCCGGGGCGGCGGGAGCAGCCACCGGAACGGGGGCGACAGGTGCAGCTGCAGGAGCGCCGGCAGGAGCGCCGGCAGGAACTTGGACAGTCGGGGCACCACCTTGGGCCTGAAAGGCCGCGGCGTCGGTGCCGGCAGCGGGAACCCCCTGAACCGGAGCACCGGGAACGGGAACGCCCTGAACGGGAACGCCCTGAACGGGAACGCCCTGAACGGGAACGCCCTGAACGGGAACGCCCTGAACCGGGATGCCAGCTGCGGGCGCGGTCGGCATCCCGGTGCCGGCGCCAGGCTGTCCGCCGAAGGACGGCTGCGGGCCGGTGTAGCCGGCGACCGCGGCGACCTGTGACGGGAAGCGACCGAAGTACGCTCCGCATGCCGCCGCATACGCGGTGACCTCGGCGGGCGCCGGGCGGACCGTGCCGCCGACGAACAGCTTCCATGCGCCGCCCATCGACAGCACCATGGCCGGGCCGAATGTCAGCGCCACCACCTCGATCAGGAACGACCATACGGCCGCGACGAGGAAGTACCATGCCGCGATGTTCAGCGACGCGTCATAGGTATCGGACTGCATGGTGTAACCCAGCGTCGCGGACGTGAACAGGAACGTGACGATCAGCCAGATCACCAGCGTGGCGACCGGAGACTTCCACGAGTGCTGCCATTCCGCATATGCCGGATCATAGATGTTGCGTGCCGCGGCGCGCAACGCAATGTAGAACGTGGTGATAAGGAACGCCACGAATACCAGCCACAGCTGCCACGGTGCGCTGATGGAGCCGACGTACTGGTTCGAGAAGCCGAACAGCGACAGGTTAGCGATATTACCGCTGGCCGTGATGCCGACCGCGCCGAACGAGCCGAGCGCGAACGTCAGGAACGAAAGGTACGGCAGCAGAATCGGGAACAGCATGAACATCTGGCCGTTGTGCAGGCTGCTGGACAGCATGATCAGGCAAATGAAGCCGATCACCGTGAACACGACCGCGTAGATGAACGCCGCATCAAGCAGCGTGCGCACGAAGCCGCGCGTGCGGTGAGCCCACTTCCAGGCCGCGGTGAACACGTTGTTGGAATCCGAGGCGTACTGGGCGAGCAGATAGCCGAAGAACGCGCCGATCGCGGCGAGCAGTAGCGTCATGAAATACGTACGGGCGGAGACGCCGGTCAGGATGGCCTTGGCCTGAATGCCGCCCATGCTGCCGGCTCCCAGCGTCAGCGGGAAGATCGCGGCGAGAATCAGATAGACGAATCCCATCACGACGCCGATGATGACGCTGCTGACGATGCCGGTCCACTTGAACCGGATGGCGAACTTACGCGCGAACCAGTATGCGCCGAACGCGGTGCCGAGAACCAGCGCCACGCCGGAAAGACCGACAGGCATCCATAGATGGCCGGACACGCCGAAGGACGACATGGAGAGGTTGCCTCCGGTGATGTTGGGCGACAGTTGACCGGATACGCCCAGAACCATCACCAGAATCAGGAACTGGAAGAAGTTCGGCGTCACCGTGCCGGAACCGCTGGCGTCACTCATCATGCCGGACAGGCCGGGGACCATGCTCAGCTTGGACGCCCATGATGAGCCGGCCGACAAAAAGAAGATGGAGCCGATCAGGGCCAGCGCCATCGCGCCGATCAAGCCGAAGGCAAGGCTGATTGCGGCGGTCTGCAGCGAACGCGCGGAGAACAGCTCCTTGAACATCGGGTTGGGGACGAACTGCTGCGGAACGCCGGGCTGAACCGGGGCGCCGGGTGCGCCGGGGGTAACGGGGACAGGTGCGCCGGGGACGGGAGCACCAGGCGCGGGCGCAGCAAAAGTGCCGGGAGCCGGTGCTGCAGCCGCAACAGGTGCGGCGGCGGGAACTTCTCCGGCCAGAGCGGCGACTGGCACTTCTGCCGCCGGGACGGGAGCTGCAGGAGCTTCTTGTGCGGGGACTGGTTCGGGAACCGCCGGGAAGGCCGGCTCGGCCGCGGGCTGTTCCGCGCCGGGGAATGCGGGTGCCGGCTCGGGCTGCGGTGCCGCGGCCTGCGGGGCCGGTACGGGTTCAGGGAATGCGGCGACGGGAGCGGGTGCTTCCGGCTGAGGCGCGGCTGCGGTGCCGTGTGGAGCGGTGCCGAGCACGGTCGAATCTTCGACGTTGTCGTTGCTGTTTGCTGTGGCGACCGCGAGCGTCTGCCCGCATTGCGTGCAGAATCGTGCGGCGCTGGACAGCGTGGCGCCGCAGTGAGGACATATCATAACAAGCCCCTTTCTTGGTTTGCTCTTCCCTCCTTATTGTACAGTCGCCACGTCATCTTCAGCAGCTTATTCGCGGTATTTGGGCGGGGCATATAAGGTATGTTTTCGCCCCCATCGGGCAGGTAATCCGATATCCGATAGGGGCGAAAACATGCCAATGCATTCTCTGTGCCTGTGGCGTCATCTGTCCATGAATACGTTGCCGTTGGCGGCGAGGCATGCCAGCACTTCCGGTTTCTTCATGTCATACGTCGTGTTGACGGTCTCTCCGGGAGCGGCATGACCCATTGCGTTCGCCTCCTTCTCGTATTGTTCGACGGTGTAGGATTTCGGCACCAGCCCGGCGCGCTTAAGGCAATCAACTGCCCCCTCCTCATGAGACGCATACAGATTGGGATTGCCGACTTGTGCCATATACAACGCGTCCACCGAATCCACGGTGGCGATTCCACACGCGTTCAAGTCCTTGGCCTTTTTCTGGATGTAGTCAAGGTCATCGGCTTTATCTGAAGGAAGTACGTCTCCCTGCGGCTGCTGGATGCCGTTGGAGTAAGTTTTCAGTGTCGGCCTCGGATAGCCCTTGTCTTGGACGCACGTGATGTATCGGCTTCATGCGGCCTTGTAATCGGACAGACTTATTTTGCCGCTTGTCGCGGCCTTGCGCAGTGTCGCTTTCTGCGCGGGGTCCATTCCGGAGTCCTGGCCGAGCAGCTGCGTCGCATAAGCCTGCAAAGATGAGGCGAGACGGTTCCCGCCCGAGCCGGAATCCGTTGCTTGGTGCGTGTTCCGTGCCGTGCCGCATCCGCACAGCATCGCAATGGAAAGCGTAATGACGGCGATGACGGCGATGGCCATCGTCACCGTACGACGGGATGCCGGAATATGCCCCATTCTTGCTCCGATCTGCATGATAATCTCCTCTTCGAAATTTCATCGATCTTTAATTTTAATATCTGAAAGACATCTCGATCAAATGGTTGCGGACGTCATTTGGTGTCCGTATCGCAGTATATTTGCAGGGGAATGCTGTCATGCAGTGTAACGTTGAGCGCAGGATAGTCATGAGGAGAGATTATGCGGTGTTCCCGTTGTGGTGCGAATGTCGTTGAGGGCGATAGATTCTGCGAGAACTGCGGGGCGCCCGTAGCCGTGCAGGCGGGTTCCGTGTGCCCGGTGTGCGGTCAGCAGTCAGAACCCGGCATGCGGTTCTGCCAGCAGTGCGGTGCCGAGCTGTCCGCCGGCCCGCAGTCTGCACAGCCGGCCCAGTCGGATGACGACGGCCCGACCATGCTGAGTCAGTCCCCTCTGCTGAAGCCGCCGTTCCAGGCACCGCAAGCAGGAGTGCCTGGAACGGGGCAGGATGACCGGTTCCAGCAGACCATGCAATCCGATTGGACCGTGCCATCTACTCAGCCGCAGTCTGCGCAGCCGGTGCCGACCGCCCAGCCGGTGCCTCCTGAACAGCCTTATCAGGCTGTTCGGCAGTACGCGGGACAATACGGTGCCGCCCAGCCCGGTGCCGTCTTCCCGCCGCAGGCCGTGCAGCCGCCAGCCCAACCGTCACGGCCTGGAGAGTCCGCCGGCAAGGGCAAGAAGAAGACCGCGCTGATCGTCGGCATCATCATCGCCGTACTCGTCGTGGCGCTTGCCGCCGGATTCGGCGTCTGGTGGTTCATGCTGCGTGATTCCGGCACCCAATCGGCTCAGACGCAGTCGACATCCCAGCAGAGCGGCAAGACCAAGTCCGGCGACAGCAAAGCCGCGAAAGACGACAAGCACTGCACCGCTGCGCCCGATGCCGAGCTGAGTTCCGTCGACCACAGTGACACCAATCTCGTCGCGCAGCTGCAGCTCACCTCCAACTGCGCGTCGACGAAGGACGGTGACACGGCGGAGTTCAAGGAATCCGACGTCAAGGTCAGCATCAAGGACGATGATGGCAATGTCATCGCCTCGGCCGTCTTCGACTTCTCCAAGCAGCCGGTCAAGTTCAATGGCGAGACGGCCAACGTCGCGCTCGAATTCACCACGAGGCAGTACTGGCGCCCGTACGACCAGATCGAGACCGGCAGCGCCGAGGTCATCCTGCAGACCGGTCAGAGCGGCACCGGCGAGGCGGGCAGTGCGGACGGCGACGCGTTGGCGGGCTCCGACATCGACAGCGAGGACGCCGAGCGGTACGCGCAGCTTGCGTTGAGCTGGCAGCTCAAGCATGACGAATCCGCCGCATCCCGCTTCTACACCACCTACACCACGCAGCTGTCCAGCAAGAAAAACGACATGAAGGCCGACGGCAAGACCTGGCATTACGTGGACATCTACGAGCAGTTCCTGCAGCAGCGCATCAAGCACAAGAACGCGATCCTGATCTGGTCCGGCGATTACCCGACGTACACGAAGGCCGACGCTTCGACCGCGTATTACGTGATCCTGTCGGGTGATACGGTCGACTCGGTGAAGGCCGGCGACGCATGGTGCAAGTCGAACGGCTATGGTGCCGCGGATTGCGCGGTCGTGGATTTGCAGTAGGACGGATTACTCTCTCCAGTCGCTTCGCGACAGCCCCCGCAAGCTGTCGCGGGCATGGCGTAGCTTAGAGAAGTTGCTGTTTTCAGCAGCGCGTATACACACTCCTGCCATGGATAGTCCATGGCCGACTAGTCCGAAGGAGGTGGGTGATGTCTGCGCATAAGTACGAACTGATGTTCATTGCCGATCCTGAGCTGGATGAGCGCGGTCTGAAGAAGTTGACCGAGCAGTATCTGGAGCTCGTCACCAAGGAAGGTGGTTCCGTTGAGAACACCGATATTTGGGGACGTCGCAAGCTCGCTTACGAGATTGACGGCAAGACCGAAGGCAACTACGTGGTGGTCAACTACACGACCACTCCCGAGGTCAGCGCCGAGCTCGATCGTGTGCTCAACCTGAACGAATCCGTCGTCCGCACGAAGATTCTTCGTAAAGACGCCAAGTAAGCCGTATGAGTTTCTGATTGTTCGCGACTCGCTGAACCAAAGGTAAGAAGGTAAGTCATGGCAGGCGAAACCATCATCACCGTGGTGGGCAACCTCACGGCAGATCCCGAACTGAGGACCACGGGAAACGGCGCTTCCGTCGCCAGTTTCACCATCGCCTCTACCGCGCGTACCTACAATCGCAACACCGGGCAGTTCGAGGACGGCAATGCGCTGTTCATGCGCTGCTCCGCCTGGCGCGATCTCGCCGAGCATTGCGCCAGCACGCTGTCCAAAGGCATGCGTGTCATCGCGCAGGGGCGTCTCCAGCAGCGCTCGTATCAGGCGCAGGACGGCTCGAACCGCACCGTCATCGAGATGACGATTGACGAGATCGGCCCGTCCCTGCGTTACGCGACCGCGCAGGTCACGCGCACGTCCAGCGGCAACGGCCAAGGCGGATTCGCCGGCCGTGGCAATGGCGGCAATGGCGGATTCAACGCCGGTCAGGGCAATGGCGGCGGTTTCGGCGGCAACGCCGGCGGCTACCAGGGTGGCCGTGGCAATGGCGGCTTCAGCGGTGGCTATCAGGGTGGCGGCAATGGCAGCTACCAGGGTGGCGCGTCCGCTGCGGGCAACGCCGGCCAGAGCGCCGCGCCCGCGACCGATCCGTGGGGCACGTCCGGCGATGCCGGCTCGTCCTTCGGTTCGTTCGGTGGCTCGTCCGATTTCGGTGGCGATTCGCAGGAACCCGAGTTCTGATGCCCGTCCGCGGCCATATGAAGCCGTGCGACGCACGTAACAATCCAGAAGCAAGCATTCAATCGTAATTTTCAAGGAGAACATCATGTCACGTAAGAGGCCGCAACCGCCGGTCAAGCCGTTCAAGAAGAAGCCGAATCCGCTGAAGGCCGCCAAGGTCACCGAGATCGATTACAAGGACGTCGCGCTGCTGCGCAAGTTCATCTCCGATCGCGGCAAGATTCGTTCCCGCCGTATCACCGGCGTGACCGTGCAGGAACAGCGCGAGCTCTCCAAGGCGATCAAGAACGCCCGCGAGATGGCCCTGCTGCCGTACGCCACCACCGGTCGCTGAGTTAGGGAGGATAAGAAATGGCTGAATCCAAGGTTATTCTCACCCAGACCGTTGCCAACCTGGGCCACTCCGGCGATGTCGTCGCCGTCCGCTCCGGCTACGCCCGCAACTACCTGATCCCGCAGGGCCTCGCCTTCGCGTGGACCAAGGGCGCCGAAGCTCAGATCGTGCAGATGAAGCGCGCTCGCCTGGCCAAGGCCGTCGCCACCCGCGAGGATGCCGTCGCCGCCAAGGCCGCCATCGAGGGCACTACCGTCGAGATCGCTGCCAAGGTTTCCGAGTCCGGCAAGCTGTTCGGTAGCGTCACCGCCGAGCAGATCGCGCTGGCTCTCTCCGACAAGGCCGCGGTCAACCCGAAGGCCATCGAGGTCGAGCCGATCAAGACCACCGGCGACTTCCCGGCTAAGGCCGCCCTGCACCCGGAGATCACCGCCTCCTTCTTCGTGAAGGTCGTCGCCGAGTAACTCCGGCCCATCAGACAGATTATCGTCTGAGCTTAAGCATCAGCCCCTCCGCCCCTCCGCGCGGCGAGGGGCTTTTTGTATTGTTCCAAGTCGCAGCGAATGATTCTCAATAAGGAAGATGCGAGGATTGCGAACATTTACGCACAAGTGAACAATATGAGAAAACGCTGTTTTCCAAGGATTTGCGGACATTGATGTTCATTTGGAGTTGCGGCGGGCTCGCACCTTTCTTAATGAGAATGATTTGCTGCGAGGATGGGCGTTCTCAAGACGCGGAAGCCAAGCCAGCCCCGTTCAACTCGTTGACAGCGGCGAACGGCATCACCCTCAAAGCCGGTGAGTCCCTGCTGCTCAAGGCCGGCGCCACCTGCACCAGCGCGACCCAGACCATCGACGGCGCCTCGGTCAAGACCGGCCTGCGCGTCATCAACACCAAAGGCACCAAGGACGCGCCCATCACCATCGGAGCGTACGGCGAAGGCGCCGCGCCCATCATCGCCGGTGCGGGCGTCAGCGAGACCATCCTGCTGAAGAACTCCGAATACATCACAGTGCAGGGCTTCGAAGTCACCAACACTGATGCGAACGCGGCCGATTACGAAAAATACATGCGCCGCGGCATCGCCGTGGACGCTCGGCAACGCCGACAACACGAAGAACAACGACGCCGGTGGTGCCACTCGGCGCCCGAAGTCCGAACTAAACCAGACCGATGCCGTAGTCTCCGGCGAGTACGCGGCGAAACTCGGCGAACAGCTCACCCCGTACAAGGGCGACACCATCAACCAGCACACGCTGTCTGAGACGCCGGGCAAGACGTACCGTCTCGGCCTGTGGGCGACGCTCGGCAAGAGCAACGACGACACCCCGTCCACGCTCAAGGTGCAGGTCAAGTCCAACCTCGCGTCGCTTGGCGCCGTCAGCTCGTTCAGCCAGTACCGCAAGACCGTGCTGAGCGAGACCGTGGACGCCGAAAGCAAGGAAGGCGGCAAAATTCACTACAGCGGGTCGTTCATCGTGCCGCTCGACGTGGACCCGTATGCCGCGCTGTGGGTCGCCATCTCGCAGACCGATCTGGCCTCCGGCTCGTTCGCGTACATCGACAACGTCACGCTCGTCGAGGACTCCGCGGCCGTGTCCGACGTCGCGTCGATCGCCGTGACCACTCAGCCGACCAAGACCGAATACGCCATCGGCGACGCGCTCGACCTGAGCGGCATGGCCGTCGCCGCCACGATGTCTGACGGCACGCCGCCGAGCTCGGCGAGGGCGAATACACGGTCTCCGAGTTCGACTCGTCGACCGCCGGCGAAAAGACCATCACGGTGACGTACGCCGCCGATACCTCGCTTACCGCCACGCTCAAGGTGACGGTGAAGGAGGCCGAGCCGGTCGACACCGTGCCGCCGGTGATTTCCGGTGCGGATGACGTGGCCGTGGAGTTCGGTGCGTCGTTTGATCCGATGGCGGGTGTGTGTTTATGGTCAAATAAACGTGTACGGCGTCACCACCAAATCTGAACGGTATAAGCGTTCATATTGGACACGGACGGCGGCCGGAAATGGCATCGGCGGAAGAAAAGCGCCGGTGCCGTACGGTTCCTGATAGATTCCCGAGTGCCAGCAACCACACATGGTCCTCGGGAGGAAAGGAATGACGACACCGGTGCGTATTCAACAGAGTATCAGGCAGCTCGAGACGAAAGGCCTGACGCATACGCAGATAGCCAGGGAACTGGGCGTTTCGCGGACGACCGTGGTCAAGTACGCGACCCGCGATTATTCGCCCGTTCCGCCGACCGGGGGAACTGCGAGCCGTTCCCTGGTCGCGGGCGAGTACGCGCGCAAGGCCGACGAATGGCTCGAGGCCGACCGGCGCATGCCGCGCAAACAGCGGCACACCGCCCGGCGCGTGCACGAGCGGCTCGTGGAGGAATGCGGCTTCGAGGGCAGTTATTCGTCGGTGCAGCGATGGGTCAAGCGCTGGCGCCAACGCCACCGCGGCGAGGCCGAGGGGTCCGGCGGGCTGGAATGGGCGCCGGGCAGCGCGCAGGTCGATTTCGGCCAGGCCCTGGCCGTGGTCGCCGGCGTGGAACGGACCGTGCATTTCCTGGTGGTCTCGTTCCCGTACTCGAACATGAGATACGTGGCCGCGCTGCCCGGCGAGACCGCGGAATGCGTGTGCCATGGCCTGAACAAGGTGTTCTCCCATGCCGGCATGGTCCCCCGCGTGCTGGTGTTCGACAACGCCACCGGGGTCGGCCACCGCAGGGCCGACGGGACCGTCACCCAGACGAGGCTGTTCTCGCTGTTCTGCGCGCACTACGGCTTCGAGACGAGGTTCCGCGACCCGTATTCCGGGCACGAGAAGGGCAGTACCGAGAACGCGGTCGGTTTCCTGCGTCGCAACCTGATGGTGCCGACGCCGTCCGCGGAGGGATGGGACCGGCTCACGGACGCGTGGCTGGAACGCTGCGACGAGATCGCGCGCGGCGTCCACTACCGCGAGGACGTGCCGATCCGGGACCTGTTCGAGACGGACCTCGACCACATGCTCCCGCTGCCGCCGTCCATGTTCGACGCGTGCGACTGGCGCGGGGTGAAGGCCGACAGGACCGGAACGGTCACGATCGACCCGAGCCGCTACCTCGCGGGCCCGAGATGGCATTCCATGCGTCTCATGGCCGGTGTGCGGGCCCTGCGGGTCGAGCTGCGTTCCATGGACGGCGATCCGATCGTCACGCTGGAGCGCAGGTGGGGCCGCAGTCCCGACACCGCGATGGACCCGCTGTCGCTGCTCGCCATCATCGCGCGCAAGCCGCGTTCGTGGGGCGAGAGTCCCATACGCTCCGATTTCCCGGAGGAGACGCGCGTGCTGCTCGACCGGATGGAGCCGCGCGAACGTGGCCTGCTGGTCGACGGCATCCGCCGCGCGGCCGTGGCGAGTGGCTTCCGTGCGGCCGCCATGGCCGTCGTCGAGATCGTCGCCGCGGGCAGAAGGCCCGACAGGGCCGCGATCGACCAGACGGCCAGGCGGATCGCGCAGGGCGACGGTCCCGAATCGAGGGCCAGGCTCGACACGTACAGCAGGTTCATGAGGGAGGACGGCGATGAGTGAGTCGACGGACGCCGCGGCGGGCGGACGCAGGGGCGGGCGGACCGTGAGCAAGTCCACCCCGGACGAGGTCATGGAGCTCGCATGCGGGCTGCCGTTGACCAGGAGCGTGTTGCGTTCCGTGGTCGCGGACGCCACGCCCGGCCAGCTCGGCGTGCTGGCCGACCTGTTCAGGGCCGAGAACGCCAGCCGGACGGAATCCAGGCGCGCCAGGCTGATCAGGAACGCGGGATTCCCGTGCGTCAAGGGCTTCGACGGATACGACTGGGGCATGGCGTCGTTCCCCGCCGACTGGGGGCGCGAGCAGCTCATGGACCTCGGTTTCGTGGACCGGGCCGAGGACCTCGTGCTCTACGGCGACGTTGGATGCGGCAAGACGCACATGGCGATCGCCACGGGCATGCTGGCGTGCGAGAGGGGCATGCCGGTGAGGTTCTTCACCGCGTCGTCGCTGGTGATGCGTTTGCGGCGGGCGAGGGACGAGAACCGGCTCGACGCGGAACTGCGCGCGATAGGCCGCGCCAGGCTGCTGGTCATCGACGAGCTGGGCTACCTGCCGATCGACATCGACGGGGCCAGGCTCCTGTTCCAGGTCGTCGCGGATTCCTACGAGAAGCGGAGCGTGGTGTTCACCACGAACCTGGAGTTCGGACGGTGGGGCGAGGTGTTCGGCGACGGCGACATGGCCGCCGCGGTCATCGACCGCATCGTGCACCACGGAAGGATCGTCAGGTTCCGTGGCGAGTCGTACCGCAACAGCCACTCCCTGATGAGATAAACGAAAAGAGGGGAACCAGCCGGACCGCCGGTGACGGTGTCCATTTTGAACGCCGATGGTGTTCAGATTAACTGGTGACGACACGCAGATTTATTTGACGAAAGACAGTGTGAAGGCGGTTGATGATGTGGACAGTGATGTGACCGGTGTCGTGAAGGTGTCCGGTGACACGGTGGACACGAGCAAGCCCGGCGCGTACACGTTGGTGTACACGGTGAGCGATGCGGCCGGTAGCGAGGCGTCCGTGACCCGTGTGGCCACCGTCAAGGAGAAGTCCGGCGAGACGCCCGTCGAGCCTGGCGACAAGGATCCGGACGGCGGCAAGGAGCCGGGCAAGGATACCGACAAGGACGGTGATAAGGACGACCAAGGCAACAAGAAGCCGGGCCTGTCCGCGACTGACGCCTCGGTGTCCGTCGTTGCCATCGCCGCAATCGGCCTGCTTGCGACGGGCGCCGTGTCTGTGGCGGTTCGCCGCCGTCGCGACATCTAAGGCGCGGATTTCCTGAGTCGCGTTGGCCCTGATCGGCTCAGGGCCAACGCATGGCATTGATGCCGGTCGAATGGCTGTCCCATTCGACCGGCATCTTCGTCTATTTTGGCCTTGCCCGGCGTGATTCCACGATGTATGTGCTGCTATCTTCGTTTCGAGGGGTTGATTCCACTGCCTGGGAACATCTATCTGCGTTTCAGGGGGTGGCCAAAACACTATGCACGGAATATATAGGGCATTTGCTCATTGAAATCATGCGGTTTGCGTGATGTTTATACTTTGCTACCAACCCCCTGAAACGCAGATAGATGTTCGTCGCGGCCTGAATCAACCCCCTGAAACGCAGATAGGGGCGGATTGCGAGGATCACCCGGGCGGGGGCATGCTTCCAGCGAAGAATTAGGGGTGATTTGTGACTCGGGCGCACCCTCTCGACGAAAACAAAAAAGGTCAGAATCTTTCGATTCCGACCTTGCTTGTGCCCCCGCAGGGATTCGAACCCTGGACACGCTGATTAAGAGTCAGCTGCTCTAACCAACTGAGCTACAGGGGCGTTGGTCATTTCTTGAGCCGAGTGATAACTATACTCGGAACTCGCTGCGATGCAAATCGGCATGTCGCGTACGGCGTGTCGCGAGTAATTCCAATGGGTTCCACATGACTGCACCCAAGTGTGCATGGCAGGGCAGGGTGTGAGTCACCGGGGATTCTGCCGTCCAATCCGCCCGTATCGCCGTTCGTCAAGGGGTAAAGTGTACAATCACGTCGTTTGCTTTCGCACCCAGCGAAATTGAGTCGCCGGGAGTACGAGAGAAATCCAATCATCCAGAGACCGTGAGCAGTCAGCCATGTCTGCGATGCGGTGGAGAGAAAAGAAGAAGCCGTGGAATATTCCCTCTTTACCAAGCTGGCTGCCGAGTTCTTCGGCACCGCCATCCTGATGATCTTCGGCAATGGCTCGGTCGCCAACGTCGAACTCAAGAACACGAAGGGCCACCACGCCGGATGGCTGAACATCGCCATGGGCTACGGTTTCGGCGTCATGTTCCCGGTGCTCATGTTCGGCGGCGTGTCCGGCGCCCACATCAACCCGGCCATGACCCTCGCCCAGGCGATCAACGGGCTGTTCCCGTGGAGCGACGTGCTGCCGTACATCGTGGCGCAGCTGCTCGGCGCACTGCTGGGACAGTTCATCGTGTACCTGACGTATTACCCGCACTACAAGGAGACCGAGGACGCGGAAGCGATCCTCGGCACGTTCTGCACGACCGACGCCGACAACGACAAGATCAACTACTTCCTCAACGAGATGTTTGGCACGCTGGTGCTGGTGTTCGGTGCGCTGTGCTGCCTGATGCTGCCGTGGGGTTCGAAGGATTTGGCGGCCGCGTCGATCGTGGTTGGCTTCATCGTATGGGGTTTGGTGACCTCGATGGGTGGCCCGACCGGCCCCGGCCTGAATCCGGCCCGCGACCTGATGCCGCGTCTGCTGCACGCGATCCTGCCGATTCCGAACAAGGGCACCTCGCGTTGGGGAGAGGCGTGGATTCCGGTCGTCGCTCCGATTGTGGGCGCCATCGTCGGCGCGTGGCTGTACGTGTTCTTCTTCGCGTGATTTTTGCGCGAACCGCGTGAGCCGCGGCGGGCTCGCGTGACGCCACACGTGTTGCGCGGCCCCACGGCTGACGGGATACAATGCAGGGAGAGGCACCTGCGAAAAGCGTGCCCTTGTGCTCGCGCTTTCGCGGGGCGGCGCGGCTTGACCTATGACGTTGCTGGGAGTGATTGAAGTTGCAGCGGTTGCGTGGTGACGATATGCGTCGGGTGTTCCGCACCCGGCGCATTGCCGTATGTGCGGGGTTGATTTTGGCGCTCGTGTTGTTTGTTCTTGCGGTGCGGGCGAGCGTACTTCGCGTGCCGGGCATGGGCGGTGAGCGGTCGTCCATCGCGCAGCCAAGTGCAACAGCGCAGCCGCGGTCTGCGGGGGAGCAGAAGGGCGGCGATTCCGCGAAATCGTCGGCCACCGCGAAATCCACCAATTCCGAGGCACAGTCAAACGGGTATGACCCCTCGAAGCCGTTCTCGCAGGCGCAGCGGCGCGAGATTCTCGAGAAGGCGCAGCAGACCGCGGCGGCCAGCGGCAAACCCCGCCACGAATACCATTACTGCGTGTCCACCAAGGGGAGCGTCGGCGATACCGGCGAGTTCGGGCGCACGGTGTACGCGACGCTGAATGATTCGCGTGGGTGGCCCCGTGCCGGTCTCACGTTCGTGGAGAGCGGTTCCAGCAAGTGCGACATGACGTATATCCTGGCCGCGGCGGAGTATATGAAATCGTTTTCGTCGCTTTGCTCGTCGCAGTACAGCTGCCGCGTCGGCAATCAGGTGATCATCAATTATGACCGCTGGCGCGAGCCGACCGACAGCTGGCTGAAGGGCGGCGGCAATCTGGCGAATTATCGCACGATGGTCATCAACCATGAGACCGGTCACCGGCTTGACCATCGCGACAATGAGACCGTATGCCAGCAGGCAGGCAAGCCGGCGCCGCTGATGCAGCAGCAATCGATATCGTTGCGCGGCTGCACGATCAACGAATGGCCGCTCGACTCGGAGCTCTGGGCGCGGTGGTGATCGGACGATTCGCGCCGACGCCGTCCGGACGAATGCATATCGGTAACGTGTATGCGATGCTGGGTGCGTGGCTGTCGGCTCGTGCGGGTGGCCCAGAGCGTACAAGCCGGACGGGCGGTGGAGCGGGCGATGCGGATTGCCTGAATAACGTGAATCGCGTGGATGGCATGAGTGGCGCAGCCGATCCGGGCGATGCGGACGGCGGGCGAGGGCGCATGCTGCTGCGCATCGAGGACATCGACACCCCGCGCGTGCTGCCGGACGCGGACCGCTGGATCATGGACGATCTGGCATGGTTGGGACTGGACTGGGATGGAGAGCCGGTATACCAGTCGCGGCGGCTCGACATCTACGAGCAGGCGTTGCGCGCGCTTCAGGGCATTGACTTGCGAGACGCCGCCGCGTTCGGTGGCCGTGATGGCGTTGACGGCACCGAGACCACTGCGCTGATATACCCGTGTTTCTGTTCGCGCGCCGACATCCGTGCGGCCTCGGCGCCGCAGGAGGGCGACCGTTTCGTCATGTATCCCGGCACATGCCGGCGCACGCTCGCCGAGCATCCGCGACAGGTCGAGCAACGCTTGGCGAATGGTGATCGGCATTCGCTGCGCATCGCCATGCCCGTCGCCGGCGACGCGCGTGCCGCGGTCACCGTGCATGATCGCGTGTTCGGGAACTGCCGATTCGATTTGCCGCGCGATTTGGGCGATACGGTGGTGCGACGGGCGGATGGTCTGTTCGCCTATCAGCTGGTTGTCACGGTTGACGACTTGCTGATGGGTGTGGATGACATCGTTCGCGGGCGTGACCTGTTGCGATCCTCCGCGCTGCAGCTGTACATCCGTGAGCGTCTGCTCGACGCCGGCTTCGGGGATAGCTCGGATGGCGGCGTTGCCGCGGCTCATCGCGATATCCGTTTCGCACATCTTCCGCTGATCGACAATGCGGCCGGGCGGCGGCTCGCCAAGCGTGAACGGTCGCTGGATATGGGAACGTTACGCAAACATGGCGTCACGGCGCATCGGGTGATCGGCTATTGCGCGTGGCTGCTCGGATTGCAGCAAGAGCCCGAGCCGTGCGCTGCTGCCGACCTGTTGCATGGATTTTCGTGGGATGCGCTCGCCGCAGATTCGCAGGATCGTTCCATCCCCGACGACCCGTTCAGCATCGGATTGTGAGATTCCGCCTCTATATGCTGCGTGCGGAGCCGTTTCGCGCTTCGCCCCCCCCAGTCTCGCATCGCTCGACACCCCGCCAGCGGGGGCCACACTCGAAGTTCCCGGTTTCTCTAGCCGATTCGCCCTCATCCGTGGGCATACTAATATATGGTGCAGCAAGACGGATAGGGAGCATATGATGACCGCTTACATGGATCACAAGGATCTGACCAATGAAAGCATCGACGAGACGCGGGCGACGCAGATTCGCGATGGCGTGCATCGCGTGCTTGACGCCATCGCCGAAGCCGAGTCGGCGGCCGGTCGCGCTCCCGGTTCGGTGAAGCTGCTGGCGGCGACGAAGACCCGTGACGTCGGCGAGATCATGGCGGCGATCGATGCGGGCGTCCGCATGATCGGCGAGAACCGCCCGCAGGAGGTCATGGCCAAGGCCGAGGGACTGCGTCGCCTGTGCGCGGACCGGGGATTTGCGCTCGGCACAGGTGACGGCGACACCACTCGACCGTCTGACGCCGAACACATCCCGTTCCATCTCATCGGCCAGCTGCAGGCCAACAAGATCGGTAAAATCCTCCCCGACGTCAACACCATCGAATCGGTGGACGGCGTCGAACTGGCGCAGCGCATCGCCCGCCGTGCCGTCGCCCGTGGAATCACGGTCGGCGTGCTTCTGGAAGTCAACGAGTCCGGGGAGGCATCGAAATCGGGTTGCGACCCGCAGGCGGCCGTCGACATCGCCGCACAGATCGCGCAGCTGGACGGCATCCGGCTCGAAGGCCTGATGACCATCGGCGCGCACGTCGATGACGAGGCCATGATTCGCGCCTGCTTTGCGCATCTGCGCGGCACGCGCGACACGATTCTCGCCTCTCGCGCGCCCGGCAACGAGCACTGCACGGAACTGTCGATGGGTATGACGCACGACATGGCGCTCGCCATCGCGGAGGGTGCGACGATTGTGCGCGTCGGAACGGCGATTTTCGGCGAACGCGCGTTCATCTGACGGATTGCGGCAGGCCTCGGCGGAAAGGGGCTGGGCTGTAGCGCCCGCGCTGCGCTGCCGGCTTCTCGACTGCCGTTTGATGGTGGGCATACGATGGGGGTATTGGTGTCGGCTGACGGCAACGTGAGGTGAGTGCGGTCATGAAACGTGATGATATGCGGGCGAGCCGCGGTGCGCGGCCTGACGAGAGTGCAGAGGGTGCCGTGCCGGTGTCATCGAGTGATGATATTCGCGTCCATGCCGTGGTGGCGGGTCTGGTGCAGGGCGTCGGATTCCGGTATTTCACGGTGATGACCGCCGGCAAGCTCGGCCTGGGCGGTTGGGTGCGCAACTGCTACGACGGCTCGGTGGAGGTCGAGGCGCAGGGGGAACGCGGCAAGGTCGCCCGTCTGATTTCGGCACTGAAGCAGGGGCCGCGCTATGCCGATGTCGAACGAGTGGACGTCACCGAGATCCCGCTGCAGGAGCTGAAGCCGGCTCGTCATGGATTCCCCTCGTTCGGCGTGTTCTACGAGCGATAGTTTCGGGTCTATTGAGACGGAACTGTTCCATCGGCAGATGATGGTAAATGACGTTAGCCGATGGTTCAGCCCACTGTCGGAAGCAATATATAACTCTGCCCCCGCTGGCTGGCTCTTGCGAAGCGGGCAGGAGCGGTTTGCGTTCCTAAGTGCGCGCTGAAACGTTCAGCCTGCGAACATAAGAACGCAGATCGCACGTTTTGCGTTCTTATGTTCGCGTACTCGTCGATACGGCACGCACTTAGGAACGCAAAAGAGTCCGCGTAATCTCACGACGAGAGCCTCCCTCAGTCTTGTTGTGCTTTGGCGGGAGCAGACACTTCGCTGATACAGCGGTATACCGTTATGTAAGAGGCCTCAGGCCTTGATCTAAGCCGCATCTCGGTATATTTCCCAAGAATTTTCCCCGTAGGGAAGGGGGTATGGCCTGATTCCCGAGGACCTTATGCCGCAAGGGCTGTGAAAGCGGTTTTTCTGCGGGGGGGGGCATGTATTCGGCGTTATTTCAATGTTTCGGGGGATTGCGTCGATTTTTGGGTGCGGATACGGTCAGGAGTTAACAGGCCGATGGAAGTCGATGATTTGCGCGTGCTGCGACGGTGAGAGTCGCAATCGTGAGTCTTTGTCGAACTGCTGAACGCCGGATGAAGAGTTTTGGAAATGATGGAAGGGATGCTTATCGTGACTAAGCAGGATCGGAAACCATCGCATACGAGGGCGATGCGCTCTCGCCTGATCGCGGCCGCCGTATCCGTCGCGACCGTTCTTGGACTTGCCGTCACCGGCACTGCGATTGCGGACAATGTGGGGACAGCCGTACCCGAAGCCGCGCAGTCGGCCACGACGCAGGCATCACAGGCCGGCACCGGCCCGATCAGCGGCATCGCACAGGGCGACAGCGCTCAGCAGGAGGCGTCATCTGCCCTGACCGATCGCGCCGGGACTGGTGCTTCGGGGCAGACCGCCACGGTCAAAGCGTCGGCTGCGCCTCGCGCCACGGCGAACGACGGCAAAGTGAAGATTAACCTATTCGATTATTGGGACAGCAGTGATCCGAAGGGCCCGGCAAAGGCCGCTGGCAAAGAGAACGTGAACTATGCCACGGGCGGTACCAGCAGAAATGAGGCGGCTGCAGCATTCTACTTCAACTACTTCAACGGAAAAGGTAAGGATTGGAACGGCTGGACTGGCAGTGCAGAAACCTCTCCGGGCATCGTCAAGACGAACCTCACCAAGACCGGCGCTGATGCAGTTCCGCAGTTCTCTACGATGGTGACCAATAAAAATAATGCACAGACCGACATGACGTACTTGTTCACAGAAAGCGAGTGGGCCAAGGCATATACCAATGGCGGCAATGGGCTGACGGGGCTGTTCGATCCGACGGAAGAGGCCAAGGGCCACTATGTGTACGACTCCAATACGACGTACGCCGCGCTGAACAGTGCCGGTGCCGGATTTGACCGGTCAGCAACATGGACCGAGAGAACTGACGCGTGGATTCCGAAATTCCTGCCGTTCAATGCGGATAAAAGTCAGCTGCGGATCGGCTTTCATTCAGTGCGCGGCGCCCGGTACGCCTTCGGTATGACCGCATACGCGAAGTTCATGCAACCGAAAGAAGGCAAACCCGTTGATGGTTCCCCGATGACGTTCAACTTCACGGGTGACGATGATCTGTGGCTGTTCGTCGACGGCATGCTTGTGTTGGATATCGGTGGCATCCATGATGCCGCCAGCGGCTCCATTGATTTCGCGACCGGTGTGGTGACGCTTGTCAGCAATAAAACCACTACGACCACGTTGCAGGCATTGTTTACTCAGGCGCTCAAGGACCAAGGCAAGTCGGATGCCGAGATCACCGCTTGGATGGAATCCAATATGGTCAAAGCCTCCAATGGCTCCTACACCACGTTCAAGAACTACACCAGTCACGAGATGAACATGTACTACTTCGAGCGTGGCCATAGTGGTTCCAACTGCAAGCTTGACTTCAATTTGGTGACTCTTGACTCCAGCCATATTCAAATCGGCAAGGAGACGGAGAACGTTCCTGAAGTTGACAAGGACAAGAACTATACATTCAACGCTTATGTCAACTATGAGGGAACCGACAGTGACAAGGATTACACGTTGTACACGGGTAAATACGACGTGTACAACACCGCCACCGGCACCAAGGACGGTGAAACCCGGACCACGGATTCCAATGGCGTGATAACGCTCAAGGCGGGCCAGTATGCCGTGCTTTTGGGCAGCGACGCCAAGAGGATCACCGAGTCCTCGAAGTACAAGGTGACGGAAATCAACGTTGACCAGGACACGTATGCGGTGAGCGCCAATGGCGGTCAGGTCAAGGTGACGCAGGAGAAGGATTCTGCGACCACGGAGCCGGTGTCGGTCGGTGAGGTGCCACGTACCACGGTGACGAACACGGTCGTCACGGCGCCCCGGTACCGCAAGTACATCAAGGCGAACAATGATGGCACCTATGACCTGTCCCTGAACGTGACCGGCACGCAGTCCGGCTCGTCGCAGACGACCGTGTCCCCGGCCGACATCGTCGTGGTGTTCGACACCTCCGGTTCCATGAGTAACCCGATGGGAGACAACTCTCGTCTTGAGGTTGCGAAGACTGCCGTCAACAGCATGGCGCAGCATCTGCTGACGCCTGAGAACCAGGGCAAGGATAGCAACATCCGGATGGCGCTGGTCCCCTTCTCGACGACGGTGGGCAATGTGTTGAACTTCACCGACAACGCAATGGACATAGTCAGTGCCGTTAATGGTCTGGGCGCCGATGGTGGCACGAATTGGGAGGCCGCGCTTAAAGCCGCCAATGCCAAGCTGGCTTCCGGTCGTAAGGGCGTGAAGAAGTACATCGTGTTCATGTCAGACGGCGACCCGACGTTCCGCACGAGTTCCGTGCGGACCGGCACTGATTGGTGGGGCCGTCCGACCTATGATGACGATGATCGCAGGGGTCTTCCTGCCGGGGTTCATGGTTCTGGCAGCAGTGATCGATATGGGGCGAATCTCAGCTCCGCTGTTGCCGAGGCTAACAGGCGTGGCGATGCGACGTTGTTCTCGGTTGGCGTGTCCTCCGATCCGACCAAGATGCGTGGCTTCGCCGATCAGACGAAGGGCTCGTATTACAGCGCCACCAGCACGGATGAGCTGAACAAGGCATTTGCCGATATCATCGGTCAGATCAACAGGAAGTCTTCGTACAAGAACGTGTCCATCACCGATACGCTGTCGGACTACGCGGAGTTCGTTAATGCTAACTTCGGCTCGAATGATGTGACGGTGACGGCATCTAAAGACGGTAATAGTGTCGATCTCAACGAGAGCGATTACACGGTTACCGTTTCGGGCAAGACGGTGAAGGTCACGTTCGCGGACGGCTATGAGCTTCAGGATGGCGTGACGTATACGGTCACGTTCAAGGTCAAGCCGACGCAGAAGGCCTACAACGAGTACGCCGCCAACAAGCAGAATGACGACAAGACCGGATATAAGGATGTTCTTGGTGCCGACAACACTGATGCGGATGGTCACCATACTTCGTCCAATTTGCCCGGCTTCCATTCGAATGCGGATCACGGCGCGAAGCTGGAGTACACCGTCGTCAACACGGTCGGCGACCAGACCACCGAGACCCCGGGTTCCGTGGAGTACCCCCACCCCGTCCTGCAGGTAAAGACCGGCAAGATCCAGGTGACCAAGAACTGGTCCGATGGAGCGGAGAAGCATGGGAATGGCTCGGTGACCGTCACGTTGAAGCAGTGCAATGCGCAAGGTGAGGATTGCAAGGACATCAACCGGACCGTGACCCTCAACAACCAGGGTCAGTGGGCTGGTGCGTTCGAGAACCTCGCCCCTGGCACCTACCGCGTGGAGGAGTCCAGCGTGGACGGCTACACGGCGTCCTACAACCCCGAGAACCAGTTGGTAACCGTCACTGCCGACGACCTGTGGGCGGCTCCGGATAACAACAACATGACGACCTTCGACAACGTCAAGACGTACCCGGTCACGATCACCAACACCTTCGTTGCCGTGTCCGCTCTGCCGATGACCGGCGGCGCCACGACTCGTGACTGGCTTGTGTATGGGGGCGGCTTCGGCCTGCTCGCGGCACTGGTCAGAATCGGATACTTCATCTGGCGCAAGCGTCGGCTCGTCTGACCTGCGGCGGATGCTCCGCCCTCCTCCCTCGTCGGGGAGGGCACACGGGGGCGGCGACCAGTCGCCCCCGACAACTCAAGATTTGCGGACTGCGGAAGCCTCAACGACTGCCGCTTCCGCAGTTGCAATAAACAAGACAACGAAAGGAAGATGAGTTTCTCATGAAGTTCAAGAAGCTTTTCGCGGGTGTCGCAGCTGCGGCCACCCTTCTCGCTGGCATGGCGTTCGGCACCGGTGCCGCCAACGCGGCCGAGACGACAGTGGACACTGCTGCAACAGTCACGTTCAAAGCGTCCAAAGAAAAGCAGCTGACCAGCGCCCAGCTGAGCGCATACAAGATCGCGGACTACGTGAACTATGGCACTGCCAAAACCCCGGTGTATGGTGTGAAGACCGCTGCGGGCGCCAATCGCACGAAGCTGGCTGCGGCTCTGACCGCCGCCGGCTTCCAGAACGTGCCGATCGATGGCACCACTGATTTGATGGCTTGGGCTATGAATCAAAAAACGACCACGGATACGGATGGTACCGTCACGCAGGTTCAGTTCGATCAGTCCGAGACCCGTCCGTGGAATAATCCGTCCGTGACGCGTAAGTTCGCGGATGCGCTGCAGGCCGGCAACCCGTTCACCGCCACCGCGGATCCGTTCGTGCTGAACAAGGCGACTGGCAACGACACGGATGGTTGGACCGCCACGAACAAGACCGCGCTGACTGCTGGCGTGTATCTGTTCCTGGACGGCAACGCATCGACCGATACCCTGACTCAGGCCGTCCCGATGATCGTGAGCACCGGCTCCGTTGATGCTGAGGGCGTTCTGTCGCTTGGTGATAGCACCGCAGAAGTGGACATGAAGAGCACGGTGAGCGGCACCCAGACGAAGTCCACCACCAGCAAGAGCGCGTCCGTGGGCGAAACCGTGCCGTTTGAACTGGGCTACACGATTCCGAATCCGGTCCCGACCGACTTCACCCTGCAGTTCAAAGATGTGCCAAGCAAGGGCCTGACCGTCAACTTCGCCAGCCTGACCGTTAAGGCTGGCGATAAGGTGCTGACTGACACCGATTACACGGTGGAAAACAACCTGACTGACAACAAGGGCGACGGCACCAATACTTTCGTGGTGAAGATCACCGACCCGGCCAAGTACGCCGGCAAGCAGATCACCATCACCTACAACGCCACCGTCAATGACGAGGCCGAGACAGTCGAGGGCCAGGATTACCACGCGGTGACCAACAAGCTTGTCGGCAATGATGGCACCCCCATCCCCGGCACTGAAACCCTCACCAAGATCTTCGGCTTCAAGTTCACGAAGGTCAACGCCCAGGGTGAGGCCGTCGAGGGCGCGAAGTTCACGCTGAGTGTCGCAAAAGACCAGAACGGCGTGCTGCCGAACAGCGATAAGTACCCGCTCGAAGTCACGTCCGGTGCCAACGGCGTCGTCAAGTTCGACGGCCTGAAGGCCGGCAGCTACACCGTGACCGAGACCGCGGTCGCCGACGGGTACCAGGACTTCAAGGCCTCGTTCACCGTGGCCATCGATGAAAACGGCAAAGTCACCTTCGCCGGCACCGACTCCTGGGGTCTCGCGCCCAAGGGCAGCGCCGACGACTACAAGGTGACCAACGTCAAGTCCGTCTTCGAACTGCCGAAGACCGGTGCTGCGGGCATCGCGCTGTTCGTGGTGATCGCCGCGCTGCTCGGCGGCGCTGCCGCCACCGTGTACGCCAAGTCTCGCCGCACCAGCCGTGCGCTGCGCTGACTGACACGATAACAGGCCAAGCCGCCACATGACGTGCATCCCGCACGAGCATGGTGGCGGCTTCGGCTTGCTGTAACCATTCGCCCCCCCCCGGCAACACCCCTGCCGGGGGCAACACAGTACATACACGAATTCGTTTCACGGCGACTGCAGTGACGGCCGGCACAACAACAGGAGGATGCGCATGGCATCGAGGAGACACGGATCGAAACGGCCGGCCACCTCATCCGGCAACGATCCAGCCGTCAAATCCTCCCATGCGCCCGCACGGTCAACGATGACCCGCAGCCTGCCGGACAATGATGAGCGATCCTCGAATAATTCCCGCAGATCCTACCGAAACAGCCGTCACAAACCCGCCGTGCAGCCGCAGCTCCCGTACTCGATGCTGAGCTTCAATCAGGCGACCGACATCTCCGACCTTGTCGCGCAACGCAAACGACTGCGCATACAGCTCATCATCATGCGCATCGTCACGCTGATACTGGTCATAGCCGCTGTCGCCGTCGCCGGATATCCCCTAGCGCTCCAATACCAGAGCTCGCTCAAACTCGCCCAAACCTCACGCAACAGCGCACAGCAGGTCGCCGGCTGGCCATACCCGCAAGCCGAAGACGCCCTCGCCGCCGCCCGCGCATACAACGCAAAACTCGCCAGATCCGGTCAACCCGTGCTGGGCGAGGCCATCGACCCGTTCAGCGCCGCACAAGGCGGGTCGAGAGCCAAAGGCGAGGATTCCGCCGCCTCCAAAGACAAGGAATACCAGTCCCTGCTCGACTCGGGCGACGAAGTGATGGGAACCATCAAGATCCCGAAAATCTCCGTCAACCTGCCGATCTACCACGGCACGTCACAGACCGCGCTGGCCTCCGGTGCCGGTCACCTGTACGGCTCCTCGCTGCCGGTCGGCGGGGACAGCACGCACTCCGTCATCACCGGGCACCGCGGTCTCGTCAACGCGATGATGTTCACGCGGCTCGACGAGATGAAAACCGGCGACTTCTTCTACATCGAAGTGATGGGGGAGACGCTCGGCTACGAGGTCGACCGCATCACCGTCATCAACCCGGACGACACGTCGCAACTCAAGATCGTGCCCGGCGAGGACCGAGTGACGCTGATGACGTGCACGCCGTACGGCGTCAACACACAGCGCCTGCTGATATCCGGGCATCGCGAGCCGATCCCGATGCCGGCGCCGGACCCGTCCGACCTGCATGACACGCGCACCATCGTGACGATGGTGGTGGTGTGCGGGCTGCTCGGCGGATGGCTGCTGCTCGGCGTGATCGGGCGGATTCGCCGGCTGCCGTTCAAGCCGATGCGGCACGCGTCGTCGTGGCCGCGGCGCATGCGTGGGTGAGGTGCGCTGGGTTCACGGGGGCAACGGGGGTGTCGGCGGCGTCGCCGGTGAGGTCCTCGAAGGCGGACTTGCAAGGTTTTCGAGGGATCTCGCCGTGTGAATCGAACTTGCCGTGAGATGAACATGAACTTCCGGTCAATACCGTGCATATCACGGAAAGTGAGTGTACGCTGAGGATTAGCCGATCAGGTGCATACAGCGTTGCATGTGGCCGGTTGCGGTAACAATGATTTGACCCGGTCGACGGGGCTCTCTGCAAAAGGGGGACATATGAGCAACACGTATCCAGATGGAGCGCCGCAGACTCCGTATGGTGATCCGAACAATGCTGCGGGCGCGGAAGGCGCGCCCGAACCGCAGCCAACGCAGGCTTTCCCGCCGGTGCCGGTCGTTCCTCTGCCCGGGCAGGGAGCGGGCGCGCCGACGGGAGCCCCAGCCGCCCCGTACGGGCAGGGCGAGGCCCCTTATGGTGGTGCGCCGACTGCCGCGTACGGCGAGTCGCTCGCCGGGCCGCAGGGCGGCGCCGAGCCGTATGGATACCAGGCGGCGCCGTATGGGCAGGAGCCGGGAGCGTACGGACAGTCGGGCGCTGGCTCCGCATACAACCAGAGTGGGGCTCCTTATGGTCAGCGGCCTGAACCCGGTCCGAACCCCTTCATCCAGCCCGATGGCGGAACTCCGTATGGTGGCGAGGCGCCTACCGCCGCGTATGGTGAGCCGCTTGCAGGGCCGCAGGGCGGCAACGGCAATGCGCCTGCCGCGCCCTATGGTCAGCAGCCCGAGCCGGAGTATGGTGCCGGCGCGCCTACCGCTGCATACGGTGAGCCGCTTGCCGGCGGTGCTCCGGGAGGGTACGGTCAGCCGGCCGCACCGTACGGCGGCGAGCAGCTGACCGCCGCGTACGGACAGCCATACGGCGCCAACCAGTACGGTGGCCCGCAATACGGGAACCAGCCGCCCGCAATCGCGCCGCAAGGCTACGGCAATCCGTACCAGCAGGAACCGCCGAAGAAGAAGAGCCGCGGCCCGCTCATCGCCGGCATCACCGCCGGTGTCGTTGCCGTCATCGCCATTATCGTCGTAGTCGTGCTGTTCGCCACCGGTGTCATCGGCGGCAAGAAGGACAGCAGCGCCGACGCGAAACCCAACACGTCCACCAGCCAGACGCAGGGCGACAGCAAATCCAAGAGCGACAGCTCCAGCAACGGCAACTCCGACGGATCCAGCAGCAACGATCTGAACAACCTTGACGACGCGTTGCAGAACGGGGCCGACGACACCAACAACGATCTCAACAACGACAGATCCAACGGATCCTCCAGCTCCGGCAAGCCGTCACTGGAAGAGTTCGTCAACTCCAGCGAAATCCAGTCGCAGCTCGACAGCATGACCTCGTCGTACCAGGGCATGGGCATCAGCATCAAGGCGTACGCGGAAGGCAACACGCTCGTGTACGACTACACGCTGTCTGACACGTACAGCAGCATGGGCGACATGATGACGTCGAGCCTTGACGGGATGGACAGCACGTTCAAGTCGGTGGCGCAGACGCTCAACGAAACCTGCGACACCGGCGGCAACGCCAAGGTGCGCGTGTACCTGCATACCGAAAGCGGCAAGACGCTGTTCGACAAGAGCTACACGGAGTAAGCGGGTCCAGCTCGCGAGAATCCGACAAGGCGGGACGGTCATGATTGGCCGCCCCGCTTTTCGTATGCGCGTTCTTCGTAAGGATTGCACTCGCACTGGTTTACACTGGTGGGTATGAGAATCGCACGTTTTTCACTCAACGACAAGCCGCGCTATGCCTTCGTCCAGCAGGACCCGGCCGACGGCAAGGACTACCTGATCGAACTGGACGGATACCCGTTCGGAGCCGCGCCCGTCAAGCCCACAGGGGAGCGGTACGCGCTCGACGCCGATGGGCTGAGGCTGCTCGCGCCGGTGATTCCCTCCAAGGTGTACGGTCTCGCCAAGAACTACGAGGCGCACGCGCAGTTCATGCACGAGAGCGGGCACTCCGAGATTGCTCACGCGCCGGAAGACATGGTGATCTTCTCGAAGCCTTCCACGTCGGTGATCGGGCCGGACGATCCGATCGTCATCCCGTCGTATTCGAACGATATGAACTTCGAGCCCGAAGTGGCGGTGATTATGGGGCGTATCGCCAAGAACGTGCCGGTCGAGAAGGCCATGGACTACGTGCTGGGCTTCACGTGCGTCAACGACGTGACGCTGCGTGACCTGCAGGGGCTGGATCCGATGTGGACGCGGGCGAAGGGCTTCGACACGTCCTGCCCTCTCGGCCCGTGGATTCAGACCGAGCTGGACTGGAAGGACGCGAAGATCTCCTTCACGCTCAACGGCGAGGACGTGCCGATGGCAAGCGGCACCACTGCGAACCTGATTCACGGCATCCCCGAGCAGATCGCCGCGATTTCCTCGTTCTCGACCCTGCTGCCCGGTGACGTCATCATGACCGGCACCCCGAACGCCTCCGGTCACCTTGATCCCGGCGACGAGCCCATCGTCCACGTAGCCGGCATCGGTTCCCTCCGCAACGTGGTCGTGCGCGGCTAGGCGACAGCACAGTGTGCTGTCGCGGCGCACGAGCCGAGCGACAGCGAGGCCGGATTGGGTCGGCCGCAGGCCGTCCGAAATTGCGGGACCGTGCGCGGCATTGCCCGTCGCCTCGACCGGGACGTTGATGATTGGCTCGGGGAATCCATACCGTTTGAGCAGCAGGCGCAAGTGGGTCTCGGCCGGGGAGTCGGTGTTCTCGCGAATCTGGGTGAGTGCCCTGATGCATTGTTTTTGCCCCTGGAACGAGTCGCATGAGTGGATGAATTTTCTGAGTTCGGCCAGAGTGGTCCGTCTGCGTGCGGGGTCGCGGCATACCAGCGAGTCGCCGAATTCTATGAGGTCTTCGAGGGACAGCTCTTTGGCCATTTGGGCGAACAGCGCCTCGGGGGAGGTGCATAGGAGCCCATGCACCTCGATGGTTGCGCCCGAGGCGTCCGTATTGGGCCATACGCGGGGAATGATGTCTTTCGCGCGCGTCCGCCGCGTGGTTCTGAACGTGACATACGCTGCGGGGCGGTTCTTCGTTGATCTCAAACATGACCACTCTCAAAACTCGCAGATACGAGAACTGTTTTGGCGGAAAATGGCGGTTTCGGGTTTCGTATCTGCGAGTTTTGAGAGCATGTCACACGGATTCGAGTTATCCATATTGCGTTTTGGCGCTTCAAAATCAGTGCAAAACTTGAGTCGCGTGCGCTCAACTTTCGGGAATAGAATGGGTGCCGAATCGGTTGTGCGTATCAGACACAGACGGAAAGCGCTGTGCGGGGCGGTTCGGATGTCGTGGGCCGCGGCCGCCAAAGCGCATGAGACATACGGAGGTTGATATGGAACAGAAGTTCACCACCATGGCCCAGGAAGTCATCGGTGATGCGATTCAGAGCGCGTCTGCCGCGGGCAACGCGCAGGTCGAGACACTGCACGTGATGGATGCGCTGCTGCGTCAGGAAAACGGCGTGATTCAGGGGCTGATTCAGGCGGCGGGCGGCAACCCGCAGGCGATTGGCGCCGCGGTGCGCAATGCTCTGGTCAAGATGCCGGCGGCGAGTGGGTCCACCACATCGCAGCCGCAGGCGAGCCGCCAGCTGACGGCGGCGCTGGCACAGGCCGAGAAGGAGATGCAGCAGATGGGCGACGAGTACGTCTCCACCGAGCACTTGCTCATCGGCATCGCCGCATCCGCGCCGAACCAGAGCGCGGACATCCTCAAGGCGAACGGCGTGACGGCCGCGGCGCTGCGCAAGGCCGTCCCCGGCGTGCGCGGCGGCGCCAAGGTCACCAGCCCGGACGCTGAGGGCAGCTACAAGGCGTTGGAGAAGTACTCCACCGATCTGACCGCCCGCGCCAAGGAGGGTAAGCTCGACCCGGTGATCGGGCGTGATCAGGAGATCCGCCGTGTGATCCAGATCCTGAGCCGCCGCACCAAGAACAACCCGGTGCTGATCGGCGAGCCCGGCGTCGGAAAGACCGCCGTCGTGGAGGGCCTCGCCCAGCGTATCGTGGCCGGCGATGTGCCGACCACGCTGCAGAACAAGAAGCTCATCAGCCTCGATTTGGGGTCGATGGTTGCCGGCTCGAAGTATCGTGGCGAGTTCGAGGAGCGCCTCAAGAGCGTGCTCAACGAAATCAAGAACGCCGACGGCCAGATCATCACGTTCATCGACGAGATTCATACGATCGTCGGCACTGGCGCGGCCGAAGGCTCGATGGATGCCGGCAACATGCTCAAGCCCATGCTGGCGCGCGGCGAGCTTCGTCTGATCGGCGCGACCACGCTGGACGAGTACCGCGAGAACATCGAGAAGGACCCGGCGCTTGAGCGTCGTTTCCAGCAGGTGTTCGTGGGCGAGCCGAGCGTGGAGGACACGATCGCGATTCTGCGTGGCCTGAAGCAGCGTTACGAGGCGCACCACAAGGTGACGATCGGCGACGACGCGCTGGTCGCCGCCGCGACGCTCTCGAACCGCTATATTTCCGGCCGTCAGCTGCCCGACAAGGCCATCGATCTGGTCGATGAGGCGGCAGCGCACCTGCGCATGGAGCTCGACTCCTCCCCGGAGGAGATCGACGAGCTGCAGCGCAAGGTCACGCGCTACGAGATGGAGGAGATGCAGCTCAAGAAGGCCGAGGATCCGGCTAGCAAGGAGCGCTTGGAGAAGCTGCAGAACGAGCTCGCGAACACTCGCGAGAAGCTGAGCGGCCTCAAGGCCCGCTGGGATGCGGAGAAGGCCGGCCACAACAAGGTCGGCGACCTGCGCGCCCAGCTGGACGCCAAGCGCGTCGAGGCTGACAAGTTCACCCGTGAGGGCAACCTGGCCGAGGCGTCGAAGATCCTGTACGGCGAGATTCCGGCGATTCAGAAGCAGCTGGACGCGGCCGAGAAGGCCGATGCGGAAGAGGGTGCGACGGGCGAGACCAAGCCCGAGCCGATGGTGCCCGACCATGTGGACGCCGATTCGGTGGCCGGCATCGTCTCCGAGTGGACCGGCATCCCCGTCGGTCGCCTGATGCAGGGCGAGAACGAGAAGCTGCTGAGCATGGAGGACTACCTCGGCAAGCGTGTGATCGGCCAGAAGGAAGCGATCGCGGCGGTGAGCGACGCGGTGCGTCGTTCGCGCGCCGGCATCAGCGACCCGAACCGTCCGACCGGCTCGTTCCTGTTCCTCGGCCCCACCGGCGTGGGCAAGACCGAGCTCGCCAAGGCGCTCGCCGACTTCCTGTTCGACGACGAGAAGGCCATGGTCCGCATCGATATGTCGGAGTACATGGAGAAGGCGTCTGTGAGCCGTCTGATCGGCGCCGCGCCCGGCTACATCGGCTATGAGGAAGGCGGCCAGCTGACCGAGGCCGTGCGTCGTCGTCCGTACTCGGTGGTGCTGTTCGACGAAGTCGAGAAAGCTAGCCCCGAAGTCTTCGACGTGCTGCTGCAGGTGCTGGACGACGGGCGTCTGACCGACGGCCAAGGCCGGACTGTGGACTTCAAGAACACGATCCTGATCATGACCTCGAACCTCGGCTCGCAGTTCCTGGTGAACCAGGACATGGACGCGGACGCCAAGAAGAAGGCCGTGATGGACGCGGTGCACATGAACTTCAAGCCGGAGTTCCTGAACCGTCTGGACGAGATCGTGATGTTCCATCCGCTGACCCGTGAGGAGCTGGGCGGCATCGTCAACATCCAGGTCGCTCAGGTGGCCTCGCGTCTGACGGATCGCCGCATCAAGCTCGACGTCACCGACGCGGCTCGCGAATGGCTCGCCAACACCGGCTATGACCCGGCGTACGGCGCTCGTCCGCTGCGCCGTCTGGTGCAGACCGAGGTCGGCGACCAGCTGGCGCGCATGCTGCTCGCCGGCAAGGTACACGACGGCGACACCGTGCTCGTCGACCAGACCGGTGGCGAGCATCTGGAACTCGGTACCATGCCCGAGGATCCGGATGCCGGCTCCGATACCGACGTCACGGTCGAAGACGTCACCGAAGCCAAATGATGGCCGGGTGATGGCCGCATAATGGCCGAGTCGCGATGAGGGGAGGCCGGGCTCAATACCTGGTCTCCCCTCAATGCGTCATAAGTGCGTCACGCTGTGCGGGTCGCGTCACGCGGCGAGCGCTCGCACAGCGTGACGGTTCGTGAGAAGCCTTATTTTTCAACGTTTTTGGAGTATGCGTCACTCTGTGCGTTCGCTCTGCGTGACGTGACCCGCACAACGTGACGCTGCATGGTGCGTGTGTAGGCGCTGTGGTGCCCGGATTCGCGCGTAAGTCCGAACGCGCCGCGACCCCTATTCGCCGACCGCGGCGCGCTGCTCCACGAACTCGCATCCAGCTATCGCGCGGGCCATGGCGTCGCGCATGGTGGACAGGAACACGCCGTCGCGCGTGAACGCCAGCGCCTGCACCTCGATGCCGTACGGCGAAAAACCGGTGAGCTTGACGAGTGGTTCGCTGCCGGGTTGCGCGAATTCGGCGGTGGCCGTGGCCACCGCGCGCTTCACCGCCTCCGTCACGTGCGCCGGGTCGCTGCCGGCCTTCGCGGTGAACGTCATCGTCACGCATCCTTCATTGGACGGCGTGAGCTTCTCCAGCGACGCGGTGTTGAGCACGGAATTGGGTATGACCATCTCGTTGCCATTGCGCTCGCGCACCACCGTCTGCCGCCACGTGATGTCCTTGACCACGCCGGTCGCCCCCGCGACCGACACCAGATCGCCCGGCTGTATCACCTTGCCGAGCATCAGACCGAAGCCCGAGATCACGTTCGCCACGGTGTCTTTCAGACCCAGCGACACGGCGATGCCGCCGACGCCGAGCGCGGTCATCAGTGTTGTCGGGCTGATGCCGAACACCGGCTGCAGCACGATGGACGCGGCCAGTATCCACACCAGCACGCGCATGATGTTGATGAATATCGACGCGCTCGGCATGTCCGTCCGATCCAGCACCTTGCGCATCACCCGTGCCAGTCCCTTGGTGATCAACAGCGCGGCGACGATCGCCACCAGCAGGAAGATGATTTTCCCGGCGTTCGCCTCGAACCATTGCAGTATCTGATCCATGTCGCCTCCAGGGTCGCGTCCGCGTCGCGCACCCCGCGGCGGCGACTGCTCTGCAAGCCACTTTAGTGGGCGGTTTTGAAATCTCCCGGAATGTCGCCTTTGAAAATGCGGCTCCAGTAGGCCAGCATGTTCTCCTTCGACATCGACAGGTACACTCCCATGGCGAGCACGGCGACATCCTCGTTGAGCAGGTCGTCGACCGAGAGTTTCTTGCTCAGCTCCGGCCACCGCCGCAGCACCGCAAGGATACCGCCGACGGTGAAGTCGAGCATCAGGTCGGTTTTCAGATCCAGGTTGTCGGCGTCGAGCTGGAGGTCGTTGATGATCATCAGACGGCCGAAGTCCTTCAGCGACTCGATGAGCTCGGGCGAGCTATGGCTGCCGGCGAGCAGTGCCAGACGGTCGAGCCGCTGCCGCTGAACTGGGTCGTTCATCACCAGGGAGCATTGGCGCCTCCATTCGATGTCGGGATTGAGGTCGGCGCGTGGCGCCTGCACGGTCGAGTGCTCCACGGCGTGCATGATCGCCGAATCGGCCAGCTCCGGCAGGCTGGCGTAATGGTAGTAGAACGAGTTGCGGTTGACATGCGCCTCGCGTACGACTTCGGTGACGGTGATCTTGCGGTATTCGTGGTCTGCGAGCAGCTCCCAGAACGCGTTTTCGAGGCGTTCGGTCGCGGAGAGTATCTCGGAATCCTTGCGTGGGCGCGGCATGATGGTTCCCTTCCTGCGTGACGTGCGGCTATCGTTTATTGGGCACTATGTCTATATGTGTGATATGGATTATTGTAGGGCGGATTGTGAGGCGGATGATCGGAAAATAGGCGAACTGTCCATTTTTCTCGGTTGGCGAAACAGAGTTCGGGCACGAGACGGCTACCGCGAGGAACGGGACCGGACCGCGGCCATGAGCAGCCCCATCGCTTCGATCAGATGACGGCGATCCGCCTCCGACAGACCCACGAACGTGTTGATCATCGTGGGAACGGCCTTCAGGCCGGCTGCCATGAGATCGGAAATGCTGTCGGCATGGCTCGACCGCAGCACGGAGAACAGGGCGTCCACCGCGCGCTCGCGGTCCTCGGTGCTCAGCGATTCCAGCCAGCCGTTCAACGACCGGTTGAACAGCTGGGAACTCGGCGACACCTGCGGCAGATATTCGAAATCATTGCCCGAGACCTGCCAGGAGAACGTCAGATGCTGCATCACGCCCTTCTGGTCGGAGCGTACAACCCGCATCGGCTCGGGCGTCTCCAGAATCATGCCGACAATCGAGGAGTCCGGTACGATCTTCACGATGAGGGGCATGACGCTCCGATACGGATCGCTGCCGACGATCTGCGACGGGAACCCCGGCCCGTCCAGCGAATACACCGCCGTGACACGCCGCTGCACCGGCTCGGGCGCGTTCATCGCCGCATACACGGCCAGATTGCCGCCCTTGGAATGCCCCAGCAGCACCATCGGGCCGCGCCACAGGCGCGCCACGGCGCACACATACTCACACGCCGCATGCTGTGCGGGCACCGGGTAGCGAAACGCCATGTTGAAATCCTCTTTCCAACCCACGAACGAGTCGTCCGTGCCGCGGAACGCCACCGCCAGCGTGCCGCCCGGCAGCAGCATGGTCACGGCGGCGAACTGCATCTGCTGTTCCTCGCTGAAATGCTCGTCGGATGCGTCCACGCGAACGCAGGCAAAGCGCGGATTGACTCCGATGGCGGCGTACAGCTCCTGCGTCAGGCGCGGGTCGGCGAGGCCGTTATGGCCGCTCTCCACATGAAAATCATCGGGGGTCAGCGCCTCCGACACCGAAGCCAGCGTTGCGTCGCCGAACTCCGGGGCGGCCAAATGGCGAATCGAGCGCACCGGATGGCGCACGTCGATGCTGCTCAGACGTCTGCGGAATGTGCCGGATCGTGCCTCGACATCGGCCAGAGTCCGCACGCATGCCGGCATGTCCTGATAGACAAGCGACGCCAGCACCAGCGCGTCGACGGCGTTGAACGGTGCGTCGACGCCGAACGGGCGGGTCTCGGAACGTGCATAATCGATGATGTTGGGCGTCGTGCGCCTCCTTTCCGCCGCGGCGGGGCTATGCTTGTCGTCCGGAGCCGCTAAGGGCCGGGCGGGTGACCGGTTACCCGTCAATATACCCGGTTCCCAACCCGCGCGAACCCAACAACAACCGGCGACATGCCCTGTTGTGCGTGGTCGGTGGTAAAAACGAAACCAGAGTCCAACGGGGAGGTTGTGCCATGATCAACGAAACATACAAAGCCATGCTCGGCGGCAAATCGGTCATTCGAACCCTGAGTGAATACGCGACCGCAAGGGGCACCGAAATCGGATACGACAACGTGTTCGACTATTCGCTGGGCAACCCGAGCGTGCCGTGCCCGTCCAGCTTCACCAAGGCGATGATCGACATGTACGAGACCGCCGATCCGGTCGCGCTCCACGGATACAGCCCGTCGCTGGGCAACCCGGAGGCGTGCCGCACCATCGCCGAAAGCCTCAACCGGCGTTTCGGCATGGATTACACGGCCGGCCACATCTTCCCGACGACGGGTGCCGCCGGTGCGCTCGCCCACGCGCTGCGGGCCGTCACCAAGCCCGGCGACGAAGTGCTCACGTTCGCGCCATACTTCCCCGAATACCATCCGTATGTCGAAGGCGCGGGCGCGCGGCTGACCGTCGTGCCCGCCGACATCGAGAGCTTCCAGATCAACTTCGCGGCGTTCGAGGCGGCGCTGAACCCCGAGGTGGCGGTCGTGCTCATCAACACGCCGAACAATCCCTCCGGCGCGGTGTATTCGGCCGAAACGCTCGACCGGCTCGCGGGTATCCTGCGGGCGAAGCAGGCCGAATACGGTCACGACATCTTCCTGATCAGCGACGAGCCCTACCGCGAGATCGTGTTCGACGGCGGCACGCAGCCGTACCCGGCCAAGTTCTACGACAACACGCTGACCTGCTACTCCTGGTCGAAGTCGCTGAGCCTGCCGGGCGAGCGCATCGGCTACGTGGCAGTCAACCCGCAGGCGACCGACGCCGAACTCATCGTGCCGATGTGCGGGCAGATCTCGCGCGGCACCGGCCACAACTGCCCGAGCTCCAGCATGCAGCTCGCCGTGGCGAAGATCATCGACGAGACCAGCGACCTGAGCGTGTACGAGACGAACATGAACCTGCTGTACGATGCGCTGACCTCGATCGGCTTCGACGTGGTGCGCCCGGGCGGAACGTTCTACATCTTCCCGAAGGCGCTGGAAGCCGACGCGAACGCCTTCTGCATGAAGGCCAAGGAATACGACCTGATCCTGGTGCCGTCCGACAGCTTCGGCGTGTCCGGGTACTTCCGCATGGCCTACTGCATCGACATCGACAAGGTGAAGCGGTCGATTCCGGTGCTGGAGCGCTTCGCGCGCGAGGAATACGGATTGTAGGCGAAACCGCGCTCTCAAAACTCGCAGATACAGCACCAAAAATGTCGATTCTGGGGCTGTATCTGCGAGTTTTGAGAGCGCGTTCCGTCTAAGAGCATCCAGAAAGCATCAGAAAACATTCGAAAACCGTTCCGCAAGGTTGCAGGACGGTTCAACGTCAGGCGCAGGGGCCGCTAGGAAAGCCGTCGTTCAATGGAGTCAATCCAAGGAAAGGACGACGACCATGAAACCCCATGACATGCAACCCCATGCGAGCCCCGGCGGCTCACGGCGGCGTCGATCGCCGGTAATCGCGACGAGGCGGATGGTCGCCCTCACGGGTGGCCTGTGCGCGGGCGCCGGCGGCATGGTGCTGATTCGGCACCTCTCGGCCGGTTCCGCTGGCTCCGCCTCAACCATGCAGCCGCCGAGCGGCAACTTCGGTGGCGGCGCCAACACCATGCAATACGACTATTCCGGCACCAACTCGGTGTCGCTCACCGTCGGCGAAGACTCCACCACCGTCATCGACGGTACCGACATCACCGCCTCCAGCTCCGGGTCGAACGGCGTCTTCGCCACCGATTCCGGAACGGCGCTCGTCAACGACACATCGATTGAGACCATGGCCGACAATTCACGCGGGCTGGACGCGACCTACGGCGGCACGATATTGGCGAACAAGATCACCGCGGACACGCAGGGCGGCCACAGCGCCATCGTCGCCACCGATCGAGGCGGCGGATCGATCTCTCTCGCCGATGTGACGCTGAGCACCGCCGGCTCCGGCTCCCCGCTGCTGTATTCCACCGGCGACATTCAGGTGAACAACGTCTCCGGAACCTCATCCGGCAGCCAGATCGCCGGCATGGAAGGCCTCAACACGATCCCGATCAAGGATTCGACGTTGGAAAGCACGGTCACCGGCAAAACCGCATCCGATCCGATCGCCACGGCATCATCATCTACCAGTCCACCTCGGGCGACACGGAAGCCAGCACCGGCGAGCACGCCACGTTCCAGTCGGTCGATTCCACACTCAGCTCCGCCATCGGATCAGGGTCGATGTTCTACTTCACCAACACGACCGCCGATGTGGTGCTGCAGAACAACACTGAGCTTGATTTCGACACCGCCGCGGCGACGCTCACGGACAACGCGGCGGCCGGCTCCGGCACGGGCACGGCGAGCGACGCCACCATCACTGTGAATGTCGACGGCACGTCCACGTGGGTGGTGGCGAAGGATACGACCATTTCCGCGCTCAACGTCGCTTCCGGCGGCGGCGACGGCAACACCGTCACCATCGTGGCGAACGGCAAGACCGTGGTCTCCGGCAGCGGCGACGTGACCGTCACGGTGACCGGCTCGTATTCGACCTCGGTCTCGGCCGGGGCGACACGGAGCTGTCGAGCGACACCATCGACCGCAGCGAGTTCGACAGCCGGTTCGGCACATCGACAGCGTGGACGATGGCATAACCATGGCGGCGTGCCAGACATCAACATCAGCAATCACTTCATCAGTCAGTTGTCAAAGGAGTCATCATGACCAGCAACAACAGCAACAATGTCAACAATGCGAATGGCGGCGAGAGCGGCAACAGCGCGGATGGTGCCATCGAGGGCGTCGCTATCGAGGCGGCGGCGAACGTCACCGGTTCGGAGCAGCGTCAAGCGGCTGTGAATGACGCCGCTGTGGCTGATGTTTCGGTGACTAACGGTTCGACGGGCGGCTGGGGCGTGGAGCCCGGTTCCGCGGCTGGTCGGGCCGATGGTGGCCGGGCTGCGGCAGACAACGGCGGTACAGACGAGTATGCGGGGAATCGTGCGGCTGGTCTGGGAGACGCCGAATGGGCTGCCGGGACCGGGGCTGCTGGATGCGGAACCGCCGGATACGGCTCGGCTGGGTATAGGCTCGCGGCAGCTCCGGGCAGTTCCGGCTATGCGCCGAACGGTCCGATGCCGGGGAGCTACGGCGAGGGATCGCGTGCGGCGTGGTACGCGCAGAATGCGCCGACGCAGGCAATGAATCCGCAGCCGGGAAATATGCAAGCGGTGAGTGGCCAGAACATGAACGCGCAGGGCGCGAACGTGCGAGGCGCGAATACACCAGATGCGAACGCGCAGGGCGCGAACGTGCGAGGCGCGAATACACCAGATGCGAACGCGCAGGGCGGCCGGATGCCGTTGTGTGCGGATTGGAACGGCCGGGGGCCGGTGCCTGGAGCAATGGGCGGTCAGGTCCCGACACCGAAAGGCTCGAAGGGCGGCGAACACGCGTTGAGCGGTAAGACGTGGGCATTGCTCGCCGTGGTGTCTCTGGTCTGTGGCCTCGTGGGCGGCGTCGGTGGAGCGCTCGCGGTGAACGCGCTGACCGACGACGAAGATGGCACAGGCAGCAGCCAGCAGATGCCCGGAGGCATGGGACAGCCGCCCAGCGGAGGCCAATTCGGCAATGGACAGTCTCAGCAGTATGGTGGCTCAGGGGAGTCGGACAGCCAGCTCGGCAGTGGTTCCAGTGGCTCCGGCAGCAGCTCCAGCGGTTCCGGTTCCTCGTACAGCTCCGACGGCAGTGATGCGACCACAATGTAAGCCATGAGCCGGGCAAGGCTCAGCGCGAAGTGAAAGCGTCCAACCGCAATCGCTGCCCCCCCCCTATCTGCCCCCATCATCCTCGTCAAATTACGGGTTGAAATAGCCGTTCTGGGCAATTCCCCGTGCGAAATCGCCGTTTTGAGCTCGAAAAACGGCGATTTCACACGGGGAATTGCGGATTTCGGCTATTTCACCCCGTAATTTCGCGTTCTGTTCGCCCTCCACAGCCCGTAAATGGCCCAGCCAGTCGGGCTTTACGGCTCATCCGGCCAGCGCATCGCTGACGAATCGGTCGACCGTCGACCAATACCGTTCCGGGTCGGTGCTGGCGCTCATGGCGTGACCGGCACCGGGGACCGCGAGCCGTTCCTTGCGCTCGCTGGAGCATGCGGCGACATTGCGATCCAGCTGCCGGGGATCAACGAACGCATCATCCGTGCTGTGGATGAACAGCATCGGCACGGTGGCATGCGCGAGCTGTGCCACGCTGGAGGCCTGCCGGAACCCGTAACCGGACTTTCGCCGGGAGAACAGGCTCATGCCGGCCGGCGCGGGCATCGCCATCCACCGCTGCGGCAGGTGATACATCGACACCGCGTTGTCGGCGAACTGATCCCACACCGACGCGAAACCGCAATCCTCGATCGCCGCGCACACGTTGCCCGGCAGATCGGGTTCCCCGGCAGTCATCATCACTTCGGTGGCGCCCATCGACACGCCGTGCAGCACTATCCTCGCGTGAGGGCCGGCCTGCACGATCAGCGAAATCCAGCGCATGAGGTCGCGCCGGTCAAGCCATCCCATGACGATATAACGGCCCTCGCTCAGCTCGTGCCCGCGGGCCGCCGGTGTATCCGTGGCAGAAGATCGCATATCGGTGCGACGGTGATAGCGGCAGTAGGGAACGGCTCCGTTCATGGATAACGCTGGCGCGGGTTGCATGCATGTTCGCGCTGATGCTGTCTGCATCGGCGACAGCCGCACCGACGGCGTTCGGTTTGGCGACGCGCGGCCCGGGCGTACCGCGGCGATGCCGGCGATTCGGCATCCGCGCCGTACCCGGCCGGCGCGTCGCGAGCGAAATGAGTCATGCCGATGCGTGAAAGCAGCCGGCGCAAACGCATCGCAGCTTCCCTGCGGATACCCTGTGCCGACTGGATTCCAAGCCGGCTGCACGGCCCAAGCGCGGCCGGCATGCCCGGGAAGAGCGCGAAAGGCGAAAAATCCTCACGACCTCTAGCGAACCGCGCGAACGGTTGTTAGTGTTGATGCACAGACGATTTCGGTTGCCGCGGCAGGCGTGCCGAACGCCGCATATACCGCTTGATGCGCACCAGACGTAGAACGGCGGTCTCCAAAATCGCAGGTCGTTGGTTCGAAGCCAACCGCGTATGCCAGTCACTTGTTTTTTTTTCGGGGTCTGCCTCCGCCGACGCCCCGACCGGGACGCTTCGCGTTCCATCCGTCTATCGTCTCCGGGAGCCAGCCGCGCGTGCGGCCTATCATGGCGTCGGGTTCGGGGAGCTTGAGGTTGAGCAGGCCGCCACTGGTTATGCCGAGGCGTTCGGCGACTTGCTTGACGCCGAGAGATATGCAACCCGAGAACACGCGACACGCAGCGAATCTTAACGACCGCAGGACTAGACAAACA